>Ga0307408_100000092_pt1 | contig 98953 bp, 75 predicted proteins | sample 322Cmetagenome_FD_202116 | JGI IMG/M metagenome (GOLD analysis project Ga0307408, IMG submission 202116) | Maize rhizosphere microbial communities from greenhouse at UC Davis, California, United States - 322HYB-C-3 | ecosystem: Host-associated > Plants > Roots > Rhizosphere > Soil | place... | reverse complement strand
TTTCGCTCCACGCTTCCTCCCCACGGTCGGTCACCCTTCCGCAGTTGCGCTTCACTTCGCTCGCTGTGGTCAGCTTGCGGCGGGACTTGCACCCACGAGAGTGCGCCCATGCTGGGCGCACAAAAAAGAGCCCGCCAGTGGCGGGCTAAACACTTTGGTTGGGTATTTCATTGTAGTGCGCGGAAATGGATTTGATTCTCTCCAATCGTCACCCCATGCCAAATTTGTTATAGCTGGGCCGAAAAAATGAATCACGTTCTCCCGCCCCCGCCGCATAGAATGCAAGGATGAAATCCTATACCGCCCAATGCGTCCTGCCCCTCGCCGCTGAGCTGGGCGAAGGCCCGCTGTATGTGCCGGCGCAAGACCGCCTGCTGTTTGTCGACCTTAAGCGTTGCATCCTGCATGCGTGGGACGCTGCGAAAAACGAACATCGCAGCTGGCTGCTGCCCGACTATATCTGCTGGCTGGTGCCGCGCCGCGACGGCGATGGTTTCATGGCCGGCTTGCGCGACAGCGTGGTGCGCCTGTGGCTGGAGCCGGAGCTGCGCATCGAGCCGCTGGTGCGCGTAGTCGACGGCGCCACCGGCCAGCGCCTGAACGACGCCAAGGTCGACCCAAGCGGGCGCCTGTGGCTGGGCTCCATGCACAATACCGATTACCGGCAAAAAGTGGGCAAGTTGTTCCGCCTCGACCAGGACCACAGCCTGCACGTGGCCGACGAGGGCTACCATATCTGCAATGGCCCGGCCTTCGCGCCCGATGGCAGCGCGCTGTATCACTCGGACAGCTTCCTCGACGTGACTTACCGCTACCCGCTGGCCACCGATGGCAGCCTTGGTGCACGCGAAACCTGGCGCCGCTATACCGACGGCGGTTCGCCGGACGGCATGCAGGCCGACAGCGTAGGCTGCATCTGGGTTGCGACCTGGGGCGGCAAGCGGGTATGCCGTTTCAGCCCGGATGGCGAACTGCTGGCCGAAGTGCAGCTGCCGACCTCCCATCCTGCTTCGCTGGCATTCGGCGGCGCAGACCTGCGCACGCTTTACATCACCACCGCTCGCGAAGGCTTGTCGCTCGATCAGTTGGCGCACGAACCGCTGGCGGGCGCCTTGTTCAGCGCCCGCATCGACGTGCCGGGCTTGCCGGCCAACGCCTTCGGCTGACTCAGTACAACTCTTTCGCCGCGCTGCGCACGGCCTGCAACAGCAGATTGGCGCCCGGCGACATGAGGTGGTCGGCCTTGGTGATGATGCCGAAAGCATCCATGCGGAACGGCAGTTCCAGCGGCAGGATGGACAGCACGTTCAGGTCGGCGTAATAACGCGCCACTTCCACCGGCATCACATGCAGCGCATCGGTCTTTTGCAGCAGCGCCGTGATCAGGAGTTGCGACGTGGTGTCGACCACGTCGACCGGCGGCTCAAGGCCTGCGCGGCGGAACATCATGTCGCAGCGGTGGCGCAGGATGCTGCCCTGCGGCGGCAGGATCCACGGCCGGTTGGAGATGTCCTTCAATTGCAGCTTTTCGCGATCGAGCAGCGGGTGGCCGGTGCGCACCACCGCGCATGCCGGTTCTTCGGTCAGTTCCTCATACACCAGGCCTGCCGTGCTTTCCTTTTCCAGGATACGGCCGATCATGAAATCCAGCGTGCCGCGCTGGAGCAGTTCCATCAGCACATTGCTGGCCTCGACCTGCACGCCAATGCGCAGCAGCGGCGCTTCCTTCTTCACGCGGGTGATGGCGTTGGGCAGCAGGTTCATGGCCGGCGTCATGATGACGCCAACTTCCACCTGGCCGGACAGGCCGGCTTTCAGCGTCACGATATCGTCGTGCGCCAGGGCCAGGCTGGTGAGGGCCATGCGGGCGTGGCGGATCATGGTTTCGCCGTACAGCGTCGGCTCCATGCCGCGCGGCAGGCGTTCGAACAGCTTCACGTCCAGCATGTCCTCCAGGTCCTTGAGCTGCTTGGAGGCGGCCGGCTGCGTCATGTGCAGTTCTTCCGCGGCGCGGTGGATGTTGCGGTGTTCATCCAGCGCGATCATCAGCAACAGTTGACGAGTTTTCAACCTCGCCTTCAGGAACCAGTTCGGATTCGGGGTAGTCATGCGGGGCATGATACCACCGCCGTTATCAACCAATAAGTCGCGCTTCATTTGCAGCCCGGCGCAGGATTGGCAGCGGGACCTTCCGCTGTTTGCGGGATGAAGGCGATCGTGCCGTCCGGGTTGTAATGCAGTTCTTCCACCGCCACGGAGCGGCGGAATTCGCCGCCGGTCGGCAGCTTGTCGTTATGGTAGAAGATGTAGGACTTGCCGTTGAAATCGATCACCGCCTGGTGGATGGTTTTCACGACCTTGTTCATGTCCATGATCTTGCCGCGGAAAGTCCAGGGGCCAGTGGCGCTTGGAGCGGTGGCGTAGGCCGTCTCCTCGGGGAAGTTGCGCGAGTAGGTCAGGTAGTAGGTCTTGTCGTGGCGGTGCAGGTAGGCCGCTTCGGTGAAGTTGTCGATGCCGACAGTGTGGATCGGGCCATCGAGTTCGATCATGTTCGGCTTCAGCTTCGCGTATTTCAGCACGCGGTTGCCCCAGTACAGGTATGCCTGGCCGTCCTTGTCGATGAACACCGCAGGATCGATGTCATCCCAAGGAATGTCGGTTTCCCTGGTCATGTCGTTGGTGACCAGGGCGCTGCCGCGGGCATCGACGAATGGGCCGGTCGGCTTGTCCGATACCGCCACGCCGATCGCCTTGCCCGGCTTGCTGGCATCGTGTTCGACCGGTGCGTAGAAGTAGTACTTGCCATTGCGCTTGGTAATGTCGGCAGCCCAGGCATCGGCTTTGGCCCACTTGAAGGTTTTCACGTTCAGCGGCGAACCCATGTCGGTCCAGTTCTTCATGTCGCAGGAGGACAGCACACGCCATTCGCGCATCAGGTAGTCCTTGCCCTCCGGCGCAGCTTCGTCGTGACCGACGTAGAGATAGACCCGGTTGCCGTCGACCAGGGCAGCCGGATCGGCGGTGAAGATATTTGTCACAAGCGGATTGGCTGCCTGCACCAGGGTGCACAACGTCGCCAATGCCGATGCGAGGGCCGGTTTCATGAACATGTAGTCTCCTTTTAGTTTTTCTGTTTCCAGGCCAGCAGCCTTTGCAGCGCGCAGAACGCGAACAGCAGCACGCCGATCACGATCTTGGTCCACCACGAACTGAGCGTGCCATCGAAGACGATCAGGGTCTGGATGGCACCCAGCACCAGCACGCCGGTCAGTGCGCCGGCCACATAGCCGTAGCCGCCGGTCAGCAGCGTGCCGCCGATCACCACGGCGGCAATCGCGTCAAGCTCGGTGCCCTGCGCGTGCAGGCCGTAGCCGGAGAGCATGTAGAACGAAAACAGCAGGCCGGCCAGCGCCGCGCAACCGCCGCTGATGGCATACACGGCAACCTTGGTTGCGCCGACCGGCAAGCCCATCATGTGCGCCGATTGTTCGTTGCCGCCCACCGCGTAGACGGCGCGGCCGAATGGCGTCAGGTGCGCCACGACCATCGCCACTGCCAGCAGCGCCAGCGCAATCAGCACGCCCGGCGACACAAAGCCGTCGAAGATGCCGACCTGCGCTTGCGAGATCGCGACGAAGGCCGGGTCTTCGATCGGGATCGAGTTCACGCTGATCAGGTAGCACAGGCCGCGCGCCAGGAACATGCCGCCCAGGGTGACGATGAAAGGCTGCAGGCGGAAGAAGTGGATCAGGGCGCCCATGCCGGCGCCGAATACCACGCCCATCAGCAGAACCGCCGCCATCACGGCGGCAGGCGGCCAGTGCGCGACATGCAACAGCCAGGCAGCGACCATGGTGCTGAGCGCCAGCACGGAGCCGACCGACAGGTCGATCCCGCCGGACAGGATGACAAAGCTCATGCCGACCGCGATCACCAGCAGGAAGGCATTGTCGATCAGGAGGTTGAGCATGACCTGCAGCGACAGGAAGCCGGGATAGGCAATGCCGCCCGCCACCAGCAGGGCCACCAGCAGGCCGACCGTGACGAGGGAAGTGAAGTACGGGGCGCGGGTCATGCCTTGCTCCTTTGCGACAGGCAGACCGCGAACACCACCAGCGACTTGACGACGAGGTTGACTTCCGGCGGCACGCCGAGGGAATAGACGGTATAGGTGAGGGTCTGGATGATCAGGGCGCCGATCACACTGCCCACCAGGTTGAATTTGCCGCCGGCCAGCGAAGTGCCGCCCAGCGTGACGGCGAGGATGGCATCCAGTTCCAGCAGCAGGCCGGCGTTGTTGGCGTCGGCGCTCTTGATGTTGGAGCTGATGATCAGGCCTGCCAGCCCGGCGCATACGGCGCAGAAGGCGTAGCTGGCAAAAATCAGCGCGCCGGCGCGGATGCCGGCCAGTCTTGCTGCGACCGGGTTGACGCCGGCTGCCTGCGTGAACAGGCCAAGGGCGGTCTTGCGCATGGCCAGGGCCACAGCTGCCACCACCGCCAGGGCAAGGTACAGCGCAACCGGCAGGCCAAACAGGTAGCCGCTGCCAAGCACGAAGAAGTCATCGCGGTAGACGGTGATGATCTGGCCGTCCGTGACCAGTTGTGCCAGGCCGCGCCCGGCGACCATCAGGACCAGGGTAGCGACGATCGGCTGCAGGCCAAGGCTGGCGACCAGCAGGCCGTTCCAGACACCGCACAACAGCGCGGCGCCCAGTGCGGCGGCAAAGGCCAGCCAGAGCGGCTGTTCCGCTGCGGCCATGGTGCAGGCCACGGCCGCAGCCAGCGCCACCACGGCGCCGACCGAAATATCGATGCCGCGCATGGCAATGACGATGGTCATGCCGGTAGCGGCCAGCATCAAGGGCGCGGCGCGGTTCAGGATGTCGACCATGGCGCCGTACAGGTGGCCGTCTTTCACTTCCAGGTGGAAGAAACCGGGCACGGCGAACAGGTTGACCAGCAGCAGCACGAGCAGCGCGCCGAGCGGGCGGGACAAAGGGTGGGCCAACAGGCGCGCACCCATGCCGGGCGGCGCATCCGCAGCGCTGGCGGCCTGCGCGGGAGCCAGGTTGACAGCGTTTTGCGTCATGCTGCCTCCCCTGCGATGGCATGCAGCACGGTGGTTTCATCAAGCTCGCCGCGCCGGAATTCGCCGCAGGTGGCGCGGTCGCGCATGATGATCATGCGGTCGCTGACGCGCAATACTTCCGGCAGCTCCGAAGAGATAAAGAGCAGCGACATGCCGCGCTTGCACAGCGTAGTAACGTAATCCATGATTTCCTGCTTAGCGCGCACATCGATGCCGCGCGTTGGTTCGTCCAGGATCATCAGGCGCGGATCGGTGGCAAGCCAGCGCGCCAGCAGCACCTTCTGCTGGTTGCCGCCGGAGAGCGTGCCGATCGGCGTCTCGATGCTGGCAGTACGGATGCCGAGCGCCTTGACGTATTCTTCCGCCAGTTCGCGCTGGCGCTGCATAGGGATGGCGCGCAGCATGCCCTGGCGTGCCTGCAGGGCCAGCACCAGGTTCTCGCGCACGGACAGCGACAGGATCGCGCCTTCCAGCTTGCGGTCTTCGGAGCAGAAGCCGATGCCGGCAGCAATCGCCTGGCGCGGGTTGGTGAACGTGCCATAGGCCTTGTCGCCAATCGCGATATCGCCTTTGTCGGCACGGTCCGCACCGAACAGCAGCCGCGCCAGCTCCGTGCGGCCGGCGCCGAGCAGGCCGGCCAGGCCAAGCACTTCGCCCTCGCGCACTTGCAGGTCCACCGCTTGCAGCACGCCTTTGCGCCCCAGGCCACGGGCCTCGAGCACAACGCGCGCTGCGCTGCCCTCAACCGCATCTGCGTCGGCAGCCTGCGCTGCGCCGGCGCCGGCGTTCGCCGCGTCGGCGGCATCCGCCGGCTTGCCAATCATCTTGTTCACCAGCGCCAGGCGCGAAAGCTCGGCCGCCGCGTACTCCCCTTCCCGCTCGCCGTTGCGCATCACGGTAATGCGGTCCGAGATGGCGTAGGTCTGGTCAAGGAAGTGCGTAACGAACAGGATCGCCATGCCCTGCTCACGCAGGCGGCGCAGCACCCGGAACAGCAACTGCACCTCCGCCTCATCGAGGGAGGACGTCGGCTCATCGAGCACCAGCACACGCGAGGAAATATTCAAGGCCCGCGAAATCGCCACCATCTGCTGGATCGCCAGGGGATAGCGCGACAAGGGCGCGCTCACGTCGATATCGATCTCCAGCTCGCGCAGCAAGGCAGCGGCCCGCGCCCGCATCCCGGTCCAGTCGACCATGCCCCACTTGCGCGGGTAACGGCCAATGAAGATATTCTCGGCCACCGACAAGTTCGGGCACAGGTTCACTTCCTGGTAAACGGTGGATATGCCCAGCTCCTGCGCCTCCAGCGTCGAACGCGGATGAATCGCCCGGCCTTCCATCGTGATGCTGCCCTGGTCCGGCGCATGCACGCCGGTCAGCACCTTGATCAGGGTCGACTTGCCCGCCCCATTCTGCCCCATCAGCGTATGCACTTCGCCAGGATAGAGCCGCAGCCCCGCCTCGCTCAGCGCCTTCACGCCCGGAAATGCCTTGTGGATGCCGGACAGCTCCAGCACCGGTGCCGCCGCATTAGCCATCAGTATTTCCGGTTAGGGAGTTCTTTTGCCGCCACTTCCGCCGGGAACACGCGCTCCTCGGTCACGATGCGCGGCGGCACAGCCTTGCCGGCGACGACGTCCTGCGCCGCCTTCATCAGCTGCGGGCCAAGCAGCGGGCTGCATTCGACCGACACGTTCAGCTTGCCCGCGATCATGGCCTGGAAAGCGCCCTTCACGCCGTCGATGGAAACGATGATGATGTCCTTGCCCGGTTTCAGGCCCGCTTCTTCGATGGCCTGGATGGCGCCGATCGCCATATCGTCATTGTGCGCATACAGCACGTTGATATCCTTGCCGTGGGCCTTCAGGAAGGCCTCCATCACCTCCTTGCCCTTGGCGCGGGTGAATTCGCCGGTCTGGGTGCGGATCACCTTCAGCTTGGCGTTACCCTTGATGGCCTCTTCGAAACCGGCTTTGCGGTCCAGTGCCGGCGCCGAACCGACGGTGCCCTGCAATTCAACCACGTTCAGTACCGGCTTGTTCGACTTGGCTGCGTAATCGACCAGCCATTTGCCGGCGCGGCGGCCTTCTTCCACGAAGTCGGAGCCGATCTGGGTCACATACAGCGATTTGTCCGCTACCTTTACGGCGCGGTCGGTCAGGATGACCGGGATCCTGGCGGCCTTGGCTTCACGCAGAACGGTTTCCCAGCCGGTTTCCACCACCGGCGAGAACGCGATCACGTCCACGCGCTGGGCGATGAAGGAACGGATCGCCTTGACCTGGTTTTCCTGCTTTTGCTGCGCGTCGGCGAATTTGAGTGTGACGCCGGCCTGCTTGGCGGCGTCCTTGATGGAGGCGGTGTTGGCGCTGCGCCATTCGCTTTCGGCGCCCACCTGGGAGAAGCCCATCACCAGCGGCTTGGCCGCCAGAACGCTGCCCGAAGCAGCAAAAGCGAGGGCGAACGCGCCGCTGAGAATAGTCCTGCGGGTGATAGTCATGCGGGTCTCCTGAATTATAGTAAGTCAATATTAGGAGAATCCGCCATGCCGATCTAATTCATTTTTTCGCGGGACCCATATCGTTTTTGTTATCTCAGCAGGCGCAGGCCATACAAGCCGCCGGCCACCGAGCCCGGATGGGCGACGAACTTCACTTCCAGCTTGCCCTCGCGGCCAATATCGCCCGCTACGGGAAGGTCCAGGAAGTAGAACGCTTCGCCTTTGCGCTCGATGGTGACCTCCCGCAGCAGGCGGCCGTTCAGCATCACGTCGAACTTGCGGCCTGCATCGCCGGAGGAGAAGGTCAGGCGCAATACACGGGCAGCGCCATCGCGGTCCTTCAGCTCATAGCTGAACCACCCGCTGGCGTGGCGCCAGTGCCGCGTGCCATTCAGGCCGGCATCGGCGCCCTCTCCCTTGAAGGAATGGTCCGATTCAGGCTGCTGCTCGCCCGGCGCCACCTGGTCGATGGTGCGCGCGTCCAGCGCAAGGCGCTCGGCTTCGTCGGCGGCCGCTTTCGCGCGCATGCTTGCCAGGCCGGCAGGCGAGGTTTGCTGCCAGTAGATCATGTAGCGCGAATCGTGCAGGCGGAAGAAGGGAATGAAGCGCACCGCGTTCGCCCCCTGCCCTTGCACCAGGCCCGGCGCCGTGAAGGTCAGCGGCTGGCCCGGCACGGGTTTGAACCTGTCCAGGAAGTCCTTGCTGTCGCTGACGAAGACCGGTGCCGCCTCCTGCGGGCAGGCCTGTCCCTGGGCGATATGGCCCATGCGGGAATCGTCGGCCATGAAGTTCAGGCGCTCGCCGGGGAACGGCGAAGTCTTGGCCGCCAGGACGATTGGGCCGTGCAGCACGGCGTAGTAATTCGACTTGTCCGGCATTTGCTCGAGCGTGGTGCGCATCGGCAGCCGTACATCGATGGTGTCGCCTTTTCGCCACTCTCGCGCCAGTTCCACGTAGCCGCCCGGCGCCGCATGCACTGCAACGGCCTTGCCGTTCACGCGCAGCGCCAGCGCGCCTTTCGCCACCCAGCCTGGATAGCGGATCTTCAGCGTGAACTTGCCGCCGCTGTCGATCGCCAGCCTGGTGCTGGCCTGGTCCGGGAAGCGGTTCGACTGCGTCAGCACGACGCCTTTCTCGCGCCATTCGAGCCGGGACGGAATGAACAGGTTGACCAGCAAGGCATTGCCATCGCGGGCGTAGATGAATTCACCGTATTTGGCATGGCTCTCGATGCCCGAACCCACGCAGCACCACATGCCCTTGTCCACTTCCGAATAGACGCGGTAGTGGTTGGGCCGCATCGGCGTAAAGTAGACGAAGCCGCCGCTTTCCGGACGCTGCGAGGCCAGGATATGGTTATACAGCGCGCGCTCGTAATAGTCGCCGTACGCCGCGCCCGGATCGCGCTGGTACAGCAACTCGGTGAGCTTGAGCATATTGTAGGTGTTGCAGGTTTCCGGCCCCTCCACCTCGCTGCTCATCGAAGTGAAGTCCTTATCGTCGTGGAAGTGCTCCTTGACGCTGTTGCCGCCAATGGCGACAGTGCGGTGATCGTGCACGGTACGCCAGAAGAAGCTGGCAGCGTCATGCCAGTGCGGCTCTCCGGTCAGTTCCGCGATGCGCTCGAAGCCGATCACTTTCGGAATCTGGGTATTGGCATGCAGCCCGGTCAGCTCGTCGCGGCCTGCCGCCAGCGGCTGCAGGATGGCCTGGTGCGAAAAGCGTTTGGCAGCGGCAAGATAACGCTGGTCGCCGGTCAGTTGATAGATGTCGGCCAGTACCTCGTTCATGCCGCCATGTTCGGCGCGCAGCATCGACTGCATCTGCTCGTCGCTCAGGGCATTGCTCATGGAGACAGTCCAGCCGCCAAACTTCACCAGCATCTGCCGGGCGTCCTCATTGCCCGCGTAGCGCCATGCGTCGCGCAAGCCGGCGGCGATCTTGTGCAGGTTATACCAGGGGACCCATTTACCGTTGACGGAGAAATTGTCTGCGTGGAGCTTGCCCTTGGCGATATCGTTCCATGCTTCGCGTCCGCCGGGGATGCCACCGAGATAACCATCCTGCGCCTGCACCTTTTTCAACTCCTGCACGAAGTAGTCAAGGCGTTCGCGCACGGTGCCGTCGCCGGTTGCGGCCCACATCAGGGACAAGGCCGACAGGTAGTGGCCGCCCATGTGGCCATCGAGCCCGCTGGATTCCCAGTTGCCGTAGGATGGCTTGGGCAGCGGCAGGCCAGCCTCGCGGCGGAATGGCGCCAGCAGCCGGTCCGCATCTAGCGCCAGCAGGTACTGGCGGTTGGTCTCCTGGGCTTGCAGGAAGGGGCTGGGCAGGAGGCGGACGTCCTGCAGCGGGAATAGTTCGGCGGCGCACGCGGCGCCTGGCGTGAACGCCGCAGCGACCGCACCAGCCGCCAGCAGCACAGCAAGGCCGCGCCGCAATGCACTGGCGAGCGATGTTGCGGTCATTTCTGCACGCTTTGGTAGCTGTCGAGCTCCGCAGGGTCGACTACCGGCCAGCCGGCGCTGTCCCAGCGGATGTCCATGACTTTCAGCTTCTGCAGGTATTTGTCGGCTGTCTCGTAAGCGTGCAGCACCATCACGTCCTTGCCGTCGAAAGTGTAAGCGCTGTTGTGGCCAAGCGCCTTCCACTTCGCATTGCCCTGCACCACCAGCGAGCCGCCGCCAAGCGCCATGTCTTTTCCTTCCTTGTCGAGATAAGGCCCGGTGACCAGTCGCGAGCGGCCAACGACGACGTGGTAAGTGCTCTTCTCCTTCTGGCAGCACAGTCCCCACGAGACGAACAGGTAGTACCAGCCATTCTTGCGGAAGATGAAAGGCGCCTCGATCTCCGCCGGGCCGCCGCTTTCATCTTTCACGAAGGCTGGCCGCTCGCGGGCTGCGATGGTGCTCCAGGCTTGCGGCTCGGCCGGGCGAGTCCAGGCCTCATTCAGCTTGACCAGCTTGATGCCGCCCCAGAACGAACCAAACGCCATCCAGCCCGTGCCTTTTTCGTCTTCCACGACATTGGAATCAATCGCATTCCAGATGTCGCGGCCCGGCACGGACTGCACGACGATGCCCTGGTCTTCCCATTTGTAGTCGGGCGAACGCGGGTCCAGCGTCTTGCTGGTGGTGACGCCGATAGCCGAAGTGTTCTTGCCGAATGCGGAGACGGAGTAATACAACAGGTATTTGCCGTTGTGGTACTGGACGTCCGGCGCCCACACATGGTCGTCGAAGCCTGGCGCGGCCTTCGCCGCAGCGGCGGGATGACCGGGGAAGATGCGGCCTTCCGGGCGCCAGTTCAGCATATCCTTCGAGCTGTAGAAGGTAATGCCCGGCCCCGTCGAATACAGGTAATAGGTGTCGCCTTGCTTCGCCATCACCGGGTCATGCACACTCACCTGCCCCGCTTGCGCCAACTGCGCCATCTGCGCCAGCAGCAAGCCGGCGCCCAACATCCAGTTTTTCATCATCTTAATTCCCTGTCCGCACGCCCCAAAGCGAAACACCGGCTTTCGACTGAACGGTGAAAGTCACTTCGAACGCATTGGCATTGGTATTCCACTGGCGCGACAATATCCCATTGTAGGCCGTGCCATCGGAGAGCGCGAGGCTGACCTTGTTGCCGCCCTGGTGGGTCCAGGTCCCGGCCAGCGCGCCGCCCAGTGCGCCGCCTGCAGCCAGGGTGACGGCCTGCGATTGCCTGATAGCCGCTGAGATGTCCTTGCCGTGGTTGATCACTTTGTAGGTTCCCGCTGCATCGGCCGCAGTGACATCCGGCGAGAGGGTCGTTGCATTCTTCGACAACGGCACATAGCGCAGCGGTGCAACGACCGGCCAGCCGTCGGCATTGATGAACATTTCGTGCACACGTACTTCATGCGTCTCGCCCTGCCCCGGGAAGCGGGCATGGAAGACCAGGAAGTATTTGCCTGCCGCCGCGTCGTAGTAAGCCGAGTTGTGGCCCGGCGACACGTAGCCCAGTGCCGTGCCGGTCTCGCCGCTCGCCAGAACATACTGGTGGCTGCCCATCAGCTTCTGGCCGTGGGGCGCGATGCTGGCGTCGTCGAACAGCGGCAACGCCGGGTTGGCCTTGACGGTCGCCATGTCGGTGCCTGCCGCATCGAGGTAAGGACCGTCCGGGTTCAGGGAACGGGCAACGCGGATGTTGTAGCCGCCATTGGCATCCAGGCCGCCAAACGACACGAACAGGTAGTAGTACTTGCTGTCAGGGCTGTACAGGATGTAGGCGCCTTCGATGCGGGCATGATTGCCGCCCATCAGATGCTTGCCGTAGCCCTGGCCTGCTTTCTGCAGGCCAGTCCCGGGGTCCATCTCCATGATGAAGATGCCGCCCGAATAGGAGCCATACACCATCCACAGCCTGCCGCTGTTGTCGCGGAAGACGTTGGGGTCGACCACATTCGGGTGCTTCGTTGCGTCGTAGACCGTGCCGTCGGGACTGGTTTCGCCCCACATGCCGGACTTCAGCAAGAGCTGTTTGTTGACGTATGGACCATCGACCTTGTCCGCCACCGCCACGCCGAGGGCGGAGCGCGGCGAATCGCCTTTGCAGGCGCAGTAATACATGTAGAACTTGCCGTCATCCAGCCTGGCGACATCGGGCGCCCACAGCGTATCCGTTTGCGCCCAGCCCAATGCCTCGGACAGGGCAACGGTGACATTATTGAACAGCGGGTTGCCGGCATTGACGCCATCGGCAAGCTTGGTCCAGTTCATCCAGTCGGCGGTCTTGGCCGCCGCCAGGTGGGAGCCGAACACATAGTAAGCGTCTGCCGCCTTGATCACCGACGGGTCATGCACCGATACGTTGCTGAAGGCGACCGTGGTTGCTGGCGGCACCACCGGCGGCGTGGCCGGTGGCGCTACAGCCGGCGCGGACGTCGTCGGCGATCCACCGCCCCCGCCCCCGCCGCAACCGCCGACTGTCGCCAGCACCGCACCGGCAGCCGCCGTACGCAGAAGCGCGCGGCGTTGCACGGAAATGTTTTCCATCTCAGTCCCCGATTGCCACCACCACGACCGATTTGGCCGGCATTTTCACGGACAGCTTGCCGCCGCTGGACTGCACGGCGATCGGCGCCGGTTTCACCGCGTCAGGCTTTGCGAAGGTGTTATGCGCATCCATATCGTTTGCGGTCAGCACGCGAGCACTGGCTTTGCCGCCAGCCACGCCGGCAATGCTCACTTCTTCGGCATCGCTTGGGTTGGTGTTCACCAGCGCCACGTAGACCTTGCCATCCTTGCCGCGTGCAGCCGAAGCGCTCACCTGCGGGATGCTCTTGTCGCCGGAGGTGTACGTGCGGTTGCCCTCCAGCGCCAGCGGCAGCGTGGTGGCGCCCTGGAACGGCACGTACATTTCGTAGGCGTGGTAGGTCGGGGTCAGCAGCATCTTCTCGTTATCGGTCAGCACCATGGCCTGCAGCACATTGACCATCTGCGCAATATTGGTCATGCGCACGCGGTCGGCGTGGTCGTGGAAGATGTTGAAGTTCAGCGCCGCGACAACCGCATCGCGCAAGGTATTCTGCTGGTACAGGAAGCCGGCGTTGGTGCCCTTCTCCACGTCATACCAGGTACCCCATTCATCGACGTAGAAGCCCAGCTTCTTCTCCGGATCGTTCTTGTCGAGGATCGCAACATTCTTCTTGATGTGGTCCTCCATGCGCATGGTGGCGTGCAGGGTCGAGAACCATTCGTTGGCAGGGAAGCCGGTTGCCGCGCCCTTCACTTCCCATTTGCCGGTCGGGATCGTGTAATAGTGGAAGCTGATACCGTCCGTCATGTGCTTGGCGGACTTGCTCAATTCGTCGGTCCAGCTGGTGTCGCTGTCATTGCCGCCGCTGGCGACAAATTTCGGGCGCGCTCCGGCAGGAGTCTTGAGGAAGGTGGCAGTCTGGCGGTACAGGCTTGCGTAGAAGTCAGGCTTCATGTTACCGCCGCAGCCCCAGGCTTCGTTGCCGACCGCGAAATAGGCCACTTTGAACGGCTTGTCGCGGCCATTCTTGCGGCGCAGTTCAGGCAGCGTGGATTTGTTATCGGAGGTCATGTACTCCAGCCATTCCGCCATTTCCTGCGGCGAGCCGGTACCGAGGTTGCCATTCACGTAGGCGTCTGCACCGATCTGCTCAACCAGGTCGAAGAACTCGTGGGTGCCGACGGCATTGTTCTCGTCCACGCCGCCCCAGTTGGTGTTGACCTTGACCGGACGCTTGTTGCGCGGGCCGATGCCTTCGCGCCAATGGTATTCGTCCGCGAAGCAGCCGCCCGGCCAGCGTACCAGCGGCACGTGCAGCTTCTTCAGCGCACCGATCACGTCGTTGCGCCAGCCGCGCGTATTGGGGATCTTCGACTGCGGGCCAACCCACATGCCGCCGTAGATGCCGGTGCCGAGGTGCTCGGCGAACTGGCCGTAGACATCCTTGTTGATGACCGGGCCAGGCTTGGCGGTATCGATCTTCACGGTGGTGGCAGCCTGCGCAAGGCCGGCGGTGAGCAGGGCTACAGCGATCATCGTTTTCTTCATCACATCTCCTTTGATTATTGTTTGAATACCGCAACGAAGCCGCCGTGCGGCTGCATCGTGATCTTTTGCTTGCCGGCGGCGGTAAGCCGCTGGCTGAATTCGCGCTCGTCGGCGCCATCGGTCACCAGCGTGCCGGTGCCCAGATCCACCGATACTTCCTGGGCGCTATCCTGCGCGTTCAAGCCGGCCACATACCAGGTGTCGCCCGCGCGGCGCGCCAGGACCACATAGCGCGCTGGAACGCCATCGACGAAACGTACATCATCCCAGCTGCGCGGCAATTCGCGCAGCAAGTCCTGCACATAAGCCGGCGCGGTCGCCATGCCTTCCGGGATTTCGGCGAAATGCTGGATTCCGGAAGTGAACAGCACCGACTCCGCCAGTTCGAAGCCATTGCGCGTGGCGCGCCTGATCTTGGGAATGTCGCCGAACGCCATTGGGGTGAAGTCCATAGGATCGAACAGGTTGCGCGCGAACGGCACCATGGCCGCGTGTGCGGCAACCTTGTCCTGCCAGCCCTGCTCGAAGGTGGAGAATTCGAAGCCGCGCACCGCTTCCGCCGTCATCAGGTTGGGATAAGTACGGCTCCAGCCCCGCGGCAGCGTGGCGCCGTGGAAGTTGACCAGCAGGCCTGCCTCGGCCGCGTCCTTCAGGATCGCGACGTAGTAGGCGATGAAAGACTGGCCGTCGCCGCCGAAAAAGTCGACTTTCACCCCCTTGATGCCCATTTCGCGCAGGCGCGCGAATTCGGCGCGGCGTGCTTCCTGCGTCAGCAGCTTGCCTTTGGGGGAGTACTCGGTCTTGTTCCAGCTTCCCGAGGAGTTATACCAGGCCAGAAGGCCGATGCCCTTCCCTGCCGCATACTGCGCCAGTTCGCGCATGCGTTGGTAGCCGATCTTGCGGTCCCAGTCGGCATCGACCAGGGTGTAGTCCCAGTGCATCTGCACTGCGTAATCGACAAACTTCTTCTGCACGTCGAAGACAGTGGCATCGTCCTTCAGGATCGCCCAGCTCCACGACGCATGGCCCGGCCGCACCAGTGCCGGATCGAAGGGAATCGCCGGTGCGGCCAGGTCAGTACCGAGCGAGGACTGCATCACGGTCGCCAGCGGGCCGACGGCCAGCACCCGCCATGGCGAGCGCGCACCGCTGCCCATCAGGGCGCCGCCGGGGAAGAGCTCCGCTTTGGAAGGGCCGCCGATGCGGTATTCGCCGCCCGGCGATGCCGCCTGCAGGCGCGAGGCGTGCCAGCTTCCGTCCATGCCTGCTTCGGTCAGCGCAACCCAGTTTTCGCCGCTGCGGAACAGTGCCGGGAACACCCATCCGCTTGGCAGCGGTGATGCGGTACCGACCGCGATGTCGGCCTGGTAGTACTCTTCGTAGGAAGGGTTGGTGTTGGCCCAGCCGGTCTGCGCGACTGACATGGGCTGCAGCCAGGCGCGGGCTGCGCTTGGGAAGGCAAAGCTGGTGGCCTCGCTGCGCACCATGCCGCCGGCGGTCTCGTAGCGGAATGCCACGCCGTCGTCGGAGACGCGGAAGACAATATCGAGCTTGCGGCCTTGCTTGTCGCGCAGGGCGAAGCAGCGCTCATTGGCTTCGTAATGATTGTTGCGGCGCTTGCCGGTGGCCAGCGTGTAGTCGTCCACGATGCGCTGCGGTTCGCCGGCCGCAGCCAGCCGCAGGCCGCGCGTCAGGTCGGCGGACTGCAGGCGCAGGCCAAGATGGGAAGACAACAGCACGGCCTGGCCCGCGCGAGCGACCGTATAAGTCGGCTCGCCATGCGGCGAAAGCTCGAACTTCACCTTGAGCTGGTTGTCGGGGCTCGTGATGTCGTGCGCGAACGCGCACGCCTGGGCGGCCACCAGCAGCGCTGGAACAGCCAGCGCCTGGGCGAGCTTCATCATGGCGGCCCCCGTTTAAACCCAGCCTGCGTCGACGATAAAATCCTGCGCGGTGCACATGGCGCTGTCGTCCGCGCCCAGGAACAGGCACATGGCAGCGATATGCTCCGGCAGCAGCTTGCCCGGCAGGCACTGGTTGCGGGCGATTTCCTCTTCTGCAGCCTTGTCGACCCACAGGTCGACCTGGCGCTGGGTCATGACCCAGCCCGGCGTGACGGTGTTGACACGCACGTTGTGCTTGCCCAGGTCACGCGCCATGCCGCGCGTCAGGCCGTGCGATGCGGCTTTGGCGGTGGCATAGACGGGGTAGCCGCCGCCTTTGGCATGCCAGGAGATGGAGCTGATGTTGATGATGGAGCCGCCGCCCCTGGCCTTCATGCCCGGCAGGACTGCCTGGCAGGTGAAGAACAGGGGGCGCTGGTTGATGGCGATGCGCGTATCCCAGTATTCTGGGGTCACGTCTTCGATACTGTGGCGCTGGTCGTTGGCGGCGTTGTTGACGAGGACGTCGAAGTCGCCCAGTTCCGCAGCCAGTTCTTTCATCGTGCGTTGCAGCGCCGGGATGTCGGTGATGTCGCAGGCGCGGAATTGCGGACGCTGCGCCCCGCCTGCGGCAACTGCATCGCACAGGGCGGCGCTGGCGTCGGCCGCGATGTCCACGAACGCCACCACGGCGCCCTGCTGCGCAAAGGCGGCAACGATGCTGGCGCCGATGCCGGTGCCGCCGCCGGTGACGAATACCCGCTTGCCTCTAAGGCTCGGGTAATTTGCTGTTGTCATTGTGTCTCCGATAATTGTTATGGGACTGCTGCACACCAGGTGTCAGACCCTTGGGTCTGACACGCCCATGCAATCAGTGCTGGCCAAGCACGCCGTCGCGGCGGCGCCAGGTATTGGCAGGGTTGGCGTCCTGCAGCACCGGTGGCAGCAGCGATGCCGGCAGGTCCTGGTAGCACACCGCACGCAGGAAGCGATAGATCGCAGCCGTGCCGACCGAGGTGCTGCGGCCGTCCGAAGTCGATGGGAACGGGCCGCCGTGCACCATGGCGCTGGTCACTTCAACGCCGGTTGGGTAACCATTGGCCAGGATGCGGCCAGCCTTGCGCTCCAGCACAGGCAGCAGCTTGCGCGCGGCAGCGGCGTCGCCTTCTGCCATCTGCAAGGTGGCGGTCAACTGCCCTTCCAGGTGTTCCGCCACGGCGATCATTTCGTCGATGTCGCGGCAGGCGATTACGAGCGAAGCCGGGCCAAACACTTCATCCGACAGGGCATGCTGTGCCAGGAAATCCCGGGCGGAGGTGCGGAACAGCGCAGGCCCGCCCTTGCAGCCGGTGTGCGGCGTGGCGACGACTGTTTCGACTGCCTCGTGGCTGGCCAGCGCCTGCACGCCGCGCTGGTAGGCGCCAGCGATGCCGGCACTCAGCATGGTGCCAGGCGCGACGCCGGCCAGCGCTTGCGCAGCGCTGGAGCAGAAGCGCTCCAGGCCCGGGCCTTCGATGCCCAGCACCAGGCCGGGATTGGTGCAGAACTGGCCGACGCCAAGCGTCAGCGAGGCTGCAAAACCGGCAGCGATGCTGTCCGGACGGCCGGCCAGCGCTTCCGGCAGCAAGAACACCGGGTTGATGCTGCTCATCTCCGCATACACCGGAATCGGCTGCTTGCGCGCAGCAGCCGTGGCCATCAGCGCGATGCCGCCGCTGCGGGAGCCGGTAAAGCCGACCGCCTGGATGGCAGGATGCGCGACCAGCGTCTGGCCGATATGGCTGCCGCTGCCGGTCAGCAGGGCGAACACGCCGGCCGGCAGGCCGCATTGGGCGACCGCCGCAACTACGGCACGCGCCACCAGTTCCGAAGTACCCGGGTGGGCGGAGTGCGCCTTGACCACGACCGGGCAGCCAGCCGCCAGCGCGGAAGCGGTATCGCCGCCGGCAACGGAGAACGCCAGCGGGAAGTTGGAAGCGCCGAAGACAGCGACCGGGCCAACGCCAATCAGGCGATAGCGCAGGTCGGCACGCGGCGGCGTACGGGTCGGCAGCGCGACGTCGATGCGCGGGTCGCACCACGAACCATCACGCAGCAGCGTCGCAAACATCTTGAGCTGGTTGCAGGTGCGGGCGCGCTCGCCTTCCAGGCGGGCCTGCGGCAGGCCGGTTTCCGCCATGGCGCGCTCGATCAGCTCCGCGCCGAGGTCGAGGATATTGCGGGCAATCGCGTCCAGCAGTTCCGCACGCGCCGCGTCGCTGGCGGCACGGAAAGTATCGAAAGCTGCACCGGCCAGGCGGCAGGCCTCATTCACCTGCTCCACGCTGACGGCGTTGAACTCCTCGCCGAACTGCTGCTCGATGCCTGGATTGAAGGCGCGCTGTGCGCCGCCCTCGCCGCGCACTGCTACGCCGCCAATAAGGGCTTCACCGGTAATGGTCATAGTTGGCTCACTTTCTTGTAACGGGATTCCTGCACGCGCAGCGGGTTGCGCAGTGCCGGGCCAAACGCAGGCGCCTCGACTTCGAAGGTTTCGCCCGGCTGGACGGAGATACCGTCAGCGAAGCTCAGGGTGGCAGTGCCGAAGAAATGGATGTGCACATCGCCCGGACGGCAGAACAGTCCATACTTGAAATGGTGATACTCCAGGTTGGCGATGGTGTGCGACATATTCTGCTCGCCGCTGACAAAGGCCTTCTGCCAGCGCACGGCGCCGTCCTTGCCGACGATGCGCGAGGCGCCGTCGATATGCTGCGGCAGGTCGCCAACGCGCAGCGCCGGGCCCAGGCCGCAGTTACGCAGCTTGGAGTGCGCCAGGTAGAGATAATTCTGGCGCTCGGTCACGTGGTCCGAGAATTCGTTGCCGATCGCGAAACCGAGGCGGTACGGCTGGCCATCTTCGCCGATCACGTACAGGCCGGCGATCTCCGGTTCTTCGCCGCCATCGAGCGAGAATTCCGGCATGGCCAGCGCCTGGCCGCTGGCGGCAACGATCGAGCCATCGCCTTTGTAGAACCATTCCGGCTGTACGCCGCGCTGGCCTTCAGCCGGCTTGCCCCCTTCCACGCCAAGGCGGAACATTTTCATCGAGTCGCTCAGGGTTTCCATGTCGCCGCCGATCTTGCGGTGCATGGCATCGCGCGCATCGGCGCTGCCCAGGTGGGTCAGGCCGGTGCCGGTCACATAGCAGTGCGCCGGGTCGGCGTGGTCCAGCGGCGGCAGGATGCGGCCGGCAGCAGCCACGGCTTCGTAGCTCTCAGTGGTGGTGCCGATGGCCGCCTGGGCCACTTCAGCCAGGCCCTTGCCGCCGCCGATGGCGCGCTGCGCCAGTTCATAGGTGGTGGATACGCCGTCCAGCACGCGCAGCGTATCGCCATCGAGGGACGCCACGCGGCGCGAACCGCTTTCGTTGGTGAATTGTACGAGCAGCATGAGTTCTCCTTAGTGCGAGTGGCGCGGCACGGCGGAACCGCGGCAGCCAACCAGGAAGTCGAAGTCGCAGCCTTCGTCGGCCTGCAACACGTGGTCGATATACAGTTGCTGGTAGCCGGATTTCGGCGGCTCCTGCTGCGCGGCGCGCGCGGCGAGGCGTGCCTTCATTTCCTCGTCGCTGATTTCAAGCTGCAGCTTGTTGTTGGCGCAATCGAGTTCGATCCAGTCGCCATCCTTGACGGCGCCCAGCGGGCCGCCAGCCATTGCCTCCGGCGCCACGTGCAGCACGACGGTGCCGTAAGCCGTGCCGCTCATGCGCGCATCGGAAATGCGCACCATGTCCTTGATGCCCTTGGCCAGCAGCTTTGGCGGCAGGCCCATATTGCCCACTTCCGCCATGCCCGGATAGCCTTTCGGGCCGCAGTTCTTCATCACCAGGATCGAGTTCTCGTCAACGTCCAGGTCCGGATCGACGATGCGTTCCTTGTAGTGGTCGAAGTTCTCGAATACGACGGCCTTGCCGCGATGCTGCATCAGGTGCGGCGAAGCAGCGGAAGGCTTCAGCACGGCGCCGCGCGGGGCCAGGTTGCCGCGCAGGATGCAGATGCCGCCGTCGGCGATCAGCGGATTGTCGATCTTGCGGATCACTTCATCGTTGTAGATCGGCGCCTCGGCGCAGTTCTCGCCGATGGTCTTGCCGTTGACGGTCAGCGCTTCGGGATGCGGCAGCAGGTTCGCTTCACCCATGCGGCGGATCACGCCCGGCAGGCCGCCGGCGTAGTAGAACTCTTCCATCAGGTAGCGGCCGGACGGCATCAGGTCGACGATGGTCGGCATGCCTTTGCCCACCTTGGTCCAGTCTTCCAGCTCGAGCGGCACGCCGATACGGCCAGCGATGGCTTTCAGGTGGATCACGGCGTTGGTCGAACCGCCGATGGCGGCGTTGACGCGAATCGCATTCTCGAAGTTTTCGCGTTTGAGGATTTTCGACAGGCGCAGGTCTTCCCACACCATTTCCACGATGCGGATGCCGGACATGTGCGCCAGCACATAGCGGCGCGCGTCGACGGCGGGAATCGCAGCGTTATGTGGCAGCGAGGTGCCCAGGGATTCGGCCATGCAGGCCATGGTGGAAGCGGTGCCCATGGTGTTGCAGGTACCGGCGGAACGGGACATACCCGCTTCGGCCGACATGAACTGGTGCATGGTGATTTCGCCGGCCTTGACCTGCTCGTGCAACTGCCAGACGGCGGTGCCGGAGCCAATGTCCTTGCCGTTCAACTTACCGTTCAGCATAGGGCCGCCGGTCACGACGATGGTCGGCAGGTCGACCGATGCAGCGCCCATCAGCAGCGCCGGGGTGGTCTTGTCGCAGCCCACCAGCAGGACCACGGCATCCATCGGATTGCCGCGGATGGATTCTTCCACGTCCATGCTGGCCAGGTTACGCGTCAGCATGGCGGTCGGGCGCAGGTTGGATTCGCCGTTGGAGAACACCGGGAATTCAACCGGGTAGCCACCCGCTTCCAGGATGCCCTTCTTGACGTGTTCCGCGAGCTGGCGGAAGTGGGCGTTACACGGCGTCAGTTCGGACCAGGTATTGCAGATGCCGATAATCGGCTTGCCGCGGAATTCGTGGTCAGGAATGCCCTGGTTCTTCATCCAGCTTCGGTACATGAAGCCGTTTTTGTCCTGCGTCCCGAACCATTCGGCCGAGCGCAGTTTTATCGTTTTCTTTGTCTCTGACATGGATTCCTCCGCTTATCGATGGAGGAAATGTTACGGCTCAGAGCAATATATTTCTAATGACTTATTTGTCGATTGCCATATCAAAATCAATATCGCGACAAGCGGAATGCCAGCGTGTTTTCATACACCTCTCCGGGACGCAGGATCACGCTCGGGAAATGCGGTTTGTTGGGCGCATCCGGGAAGTGCTGCGGCTCCAGGCAAAAGCCGCCGCGGTACGGGAAGCCGAGCGACCCATCGAGGAAATTCCCGCTGTAGAACTGGATGCCCGGCTGGTGAGTGAGTACTTCCAGCTGCCGCCCCGAACGCGGCTCGCGCACCCGCACCGCGCAGCGCAGGCCGTGCGCCGGCGCCAGCGCAAAGTTATGGTCGTAGATCGCCTCGCCAATGGCGCGCGGCTCGCGGAAGTCGAAAGGCGTTCCCGCCACCGGGGCCAGTTCGCCGGTTGGTATCAAGCCTTCGTCGACCGGCGTGTAATGCGGCGCATCGATCCACATTTCGTGATCGTTGACGGTGCCGCTGCCGGCCAGGTTGAAATAGGCGTGGTGGGTCAGGTTGACCGGCGTGGCGCGATCGGTGGTGGCGCGGAAGGCAACCGTCAGCGCACCATCGTCGCCAAGCGTATAGGTAGCCTGGACGTCAAGGTTGCCGGGATAGCCCTGCTCCCCGTCCGGGCTGCGATAGCGCATCACCAGCGCATCGCCCTCGATGGCCGCATCCCACACGACCTTGTCGAAGCCTTGCGCACCGCCATGCAGGTGGTTGGTGCCGTCGTTGACGGACAGCTGGTGCTCAACGCCGTCCAGCGTGAAGCGGCCCTGCGCGATGCGGTTGCCGCAACGCCCGATCAGCGCGCCAAAGTAAGGCGAGCGGCCGAAATATTCGGCCGCCGTGTCGAAACCCAGCGTGATGTTGGCCAGCCGGCCATCGCGGTCCGGTGCGAAGATGTGGGTGACGGTTCCGCCGTAATTGGTGATCCTGACCTCCATGCCTTGGGCATTGGTCAGGGTGAACAGGGACAGCGGCGAGCCGTCCGGTGCGTAGCCGAAAGGCGCGCTTTGGATCATGGTGTGCTTATTCAATAACGGATGGACGTCCGAAGACGGGCATGCCCTGCGCATCCCAGCGCAGCGGCTTGACGAAAGTATGGCGGTCCGGATTCCACAGCGGGTCGCCGATAATTTCCGTGTACGTGCGGGCATGGTACACCAGCAGCACGTTTCCGTCCGCGTCCACGGTGAAACTGTTATGGCCAGGGCCATAGATGCCGTGCTCGAAGCAGGTTTGCAGCACCGGCTCCTTCGACTTGGTCCATGCTGCCGGGTCCAGCAGGTCGGCATCGGCGTCGGCCCACAGCAGGCCCATGGCGTAGTTCTCGTCGGTGGCGCTGGCCGAATAGCTGATGAACACCTTGCCGTTGCGCTGCAGGACGGACGGGCCTTCGTTGACCCAGAAGCCACGAATCTCCCAGTCGAATTCCGGCTTGGTCAGCATCACCGGCTTGCCCTTGATCTGCCATGGCGTTTCCATCTCCGCAATGTACAGGTTGGAGTTGCCCTCGATGTCATTGTCCTTCTGTGCCCACAGGTAGTACAGCTTGCCTTTGTGCGTGAAGGTGGTCGCATCCAGGCAGAAGGTATCGATGCCCGAATCGACCTGGCCCATGAATTCCCATTCGCCTTCCAGCGGGTTGGGGTTCGTGTTGCGGATCGCGTACATGCGGTGCTGGAACAGCTTGTACTTGATTTCGCGGCTTGGCGCGGCGGCGAAATAAACGTACCAGGCCCCGTGGTTGTAGTGCAGCTCCGGCGCCCAGATCAATTCGCTGTAAGCACCAGTGTCCGGCTTGTGCCACACGTCTACGGTCGGCGCATCGCGCAAGCCTTCGATCGTGGTGGCGCGGCGCAGCTCGATGCGGTCGTATTGCGGCACCGAGGCGGTGAAGTAGTAAAAGCCGTCGCTATGGCGAACGATGTAGGGATCGGCGCGCTGCTCGATCAGGGGAGACAGTTTTTGCATATTCAAGCGGTTACATAGCCATGGGACTTCATGCTCTCTTTCACGGTGCCGTAGTATTCGTCGCTGATGCGATAGGCGAACATCAACAGTCCCATGAGCAGATGGAAGAAGCCCGGAATCACCGACAGCATCAGGGCGATGCCATTCAGTGCAAATTCGGATTGCGCCTGGTTGGGCACATAATTGAAATAGGTCAGCAGGATGCCCACCAGGCCGCCGGCGATCGCCATGCCCGCCTTCTGGCAGACGGAGATGCCGCCGAAGGCAAAGCCCGAAACGCGCTTGCCGGTCTTGACCTGGCCGTAATCGATGGTCTCTCCAATGGCGGACCAGAACACCGGCGCATGCAGGTCAACGATGAAGGACAGCGCGAAGAACAGCACGAAGGCCAGCATCACGTCGCCCGGCCTGACCAGCAGGTATATCGCCAGGCTGATGCCGGCGACGATCAGCTGCGTCCAGCGGAACAGCTTGACCTTGCAATACACCTTGGTGATCCAGGTCGACGCAACCATCGACAGGATGGCTGCCACCACGCCGGTGGACAGGAAGGCCGACACCTGCGCCGTATTGAGGCCCAGGTAATACTTGGCGTAATAGATCGCCACCGAGCCGCGCACCACATAACCGATGGTGCCGGTCACGCAAACGCCGCACAGGATCAGCCACTGGTCATTCTTCATCAGCACCTTCAGCTGCTCGCCCAGCGACTGGCGAACCACCACATGGTGCACGCGCTCGGTGGTGGTGAAGAAGCAGAACAGGAACAGCACCACACCCAGTACCGCCATCACGGCCATCGCCATCTGGTAGCCGTGGGCAGCGTTGCCCGCGCCCCAGCGCTCCGACAGCAGCGGCACCACGATGGTCACCAGGAAGGCGCCGATCTTGGCGAAGAACAGGCGGTAGCCATTGGCCGACAGGCTTTCCTTCGGATCGCTGGTCAGCGCGCTTGGCAGGGAAATATAGGGGATGCCGACACCTGCCGTCATCACCGTCATGATGATGTAGGTGGAGTAAGCCCATACCAGCTTGGCGTCATATCCCCAGTCCGGCGTGGAGAACACGAAGAAGACGCTCACGCCATACGGAATCGCGAGCCACAGCAGGTAGGGACGGTAGCGGCCAAAGCGGCTGGTGAAGCGGTCCGTAATCTGGCCCATGGTCAGGTCGGCCACCGCCCCCACTACCTTGACCAGCACGAACAACAGTGCCAGGTCTTGCGTGCGCAAGCCATAGATGTCGGTGTAGAAGAAGGTAATGATCAGCATCATCGAGGAAATCACGACATTGAGTGCCGCGTCCCCCGCCCCGAAGCCCGCTTTCTCGAGCACCGACATCTTTTGGTTTTGCATGGTAGATCAGTTCTTCCAGTTCAGCATCAGGCCGACGGTGCGGTCGTAGCGGCGGATATCGCGCGGATAAACGTTCGCGTCGGTCCAGTAGTCCTTGTATTTGAAGTTCAGCAGGTTGGTGCCGGTCAGCGTCAGCGACAGGTTCGGCGTGAACTTGTAGCTGAGGGAGCCATCCAGGCTGCTGGTCGCAGCGGCGATCAGGTCGCGGTTTGGCGCCGAACCCTTGATTGCCGAAGTGTCACCATAAACCTGCGTGAATTTCGAGCGCCAGTTGTAAGCCAGGCGGCCCGAAATGCCGTTCTTCTCATACAGCAGCACAATGTTATACGAGTTCTTTGACATCCCGGGGAAAGGCAGTTTGCCCGGGCCTGCTGCCGCTGCCGTCACTTCGCCTTCCATGTAGGTGTAGTTCAGCTGCGTGCCGAAACCACTCAGCCAGCCCGGCAGCTTGTCATAGAACTGCTGGTAGGACAGCTCGATGCCTTGCAGATGGCCGCTGTCGGTGTTGAACGGGCGCGAGGTCAGGTAGTTGACGCCCTGGTATACCTCGGGCACGGCGCGGCTGACGATGTAGCCGTCGAAATTATGGCGGAACACGGTGCCGCTAGCCACTGCCGCCGGCGCGAAGTACCACTCCAGCGCCGCGTCAACGTTCTGGCCGGTCACCGGTTTCAGGTCCGGGTTGCCACCGGAAGCGGAGGCCTGCACCGTGGTGCCGTTCGAGTTCACATAAGCCGTACCCGGATTGAGCTGGAAGAACTCAGGGCGGCTCAGCGTCTTGGCATAAGCCAGGCGCGCCACCAGGTCTTTGCGCAGCGACGCCTTGAAGGAGGCGCTAGGCAGGGTATTGGTGCCCGAGCTGTCTTTTGGCGTAGCGACCGGAACGCCATTCACCAGGCTGTAGCCCAGCAGGTCAGATTCGGTCTTGGTCACGCGCACGCCAACCACGCCGTCCACTGGCACGCTGCCGATGTCGAAGCCCAGGCGCGCCTTGCCGTAGAAGGCATAGTTCTTCTCGTTGACGGAGAAGAAGGAGCCCTGGTCGACCGCCTTGGCATCGGAGGAACCCGTGACAGCCTTGCGCACATCGCCTGTGTTATTCAGCAGGAAGCTGGCGCATGGGGTATACCAGTATGGAGTGCCGTAATTCTCGGACAGCTCGCGGTTGGTGCAGGTCATGCCCGGCAGTGTTGCCACGGACACGCGCGTGGCCGCGTTGAAGGCATCGGGTGCACTGGCGCTGCCTTCGACCGACTTGATCGATTCCGCACTGCGCTTGTTGAAGCGCACGCCAGCGCTGAACTCCTGGAAGATGCCGTTGCCTTCCGGCGTATAAGTCGCATCGGCACGCCAGTCGGTCGATGCGCCCTTGTCATTGCCGTAGCGGTCGAACAGCTGGAACAGGTAGACATTCTTAGGATCGGTCATGTCCATGCCGCCGTACTGCACGAACGCACCGCCGTTGACATTGGTTTTCAGGAAGACATCCGGCACGGTGACCATCGCATCCAGGATCGGGTTGCGCCAGTCGTACTTCGACCTGGTGCGCGCCAGTTCGGTGCTCAGGCGCAGGCCCGGCGCAGCGTTCCATTTGGCGCCGATCGCACTCTGCCAGGTGGTGTTCTGCGAAGCGCGGGCCTGGGTCGACAGAATGGTGTTGGCATCGTGCGACCTCAGTTCGTCCAGCTGGTCGGTGCCGGGAATCTTTGTACCGCTGATGCCGGCGCCCGGCGCCCACCATGGCAGGCCGACGAAGAAGTCGGTCTCGTCCTGGTTCTTGTAACGCGAGTACAAGCCCTCGGCGTAGACTTCGAGGTCCTTGTTCGGGCGCCATTGCAGGGCGAAGTTCTCGGCCGTGCGTTTGCGTTCGCCGTAAATGCCTTGCAGGCCGACCAGGTCGGGAGCAGTCAGGTTGGGCAGCAGCCAGGACTTCTCGACCGGGAAGGTATTGAAGCTGCGTTCTTCATGGAAGTTGTTGCGCACATACGATACGCCGAACAGGGCGCCGAATTCGCCGTACTCGGTTTTCCAGCGGTTCGAAACCAGGCCATTGGCTTCAGGATCGGTCTTGTGCGCCTTGTCCTGGTTCTTCACGCCGCCGTTGGCGCTCAGCGTGAAACCCTTGAAGTCGAACGGGCGGTTGGTGCGCACATCGATGACGCCGGCGATGCCGCCTTCGACCAGTTCAGGGCTTTGGGATTTGTACACATCCACGCGCTGCAGCATGGTGGACGGGATATCGGCCAGCTGGATATAACGGCCGGTAGTGGTGAACATTTCGCGGCCATTGAGCATGGTCGCAATGCCGGGCAGGCCGCGGATCAGGACCGAGTTCGCCTCGCCCGCATCGCGGCGGACCTGGATGCCCGGGATGCGCGCCAGGGTCTGCGCCACGTTCGTGTCCGGGAATTTCCCGATATCGTCCGCGACGATGGAATCGACCACGTTATCGGCCTTCTGCTTGATGTCGAGCGAGCTTTGGGCCGCGGCACGGACGCCGCTCACCTGCACGACTGCGATCTCGTTGTCGGCGGCTTGCTGCGCGAGGGAAGGAATGGCGCTGAAAAGGCCGATGCCAGCCAACGCCGCGACAGATACTTTGAGTGCGATGGGGCGGCGATTCGCAGCCAGCCCAGGCATGCATGCTTGGCGCTTCATAAGTCTCCTGACTATAGTTTTTGTAAGCTACTTGGTCTTGAAACTTATCTTAGGTAAATCAGCGAGAACAAACTAATCAATTTTTTTTAAAATCCGATATCAAAAACGATATCTCGCTCCGGTTGATCTGGGTCATGGAAAGAGGTATCGAAAATGCTGGATTATGACTGGCACACCATCCTGCCACGTCCCGACATGAACCTGACTCTCCTGGCGGCCCTTGCCGCTTCCACCCTCGGAACCTCGGGGGCCTTTGACCAGCAGGGCCGCTTGTGGGTGGCGCATGCAGGCGACAATGGCATCGTGCTGCAGTCGAGCGCCGACGAAGGCCGCAGCTGGACGCCACCGCGCCAGGTTTTGCCCAGGCCGGAAACGGTGGAAGCGAACGGCGAAGCGCGCCCCAAGATCGCCTTCGGCCCGCAGGGCCAGCTCTATCTGAGCTACACCCAAGCGTTGGGCAAACACCACACTGGCAATATCCGCTTCGTCCGGTCGCTGGATGGCGGCCAGACTTTTTCGCCCCCGTACACGGTGCAGCGCGACAACGCCCCGATCGGCCACCGCTTCGACGACCTCCAGGTCGACCCGCAGGGACGCATATTCCTGGCATGGCTGGACCAACGCGACAAGGGTGCCGCCCAAACGGCGCAACGCCCCTATCGCGGCATCGCCATCTACTATGCCGTCTCCACCGACGCCGGAGCCAGTTTCGGCGAAGATGCGAAGCTGGCCGACCACACCTGCGAGTGCTGCCGCATCGCCACCGCACTGGCGCCCGATGGGCAGGTTGCCGCCATGTGGCGCCACATATTCGAACCGAATGTTCGCGACCATGCCGTGGCGTGGCTGCCGGCCAGCGGTCATCCCGCCGCACCGGCTCGGGCCACGCAAGACGGCTGGAAGATCGACGCCTGCCCGCACCACGGCCCCTCCCTTGCTTTCGACGGCAAGGGCCAGCGCCATCAGGCCTGGTTCAGCGCCGCCGGAGACGAAGGCGGCGTGTTCTATTCGGGGAACGGACAACTGATGCGGCTTGGCGGCCCGCAGGCGGAGCACGCGGAAGTTGCGGCCGCCGGCCAGCGCATCGCCGTCGCCTGGAAGGAATTCGATGGCAAGGCGACCGGCATCCACGCCCAGGTATCGCCCGACGGCGGCAAAAGCTGGAGCAGGCACACCATCGCCACCACACAGGGCGATTCCGATCATCCACACATCATGCGGCGCGGCGCCGAACTCTGGCTGCTGTGGCGTACCGCCGATGAAGGCATCGTCGTTCGCAAACTGGAGGACAGACCATGAATACGACCCGCACCAGCACCGACGCCAGCGCCAGCAGCTCCGCCCCAGCCCCCGGCCGCGCCCGCGCCTGGCCTGCCCGGCTTGCCCGCCCCGCCCTGGCTGCCGCCGCCCTCGCTGTCGCAGCAATCGCCGCTTCGCTTGCAGCCTCGCCAATGGCCAACGCCGCAGGAAACACCGGCGCTGCCGCGACCAGCCTCAAACCATTCGAGCCGCACAGCGTCGAACAGATCGCCGCCAGACACAAAGGCAAGCCTTTCGTGATCCTGGTCTGGTCCATGGATTGCGAATTCTGCCAGCACAGCCTGGACGTGCTGTCGAGAGCCCGCGCCGCAAATCAAGGCTTCGACATCGTCACCATCACCACCGACCCGCTATCCGACAGCACACTTTCACAACAGGTAACGAAACGCCTGTCCGGCATCGGCCTGCTGGCGGACGCCTGGAGCTTCGGCGAGCAGGCGCCGGAACGACTGCGCTACGCCATCGATCCGCGCTGGCGCGGCGAGAAGCCCCGCAGTTACTGGTACGACGCGCAAGGCCAGCGCATCGCGCATTCCGGCGTCATCACGCCAGCCATGATCGAGAAGATGCGCTGATCGCGAAAACTTGATCGAGTTCATGGTTTGACAACAGCCCAATCGCTACGATGGGCACATGTTCTCGCACCGCACCACACGCCGTTTCGTCACCCTGCTGTTGCTGCTGTACGTAGCACTGCAAGGCTACGCAGCCGCAGCGCAGGTAGCGATGCCGATGATGGATCACGCAGCATGCGCTGATCATCACGAAGGCCACGACCAACATGGGATGGCGGACTGCTTCACCCAATGCACGCTATGCGGCGCACTGGCAATGGCACCCGGCTACAGCAAGCCCTCCGCCCCCGCACCGCATGACCTCACAGGTCCTCGGATCGCCATCACCGCGGCGCAGTACGATGGCGAATCCCATCTGCCGCACCAGGCGCGCGGACCTCCATCCGCAGTGTGACACCTGCTCTTATTCCACTGCGCCGCCGCCCCCGGCGGCGCACGACTCGTCACACCGGAGAATAAAAATGAAACCGCAGTTACGCAAGCACCTGCTTGCAATGTCTGTTGCTACCGCCCTTCCCTGCTACGCGCAAACTTCCCTCCCCAGCGTCATCATCACCGGCACCAATCCCGACGTCATGCAAGCAGACGTCAGCAAGAAAGGCTTCCCCAGCGATACTGCAAACCTGCTGCAATCCGTGGCCGGCGTCAGCATGGTCAGCGGCGGCGGCGTATCCGGCCTGCCATCGATCCGCGGCCTGGCGGACGACCGCCTGCGCATCCAGGTCGACGGCATGGACCTGGTTTCGGCCTGCGCCAACCACATGAATCCCGCGCTGTCGTACATCGCGCCATCGCAAGTTGAATCGATCCAGGTCCTGCCCGGCATTACACCCGTCAGCGTTGGCGGCGACAGCATCGGCGGCACCATCCGCGTGCGCTCCGCCGACCCGAAATTCGCACAAGCCGGAGCACAGCTGCTTGAAGGCCAGGCTACCTTCGTCTACCGCAGCAACGGCAATGTGCGCGACGCCAGCCTGGCCGCAACCATGGCCAGCGACACGTTCTCGGCCAGCTATCGCGGCGCCGCGATCAAGGCCCATAATTACAAAGACGGAAGCGGCACGGAAATCGGCTCCACCGCCTACGAATCGCGCAACCACTCGCTGACTCTGGCCATGCGCTCCGAAGCGCGCCTGCTCGAGCTCAAGCTCGGGCTGCAACGCATGCCCTACCAGGGCTTCCCCAACCAGCGCATGGACCTGACCCGCAACGACAGCGAACAAGCCAACCTGCGCTACCTCGAACGCTTTGGCTGGGGCACGCTGGAAGGCCGCGCCTACTACGAACACACCCGCCATGCCATGAACTTCGGCCCGGACAAGCAGTTCTGGTACGGCGCGAAGAAGAACATTCCCGGCATGCCGATGGATACCGAAGGCAAGAACACCGGCCTTTCGCTCAAAGCTACCATCCCGCTGTCGCAGCCCGACACCCTGCGCGTGGGCGCCGACTACCGCCGTTACCGGCTGGATGACTGGTGGGATCCATCCGGCGGCGGCATGGCGCCGGACACCTTCTGGAATATCCGCGACGGCCAGCGCGACCGCCTGGGCGCCTTCGCCGAATGGGACCGCCGCTGGAATCCAGCCTGGTTCACCCAGTTCGGCGTACGCGGTGAGCTGGTTACCAGCGACACCGGCACGGTGCAAGGCTACAACGCCGGCTACAACAAGGACGCTTCGGCCTTCAATGCCCTCGAACGCAAGCGCAACGACCATAACCTGGACCTGACCGCCCAGGCGCGCTACGTGCCTTCGCCTGACATGACCGTCAAATTCGGCTACGCGCGCAAGACCCGCTCACCGAACCTGTATGAACGCTACACCTGGTCCACCGGTGGCATGGCGATGGCCATGGTGAATATCGCCGGCGACGGCAACGGCTATTTCGGCGATCCGTCACTGCGGCCGGAAGTAGCACACATGGCCACCGGCAGCATCGAATGGCATGATCCCGCGCAGGAGAAGTGGTCGCTCGCCATTTCCCCCTACTACACCAAGGTCAACGACTACATCGACGCGCGCTGCCTCTCGGCCTGCAAGTCCGGGGCCTTCGTCAACCTGCGCTTTGCCAACGTCGATGCTCGCCTGTACGGCGCGGAGGCCACTGCACATGCAGCGCTGGGCTCGGGCAGCTACGGCACGCTGTCGGGCGACATGCTGGTCAACTACGTGCGCGGCGAGAACCGCAGCACAGGCGACAAGCTGTACAACATGATGCCGCTGAATACCCGCCTGGCGCTGAACCATCGCCTGGGGGCTTGGAGCAATGTGCTGGAACTGCAGGCCGTCAGTTCGAAGGATCGCGTCTCGCAGTTGCACAATGAATTGCGCACCGGCGGCTACGCCCTGGCCGCCCTGCGCACCAGCTATGCCTGGAACAAGGTGCAGCTCGACTTCGGCGTGGAAAACCTGTTCGACCGGCGCTATGAACTGCCTTTGGGCGGGGCCTACGTCGGGCAGGGCATGACCATGGCGCTCAATGGCGTTCCCTATGGGATCGGTGTACGCGGCATGGGACGTTCGGTGTACGCCGGCCTCACCTTCAAGCTGTGAGAAATTGGTATATCAAACCGATATAGGAGCCGCGAAATAAGCCATTGGTAAGCTATTGCTGCCGACCGTAGGATTGTGCTGCCGGATACCGTCCAACACACAAAACTACGAGACACGCAACGATGACGACACCGCGATTCCCCGCCCTGCTGGCCCTGGCCAGCGCGCTGGCGGCAGCCTTTCCCCTGGCCGCCAGCGCAGCTCCCGCAACCAAATACGCCGAATGGGAGCAACCGGAAGTGGTTCAAGTGAACCGCGAGCCGATGAAAACCACCTTCTTCAACTTCGAACGGCGCGACCTGGCGCTGAAGGGCGACAAGGCGGCTTCGCAGTACTACCTCTCGCTGGACGGCACCTGGTCGTTCGCTTACTCCCGCAATCCGGAATCGCGTCCGGTCGATTTCTACAAGCCCGGCTTCGACGTCAGCCGCTGGAAAACCATCCAGGTGCCGGGCATGATGCAGGCGCAGGGCTACGGCCAGCCCCTGTTCAACAACAGCGACTACCCCTTCCCGCCCAACCAGCCTCATATCCTGCACAGCATGAACGAGGTCGGCTCCTATCGCCGCAACTTCGACCTGCCGGCGAACTGGGATGGGCGCGATGTCTTCCTGCACATCGGCGCGGCTGGCGCGGCGTACTACATCTGGGTCAATGGCCAGAAGGTCGGCTATTCCGAAGATTCGAAGCTGCCGTCCGAATTCAAGCTGACGCGCTTCCTGCGCCCCGGCAGCAATGTAATCGCCATTGAGCTGTATCGTTTCGCCGACGGTTCCTACCTCGAAGACCAGGACTTCTGGCGCGTGTCCGGGATTGAGCGCAGCGTCTACCTGTATGCCGAGCAAAAGGCCCACTTGCGCGACTACGTGGTGAACGCCACCTTGGACAAAGCAGCCTACCGCGACGGCGAATTCACGCTGCAACCGGAGTTTGCCGGCGCCGCCCAGGGCAAGCTGACTGCTACCCTGCTGGATGGCGACAAAGCCGTGCTATCGCTGGAAAGCGCCGTCAGCGGCGGCAAGGCAACGGCGCCTCTGCGCGGCACGGTGCCGGGCGTGCGGCAATGGTCGGCGGAGGCCCCCAACCTGTACCGCCTGCTGCTCGAGTTCCACGACGCGAAAGGCGCGCTGGTCTCCGCCACTTCGCGCAAGATTGGCTTCCGAACCGTGGAAGTGAAGGATGGCGAGGTGCGCGTCAACGGCAAGCGCGTGATGTTCAAGGGCGTCAACCGCCATGAGCACGACCCGCATACGTTCCACGTGATGTCGGAAGAATCGATGCGCAAGGATATGGAGCTGATGAAGCAGGCCAATATCAATGCCGTCCGCACCTCCCACTATCCGAATGACCCGCGCTGGTACGACCTGGCGGACGAATACGGGCTGTACGTGATGGACGAAGCGAACATCGAATCGCACGAGTACATGGGCAAGGGCGACAGCGTCCGGCATATCCCGGGTGAACGCGAGAAGATCCAGCTTGGCTACCAGCCGCATTGGGCGGCTGCGCACCTGGACCGCGTGAGCCGCATGGTGCAGCGCGACCGCAACCATCCAAGCGTGATCTTCTGGTCGCTGGGGAACGAGGCTGGCACGGGACCGAACTTCGAGCGCGCAGCCAGGTGGGTGCGGGAGCAGGACCCGCAACGCCTGATCAGCTACCTTGGGCATGGCACCATCGGCGAAGAGCACCTGCCGAACGATTATGTCGACATCTATGCGCCGATGTATGACCCGATCGAGAAGATGATCGACTACGCGAAGGATCCGCGCTACAAGCAGCCAATGATCCAGTGCGAGTACGTGCATGCGATGGGCAACAGCGTCGGCAACATGGAGGACTACTGGCAAACGATCCGTTCGTTCCGCAAGCTGCAGGGCGGCTTTATCTGGGACTGGGTCGACCAGGCCATGCTGCTGAAGGACAAGCAGGGCCGCAGCTATTGGGCGCAGGGCGAAGACTATGGCCCCAATCCGCGCAAGGACATGTCGGAGGTTGGCGATGGCCTGGTCCAGGCGGACCGCACGCCGGATCCGGAGTATTACGAGGTGCAGAAGGTCTATTCGCCTGTGGTGTTTGAGGGTGATCCGGCTGGCGGCAAGCTGCGTGTGGTCAATCGCTATGATTTCGCGGACCTGTCCGGGTTTGACTTCGACTGGTCGATTGCGCGCGACGGCACGCAGGTTGCGGGTGGCCCGCTGGCCGGCGTCAATGCGTCCGCACAGTCGTCCGCGGAAGTGCAGTTGGCCTTGCCGAAGCTGGAACGCGATCCGCGATACGAATACGTGCTGACACTGCGCGCCAAATCCCGCGACGGCGCCATCCGCGGCGTCCCCGCCGGCATGGTGCTCGGCTTCAGCCAGTTCGTGCTCCAGTCGCCTTTCGCCGCCCCGGCCGCGGGCGCGGAACCGCGTGGCGCGAGCTGGATTGCTCCGGTGCGCGCGGGGAGCGGCGTTGAGTTGCGCGCGGGCGGTGCGGTACTGGCAGTCGATGAGGCAAGCGGCAAGCTGGCCTACTCGCTTGGCGGCAAGAACTTGCTGACCGGCGGCATGCCCTACTTCTGGCGCGCGCTGACGGAAAACGACCTCGGCACAGGCCTCAACAAAACCCACACGATCTGGAAGCAATTCAGCGAAAACCGCAACGTCCGCGCCTTCGACATCCTGCAGGACGGGGTCCACGTCGAATACACCTTCGGCGCCGGCTCCGCACGCTGGGACGCCACCTACCGCATGGACAGCAAAGGCGCAGTGCAAGTCACAGCCACCTTCGCCCCCCTGCGCGGCGACTTGCCCGACCCGCTCCGCATCGGCATGCGCTTCGACAGCAATCCATCGCTGGACACCATCGAATGGTACGGCCGCGGCCCGCAGGAATCCTACAGCGACCGCATCACCGGCGCCCCGCTTGGCCGCTACAGCGGCAAGCTGGCCGACCAGTACCACAACTACGTCCGCCCCCAGGAAAGCGGCAACAAGACCGGCGTGCGCTGGCTGACGCTGAAGGGTTCCGGCACCGGCCTGCAACTGCGCGGCACGCAGCCGCTGTCAGTCAACGCCCTGCCCTTCCCATACGAAGACCTGTACCCGCGCCCACGCGGCACCTGGCACAGCTCCGACATCCGCCCGCACGGCGACGGTTCCCTGCTGGTTGACGCAGTGCAGACCGGCGTCGGCGGCGACACCGGCTGGAGCCAGGTCGGCCGCCCGCACACGCAATACCGGATCAAACTGGAGCCAACCACCTACCAGTTCACCATCGCACCACAAGGAACCGCGCAATGACCAACCAGACCCGCCGCCGCGTGCTCGCCGGCGCTGCAGCCGCCACCGCTGCTACGGCCGGCGCAGCCCTGCTGCCGATGTCCGCCACCGTGCACGCCGCCGCCAACGCGCGCTTCAGCATCGGCAAGGACGACTTCCTGCTTGATGGAAAACCGCTGCAGGTCCGCTGCGGCGAAATGCACTTTGCCCGCGTGCCGCGCGAATACTGGCAGCACCGACTGAAAGCCATCAAGGCCATGGGACTGAACACCGTCTGCGCCTACCTGTTCTGGAACTACCACGAATGGCGCGAAGGCCGCTACGACTGGGGCGGCCAGCGCGATGCCGCCGAATTCTGCCGCCTCGCGCAGCAGGAAGGCCTGTGGGTCATCCTGCGCCCCGGCCCTTACGCTTGCGCCGAATGGGAAATGGGCGGCCTGCCGTGGTGGCTGCTGAAAAAGAGCAGCAGCGATGCCTTCCTGCGCACCCGCGACGAAGCCTACATCAAGCCCGCCCGGCGCTGGCTGGCAGAAGTCGGCCGCGTGCTGGCCGCGCAGCAGGTCACGCGCGGCGGCCCGATCCTGATGGTGCAGGTCGAAAACGAGTACGGTTTCTTCAGCGACGACCTGGAATACATGCGCACCATGCGCCAGGCCCTGCTCGACGCGCAGTTCGACGTGCCCCTGTTCCAGTGCAATCCCACCAATGCCGTCTCGCGCACCCACATCCCCGAACTGTTCTCGGTAGCGAACTTCGGCACCGATCCCGATGCCGGCTTCAAGGCCCTGAAAGCCGTGCAGCAAGGCCCGCTGATGTGCGGCGAGTACTATTCCGGCTGGTTCGACACCTGGGGCAACCCGCACCGCCGCGGCGCCGCCACCAAGGCTGTCGCCGACATCCAGCAAATGCTCAAGGTGGGCGGCTCCTTCAGCCTGTACATGGCACACGGCGGCACCACCTTCGGCCTGTGGGGCGGCTGCGACCGTCCATTCCGCCCCGACACCAGCAGCTACGACTACGACGCCCCGATCGGTGAGGCCGGCTGGATCGGTGAAAAATTCCAGGCCTACCGCAAAGGCATCGAACCATTCCTGCAGCCCGGCGAAACCCTGCCGTCGCCACCGCCACGCCAGCCGGTAATGGCAATTCCCGCCTTTACGCTCAAGGAGTCGGCCCTGGTCTTCGCCAGCCTGCCGCAGGAAGCGATCCGCGACAAATCGCCGCAGCCCATCGAGCAATACGACATCAGCCGCGGCCTGGTGAGCTACCGCGTCACGCTGCCCGCCGGCCCGGCCGGCAAACTGTCCACCGCCAAAGTACGCGACCTGGCCTGGGTCCATATCGACGGCAAGCAGGTTGGCACTTTCGACACCCGCCATCGCCGCTTCAGCATCGACCTGCCCGCACGCGACAAGCCCGCCACGCTGGAAATCCTGCTGTACACCATTGCCCGCGTCAATTTCGGCCCGGAGGTGCACGACCGCAAAGGCCTGCACGGCCCGGTGCAGTTCCAGCCGAAAGGCGGCACGCCAATCGCCCTGGAAAACTGGGAAATCCGCGCCATCGACTTCGACGCCGACGGCGTGCTGCCGCCGCTGCAATGGAAACAGCAGCGCGCCCGCGGCCCCGCCTTCTGGCGCGGCAGCTTCGACGCCAGGCAAAGCGCCGATACCTTCCTCGACATGTCGGCCTGGGGCCAGGGCGTGGTCTGGATCAACGGCCGCTGCCTGGGCCGCTACTGGAGCATCGGCCCGACGCAAACCATGTACCTGCCCGGCCCATGGCTGAAGCGCGGCCGCAATGAAGTCGTAGTACTGGACCTGACCGGCCCCCAGCGCGCCGAGCTGCGCGGCCTGGAAACCCCGATCCTGGACCGCCTGCAGCCCGAACGCGACCTGCCGCGCCCACCGAGCAAGGCCAAACCGAAACTGGAAGGCGTCACGCCAGCCTACAGCGGCCAGTTCCAGTCCGGCAGCGCCACCCAGGACGTGCGCTTCGCCGTCCCGGTCAGCGGGCGCCAGTTCTGCCTCGAATCGCTGGACGCCTTCGACGGCAAGCAATACGCCGCCGTGGCCGAAATCTCGCTGCTGGATGCCAAAGGCCAGCCGATCAACCAGTCCGCCTGGACCATCGCCTACGTGAGCAGCGAGGAAGGCCGGCGCGAGGACGGCCAGGCGCTGAACGCCATCAACGGCCAGGCCAGCGATTTCTGGCACACCGCCTTCGGCGCCGCCAGCCACCCGCACCGCCTGGTGATCGACCTGGAAAAGACCGTTGAAGTAGCCGGCATCCGCTACACGCCACGCCAGGGCGACGACAAGGTAACGGGCCGCATCCGCCGGTTCAGGGCCTACGTCGGGGCGCAACTGGTCGATCCCGGCGAGTGATATACCGTTATTCCCAATCGATATACGTCCCGATAAATTTCTCATATTTCTGGACTACCTCGCCAAGATAGACTTGCCTTACCACTTCACCAACGAACAAAAATGAAGATCACAAAACTGACCACGTACCGCATTCCACCGCGCTGGATGCTGCTCAAGATCGAAACCGACGAAGGCGTCGTCGGTTGGGGCGAACCGGTCATCGAAGGCAAGGCGCGCACGGTGGAAACCGCCGTCCACGAGTTCTCGCAATACCTGGTGGGCCAGGATCCGCGCCGCATCAACGACCTGTGGCAAGTCATGTACCGCGGCGGCTTTTACCGCGGCGGCGCCATCCTCATGAGCGCCATCGCCGGCATCGACCAGGCGCTGTGGGACATCAAGGGCAAGGCGCTCGGCGTGCCGGTCTACCAGCTGCTGGGCGGCCTGGTGCGCGACCGCATGAAAACCTATAGCTGGGTAGGCGGCGACCGCCCGGCCGACGTCATCGCCGGCATCAAGACCTTGCGCGAAGCGGGCTTCGACACCTTCAAGATGAACGGCACCGAGGAATTCGGCATCGTCGAAAGTTCCGCTGCCGTCGATGCCGCCGTGGCACGCATCGCAGAAATCCGCGAAGCGTTCGGCAACGAGATCGAGTTCGGCATCGACTTCCACGGCCGCGTCAGCGCACCGATGGCCAAGTCCCTGCTGCGCGAGCTGGAACCATACCGCCCGCTGTTCGTCGAAGAACCGGTGCTGGCGGAGCAGGCCGAGTACTACCCGCGCCTGGCCGAATCGACTTCGATTCCGCTGGCGGCCGGCGAGCGCATGTTCTCGCGCTTCGAATTCAAGAACGTGTTCCACGCCGGCGGCATCTCGATCGTGCAGCCCGACCTGTCGCACGCCGGCGGCATTTCCGAATGCCTGAAGATTGCCGGCATGGCGGAAGCCTACGACGTCGCGCTGGCCCCGCATTGCCCGCTTGGCCCGGTGGCACTGGCGGCCTGCCTGCACGTTGACTTCGTTTCGTACAACGCCGTGCTGCAGGAACAAAGCATGGGCATCCACTACAACAAGGGCGGAGAGCTGCTCGACTACGTAGTGAACAAGGAAGACTTCAAGATCGAGAACGGCTACATCAAGCCCCTGCCCAAGCCTGGCCTGGGCGTGGTGATCGACGAACAGCGCGTGATTGAAGCCAGCCGCAATGCGCCTGACTGGAGCAATCCGCTGTGGCGCCACCCTGACGGCAGCGTAGCGGAATGGTAAGCGGCGCGGCCTCCACCAGCCTGCTCGGTCTCGACTGGGGCAGCACCAGCCTGCGCGCATTCCTGCTCGGCACCGGCGGCAAGGTGCTGGCCGAACGCAGCAACGGCAACGGTGCTTCCACGCTGTCCGGCCAGGCTGCCTTCGCCGCCGCACTGCACGGCATTGCCGGCGACTGGCTGGCCGCCCATCCGCGCCTGCCGGTACTGGCCTGCGGCATGATCGGCAGCCAGCATGGCTGGCGCGACGTGCCCTACGCCGCCTGCCCTGCCAATGCCGCCGCGCTGGCCGCCGGCATGCTGGCCAGCCCTGGCGCGGAAATTTCCATCGTCCCGGGCTTGCTGTACGACGACGGCGCCTTGCCGCCCGATTTGATGCGCGGCGAGGAAACCCAGGTGGTCGGCGCCCTGCAAATGCAGCCGGCCCTGCGCGATGCTTCCTGCATCGTCCTGCCCGGCACCCACTCCAAATGGGCGCAAGTGAACGACGGCCGCCTGATGCGCTTCGCAACCCACATGACGGGCGAACTGTTCGCCGTTCTGCGCAATCACTCCGTGCTGGGCCGCCTGATGGCCAACGGCGGCGAGTTCGCCGAACATGCCTTCACTGCCGGCGTCGATGCCGCGCGCGACTACGGCCATCTTGGCATGAGCCACCAGGTTTTCGCAGCGCGCAGCCTCGGCGTCACTGGCCGCGCACCTGCCAGCGACCTGGCTGACTACCTGTCCGGCCTGCTGGTCGGCCACGAACTGCGCGCCGGCCTGGCCTGGCGCGATGCCGCCGGCCTGGCACAAGCGCCGCTTGCCCTGGTTGGCAGCCCGCTGCTGTGCCAGCGCTATGCACTAGCCTTGCAACGCTTCCACGCAGCGACACCGCTGCTGCTCGATAACACCGCCCCCGCCGGCCTGTACCACCTGGCTCGCGCCGCCGGCATGCTCAAGGATTGAAATGACCGCCTCGCCATCCACCGCATTCGAAACCGCTTTCAAGGCCCTGCCGCTGGTCGCCATCCTGCGCGGCATCCAGCCGCACGAGGCGGAGGCAATCGGCGCCGCCTTGTACGAAGCAGGCTTCCGCCTGATCGAAGTCCCGCTGAATTCCCCGCAGCCGCTGGACTCCATCGCGCGCCTGGCGCGCAGCCTGCCCGCCGACGCCGTGCTGGGTGCCGGCACCGTCCTGACGACTGCTGCCGTGCTGGACGTGCGCAATGCCGGCGGCAAGCTGATCGTCATGCCGCACTCCGACACCGCCGTGATCCGCGCCGCCAAGGATGCCGGCATGCACTGCGTGCCCGGCGCCGCAACGCCAACCGAAGCCTTCGCAGCCGTCCATGCCGGCGCCGACGCGCTCAAGCTGTTCCCGGCCGAACTGGTGACGCCCACCGTGATGCGTGCCATGCGCGCCGTGCTGCCGCCTGCCTTGCCGCTGCTGCCGGTCGGCGGCGTCACGCCCGGCAGCATGGCCACCTGGCGCGCTGCAGGCGCCACAGGCTTTGGCCTCGGCTCCGCGCTGTACCAGCCGGGCCTGGACGCAGCCGCCGTCGCCGACCGCGCCCGTGCCTTCGTCGCTGCCTGGAGCCAGGATGGAATCAAACGCCCAGCCTGAAGCACTCCTTTCCTCCGCCCGCATAGGTCCGCTGCTCTGGCACGATGGCTGCTGGTGGTGGAGCGATGCCGCCACGCCCGCCTTGAAGGCCTGGCGCGGCAAGGGCCAGCCGGAGAACAGCCGGCTGCCCGAACACCCTGCCGCTTTTGCCTTCTGCAGCAGCGGCAAGCTGCTGCTGGGCCTCGACAAATGGCTGTACCTGGCCGAACGCACCCCGCCCGGCGCACTGAAACTGGCGCGCCGGCTGCCCCTCGCAATCGCCGCAGTCGATCCTGCCGAAGCACGCACCCGTATCAGCGATGGCTGCGCCGACCGCCACGGCAATTTCGTCCTTGGCACCGCCAACCTGAACCCCGAATCGCCGCCGATCGGCAGCTTCTACCAGTACTCGCGCTATTTCGGCTTGCGCCGCCTGGCCTTGCCCACCGTGACAGCAGCCCACGGCATCGGCTTCAGCCCGGATGGCGGCACCCTGTATTTCGCCAGCGGCGACGGGCACGAACTACTGGAAACTACTTACGACCCGGCGCGCGCCGAAGTCGGTAAAATCAAACGGTTCGCCAGCCTGGGGGGCGCCCGTATTGGCGGCCTCACGCTGGATGCCTCCGGCGACGTATGGATCGCTCTGCGCGAGGAAGGAAGGCGCGGCCGCCTGGCGCAATTTACGGCCGGCGGTGCGCTGGTGCGCGAACTTCCGTTGTCTGCGGCACAACCTTCGCGGCCAGCCTTCGGCGGCCCGCGGCTGGAACAGTTGGCAGCAGGCGCCCTCGATGGAGGCTTGCACGCCATCGAGATAGCCGGTGTGCAGGGATTGACCCCGTCCCTGTTTGACGACGCCGCTGATTGACGCTGCGGGGGACCGGCCCTATTATTGTCCGCATGTCAGATCCACGCTCGGACCGCTTCGTAAGGTCCCACCTGAAAACGCGCCACCTGGTGCTATTGGTCGAATTGGGCCGGCACCGCTCGATCCTGCATGCAGCACAGGCGGCAAACCTCACCCAGCCCGCGGCGTCGAAGCTGCTGGGCGAGATCGAACACGCACTGAACGTCCAGTTGTTTGAACGCCTGCCGCGCGGCGTGGTGCCGACCTGGTACGGCGAAGTGATGATACGCCGCGCCGGCACGGCACTGGCTGAGATGGATGCGGCGCACCAGGAAGTGATGGAACTGGTGTCGGGCCTTTCCGGCCGAGTGTCCATCGGCACCGTGCTGACGCCTTCCGCCGGCCTGGTGACCGACGCCGTCAAGCTGCTCAAGAACCGAACCGCCAAAGTGCAGGTGTCGATTACGGTCGACACCTCCAAGATCCTGGTGGAACGCATGCGCGCCGGCGAATTCGACCTGGTGATCGGGCGCCTGCTCGATTCCAACGTCGCCTCCGAATTCAATTTCGAACCGCTCACCGACGAACCGCATAGCCTGATCGCCGCCGCCGGCCATCCCTTCGTCGGCCGCAAGGACCTGCAACTGGCCGACCTGGCGCGCGAACCGTGGGTGCTGCCGCCTGCCGGCAGCATCCTGCGCGACCGCCTGACATCGATGTTCCTGTCGCAGGGCCTGGAACCGCCGACCGAGGTGGTGGAAACGCTGGCCATGCCGGTGGTGGTCAACCTGCTGCCGGGCAGCCGCATGATTGCCGCCATGCCGGAAGAAACCGTGCGCCCTTACCTGGATGCCGGCCTGCTGGCCGTCCTGCCATGGGACCTGGGCTTGCGCATGGACATGTACGGCATCGTCACGCGCAAGCGCCACCGCCTGTCGCCAGGCGCGGAAGCCATGCTGGTAGCGCTGCGCGATGCGGCGCAGGCTCGCTACCGGCGTTAAGCTGCTGCCCTAATAGCTGACGTGGTAGTCCTTCGGGAATTTCTTGCCCCCGAAGGCCTTCTTCTGCGTCCAGTCCTGCGCCGGCGCGGTCCAGTACGAGTCGCCGGCTGGCAGGCCCAGGGCCAGGAAGCTCGATGCAGCGATATACATGCTGCCGTTATTCGAGTACCAGTCGCCCAGCTCCGGCTGGTGGCCCGCAAAACCGATGGTCAGGTAGCCGTCCTTCGTAAAATTGCTCGGCTCCGACCAGATCGCCTTGTGCACGCTCGTCAGCGCGGCACGCACCTGCCCTTCCGGCAGGCTGGCCGGCAACTGCTTGCGCCAGGCCAGCAGCGCCAGCGGCTGGAAGGCGGCCGTGCGATAGGTCAGGGAACGGCCGATCGGCGGGAAGCTTCCTTGCGGCGAAATGAAGCGCTCCAGGTGTTCGCCGTAGCGCTGCATCCGCTTCTGCGCCTGCGCCAGCAGGTCGGCCGGCTTGCCGTTCCAGAACGGGCCGTTTGCTTTGGCCAGGACTTCCAGGATCTCCACCAGCATCGGGTACATCACGAAGGAATTGTAATAATCGAAGTGGAAGGCTTCGCCATCCTTGATCCAGCCGTCGCCCACATACCATTCATTGACTTTGCGGATCGCCACGTTCATGCGCATCGGATCGTACTGCTCGCCGATGGAGAGCAGGAAGGCTTCGTTCATGGCCGCGAACAGCATCCAGTTGATGTATGGCGGCTCGATGCGGCGCAGGCCTTTGATCTCCTCGACGATGCGCTGCCTGGTCGTTGCATCCAGCGGCTCCCATAAGGCTTTGGGCGCACGCATCAGGGCATTGGTGAAATAAGCGGAGTCCACCAGCGTCTGGCCCGGCCCTTTCCACAGCAGGTAATCCGGCGATTTCGGATCGACCGAGTTGGTGTAGCTTTGCAGCGCCTGTTCGCGCAGGCGCTTGCGCGTGCGGCCTTCGGCGCTGTCGTCGTCGGGCAGCGCCAGCCAGGGTGCAAGGCCGGCGGTCAGGCGGCCAAAGCACTCGAGGTAGCTCACGCCGGGATCGCGGCCATCCCAGGTGGGGCTCAGCTCCAGGGCAAACTTCTTTTTCAGCTCGCCCTTCGCCATGTTTGCCAGCACCGGGTCGGCCATCTTCTGCAGCAGGCCCACCATGTAGGCACGGTCACCGCCCGGCGCCGCTGCCGCCGCACCGGTTGCCAGCGCCGTCGCAGGCGCGGACGCCGCCGCCGCCGTGGCGGCCGCCGCTCCGCCCGCCAGCATGCCGCGCATGAAATTCCTTCGTTCCATCGTGTCTCCTTATTTGTTCTGGTCGATGTAGCGCACCATTTCCGCCGCCGCCAGCAAATAGGCGCCGACACCGAAGTGCGAAGTCGAATTCCTGTCCACCACCTGCCCCGGAATGGCGCGGTCGCCGATCGGCTGCACATAGCCGATCTTGCCGTCCGGCTGCAGCGCAGTGCGTGTCAGGTAGCCCCAGCCTTTGAGCGCAACCGGTGCATACTCCGCGCGATCCAGCAGGCCGTTATTGATGCCCCACAGGTAACCATAGGTGAAAAATGCCGTGCCGCTGGTCTCCGGCCCCGGCGCATGCTGCGGATCGAGCAGGCTGCGCGTCCAGTACCCTTCCTCCTGCTGCGCCTTTTTCAGTGCTGCCGCCATGCCCTGGAACTTGCGAACGTACTCTTCGCGGTGCGGCGCGTTCGTCGGCAAGTCGTGCAGCACCTTTGCCAGGCCGGAGAACACCCAGCCATCGCCGCGCGCCCAGAAGTCCTTGCGGCCATTGACACTCTTGTGCGCCGGGTACACGTAGCGTGCGTCGCGGTAGTACAGTTTTTCATCCTTGTCGAACATGATGCCGTTCGAATACTGGAAGTACTCGTGCAGCTTTTCAAGGTACTGCGGATTGCCGGTGATGTTGTACAACTTGGTCATGACCGGCATCACCATATACAAACCATCCGCCCACCACCAGTAGTCGTTGCGCGCGGTAGACATCTGGTACTCCATCACTTCGCGAGCGCGTGCGATGCGCACCGGGTCCTTATCGAGCTGGTAAAGATCCGCGTAGGTCTGGAAGCATATCTGCCAGTCGCCGAACAGCACATGATCGTCGGTCTCGCCGTAGGTCAGCTTCCATTGGCTCTTGTCGGTCGACTTGGCGCCCTGCCACTGGTTATGCCGGGCCCAGTCGAGCGAGTACTTCAGGTAAGCCTGGTTGCCGGTGATGCGGTACGCCTCCATATTCCCGGTGTGGTAGGCCGCCACGTTCCAGAACGACCACTCGGTGGCCGGCGTGTTCGCCTGCCAGTAGGTGTTGACCTTGTCGATGATGGCGACAACTTCCTGCCTTTGCGGCTTGAGAGGCGTGGCAGGCGTGGACGCGCACCCGCCCAGGGCCGCCAGCAAGACCAGCAATGCTGTGTGAATGAGCTTCATGTTTTCGTAAGCCTATATTCGAAAAAAGCCGAAGACACGCAATGTGCCTTCGGCGAAGGAGACCGGGGGCGGGAGAGAGAGAGTAGACCGCCCCGGCCTTGTTACAGCTTGCCGCGCAAACCGATCTTGATGGTCCGGCCGTCGTACTTGGCGTAGTCCATGCGCGTTTTCTTGCCGCTGCCGTACTGGCCGGTGGCATCCTCAAAGTAGTCATACGACAGGGTATTCGACAGGTTCAGCGCGTCCAGGCGCAGTTCCAGGTTGTCGCTGATCTTGTAGCTGATGTTGCCATCGAGGTAGCCCCGAGCCGCGCGCCAGCGGATCAGGTCATCGCCGTTGTTCTTCGGATTGTCGCCGTGCAGGCTGCGTCCCTTGTAGTTATAGGAGAAGCGAATTGCCAGCGGACCATTCTCGTAATAGGCGGTGGTGCTGTAGGCATACTTGGGCACCGAGTTGACCTCGATCTCCTTGCCGGCATTGGTGATCCACTTCTGGCTGTTGAACGGATCGATATGGGTATAGCTGGCCAGCATGCCGAAGCCCTTGTATGGCGCGGGCAGGAAATCGAAGTCCTGCTGGTACGACAGCTCATAGCCCTTCAACACCTGGCGGCCCGCGTTGCTATAGGTGCGCAGCGTCATCGGCAGGTTCGGGTCCACGCGGCCATCGGGACCATAGAAGATCGCACCCATCGCAGTATCCGGCAAGCCCAAAGCACCGAAGGTGGTCTGGGTCGTGCTGGACACGGTCGCATCGGTCAGCACCTTGCGGAAGTACGCCGCCGACAGCAGGCTGCCCTTGCGGAAGTACCATTCCAGGCTGGTGTCCATATTCTTCGATTGCTGCGGGCGCAGGTTCGGGTTGCCCGCGGTGGCCGAGTTGTCGAACGGGTTGGGCACCACGGTTTGCGCCGCGATGATCGACAGCGAAGCGCGCGAAATCGTCTTGCCGAAGGAGGCGCGCCACATCAAATCGTCCGTCACGTCCAGCGCAGCGCTGACTGCCGGCAGCACATTGCTGTAAGAGCCGCTCTCCTTGTTAGGCTGGTAGGCACCGCCCGCGCCGGTCTTCTTGAAGTTGTCGATATCCAGCTCGGTGCGCGAATAGCGCACGCCCGCATTGAAGCGCAAGCCATGGCCCAGCACTTCGCCCTTGAAGTCGGACTGCACGAAGCCCGACGTCACCTTCTCGGTCGCGGTAAAGCTTTGCGCCGGCGTAAAGGTCGCCTCGGTGTTGTAGGCCAGCGGGTCGAAAGTCGAATAGGTGTAATCGCGCGTGAACGTGCCGAATTGATGCGGCCAGCCGGAGCCCATGTCCAGGTTACTGACCGGCAGGTCGAACACCATGCCCTGGCGCATGCCTGCGGTGCCAATGCTGTTGAGTTTTGCCGTCATATCGGAAGTGGCATTGCGCTTGTGGACACCCTTCTCGGTTTCCACATACACCAGGCCAGTTTTCAGGTGGCCGGTCCAGTCGCCCCACAGGTTATAGTCCCAGTCCGCGATGACGCGGCCCTGGCGGCCACGGTCGGTTTCGCGCGTCAGGCCGGTGCCGATGCCGAAACCGGAATAGATGGCCGGATCCAGGTAGTTGCTGGTCGAGGACAGCGAAGGATAAACGTGGTCGCTGCCGTAGTCGATGGTGGACGTAATGCCGAAAATCTGGCCGGACAAGGTGTCCTGGTAGCTTTGCGCCTTGCTGCTGTTCGCGCTCAGTTGCGCGGTCAGCGCCAGCCGGTCATTGGCTTTCCAGTTTGCGTTCAGCGAGGCATAGCTGAACTTCGTTTCGTCTTCGCTGTAGGTGACGCCGCTGCTGTAAGAGGTATTGCCGAAGGTGCCAGTCAGCAGGTTCGAACCCGGATCAATATGCACGTTGATCGGCACCAGGCCGTTGTGGCCCGCGGTACCCGGCGGCGCGCTCGGGTTGGTGGTCTTGCTGTTGCGGATCAGGATGCCGTAATACAGTTCGTCGCGCGAATTTTTCAGCTTGGAGTACATGGTGTCCAGGCTGACATTCAGCGTGCTGTCCTTGTACTGCAGCGAAGAGACCATGCCGTCGCGGCTGCGGTCATTGGACGAACCGTAGAAACGGTAAATGCGCGGCAGCAGCGCATTATCGACCTGGTCGCGCGTGTAGCCGGACAGGTTGGCGCGCGGATCGTCGTAATCGAGCTGCATCGCGAAGTTGCCCTGCACCGGCGACTTGCTGCCGCGCGCCGAGCTGTTATAGCCGCCGGTCGCCTCGAAGCCGGAACGGTTGTTCATCGCCTTCGAGTGCGCGCCGCCGACCAGGAAGCCCCAGTTGCCCCAGGTTTTCGAGAACAAGCCAAAGGCAGCCGGGTCGGTCTTTTCGGACATGGTGTTGTATGCGGCCGTTACCGAATACCGCACGGCGCCTTTGGGATTGTCGAACGGGCGCGGCGACTGCAGGTCCACCACGCCGCCCATGCCGCCTTCCGGCAGTTCGGCCAGCGTCGACTTGTAGAAGTCCACCCGGCCAAACAATTCGGACGCAAACACGTCGTAGTTGAAGCCGCGCGCCGCATTGCCGATGGAACCGGTACTGGTGGTATTCACCGGCGCGCCATTCAGCGTGGTGACCGAATACTCGGTCGGCAAGCCGCGGATCGAAATGCGCTGGCCTTCGGCCGAGCTTTCATCACGGTTCAGGATAATGCCGGGCACACGCTGCAGCGACTCGGCCACGTTCGACTCCGGGAACTTGCCGATGTCCTCCGCCACGATGGAATCGCGCACGCCAATCGCCTGGGCTTTGAGGTTCAGGGCCTTCTGCAGGCTGGAACGGAAGCCCGTCACCACCACAGTATTCGCCGCATCCACGTTCGCTGCCACATCGCCCGCTGGAGCCGCTGCCGGCGCTGCCGGTGCTGCGGGTGCTTCTGCTGCCTCCTGCGCCATCGCCCCAGTGCCATAAGCGGCAGCCAATGCCAACGGCACCAGCGTTGCCAGTACTTTCTTCCTCATTTTTTTAGTCTCCATTTTTTAACTTCTTATCTAACGAAACTGCCTTGACACCTCCCAGTCAAGCACGCGCACGGCCTCTGCCGGCCGTTGCGCAACGCCCTCCCCGTCCACTTGCGCCACCTTCTGAACGAACAGGCTCAGGATGCCGCGCGATTCCCACAACTCGCTGTCGAAAGTCGGCTCCCATTCACCAACCGAACCTTCGGACAAGTCATGCACAGACCACTGGAAAGACTGGAAATCCTTGATGACGGCGACCGACACCTTGCTGCCGCGCTCTTCGTCGCGAAATACCAGCAAGCCCCCCTGGCCGGCAAGCAGCAGCTGGGGCCGCGCCATCGGGATACGTTTCGTACCGCCGCCTGACAGGCTGAATGCCTTCTTGTGCAGCGGCAGGACACGCGCTTCCCAGCGCTGCCCCGTATGGAAAACCACGCGATACTGCGGAACCGCGCTGTACGGATCCCGCCAGTAAGTTGCGATAAAAGGATGGCCTGCGCTGTCGGCGGCCATTGAAGTCTGGTTGATCAACTCACTGCGCTGCGGGATGCGCAAGGCATATTCCGCGCTGGCTGCGGTGATGGGCAGCTTGTAAGGCGTGCCGTCCGAACGTTCCCAGCTCTTGCCGCCATCGCGCGAGCGGGCATAGGCCAGGTCATGGTTGCTCGCCACATCCGGCGACTCGCGCCACACCCACGAAAGGTGCAAGACGCCCCGGCCATCGGCATGCGCCTGCCAGTAGGCGTTGCGCTGCCCTTCGCCATCGATCAGTTTGTCCTGCAGGCGTTCCCACTTTGCGCCGGCATGGCGATAGCGGTTCATCACCAGGTTGCCGCGCCCGGAAGCGCCATCGCGATACAGGAACAGCAGGTCGCCATCCGGCAGCCGGTAAAATTCGGGATAGCTCACAGCTTGCTCATCGCGCCCCAGCATCGCCTGCTGCCCTCCCAGCACCAGCCCGCCCGGCGTCGTGCTGCGGGCATAGCGCAGCGGATTGTCGTGGTGGTCCCACGCCACGTGCAGGTAGCCCGAACCATCCACCATGATGCTGATGCCGTTGTGCGCGTCTTCGGCCTTGCCCTGGTACTGGCTGCGCTGGACGGTCCAGTCATTGCTGCCCACAAGCCTCCTGGCCAGCACCACATAGCGCGCCGCATCGTAATAGGCCGCATACTGCACGCCATCATGCGTGACGAGGGAATTCTTGCGGAACACGGTCACGTTGACCGAATTATTGGCCCATCCCGGGCCGATGACCGATTGTTTGACGTCGATTGCTTGCGCGGCCGGAATGCACAGCGCGACCAGCGTCGCCGCAGCCATTGCCTTCCACTTCCTCGCAAATGATTTCATGGTCTCGAAGCAATCTTTAACAAATCGAGAACCATTCTAGGCAAGTAAGAAATGCGGAATGTATATATTCTTTCGCGATTTCTAGATCAAAACCATATAGCTTATGCCGAGCGCGCCACATGGCCTAGGCGCAGTAACATGGCCACATGGCTAAAGAAGGAAAACGTCAGCTCGACCATGCTGTCGATGACCTCGAGCATGAGGTGCCGGGCAAAGCGAAGCGCTTCATCGAATGGGCGCGCTCAGACCGCGCACGCTGGGTGCGCATTCCCCTCGCCCTGGCGCTGATCGCGGTCGGCATTTTGGCACCGTATATGCCGGTGGTTGGCGTGGAGGACGTGCCAATTGGCTTGCTGCTGCTGTCCTACGACGTCCCCTTCCTGCGCAAGCCGATGGCTGCATTCATCGAATGGCTGCTTGGCTTCTGGCGGCGGCTGCGCGGCAAATCACCTCACAGATAAGCAGCTGCCATGCGTTGCGCGGTCTGCTTGATTTCTTCCCGCAGGTCGGCCGGTTCGTGGACCACCACGCCATCGCCGAAGCCCAGCAGCCACCAGGTCAGCGCACGGGTGCGCGGAACGGTCGCGATCAGCCGCAGGTGTTCGGCCGACTCGCTGTACAGGACCTGGTCCTTGCTTAAAGGCGTTTCAGCCAGGTGCTCTCCGGCAGCGCGGGCGAAAACTGCCTGCAGCCGGATCTCGCCACCGTTGGCAATACCGAATTGGCCTTCGGCGATGAAGGCATCGATATCGAAGTCCACTTTGCGGCGTGCCTCCAGGTAAAGCATCTCGGCCCGTTTGATGCGATGCAGCGCAATCGAGCGCGCATCCTCGTAATCGGAAAACATGCAGACCAGGTAGACCGTGCCTGCCTTCTGCACGATGGCCAGCGGGTGGACCGATTCATAAACAGTCAGCGCACTGCCGTCGCGCTTCTGGTAGTGCAGCTTGAGCTGGCGGTCCTTCATCAGCGCATCGTAGACGGTGCGCTGGCATTGTTCGTCCACTTCCGCCGGCAGCAAGGGCTGCGCCGATGGAATGCTGCGCACCTTGCCCAGCCACGCCTTGGTTTGCGTTCGATCGTCAATCGCCGCCAGGGTCTGGGCCGCAGCCGAAAAATGCGGCTGCAAGGCGTCCAGGGTCGATGGCGGCAGCTGCCGCTGCAGGTGCTGCTCCACCATCGTCAGGGTCAGCGCCTCCGGCACCGACATGCCGGGCAAACTGAAGATCGCGCCATCGCGCCGCCAGCTCCATTTGAATGGCTTGGCCGATTCGTCGACCATCAAGGGAAACACCGATTCCAGCGCCTTCAGGTCGCGTTCGACCGTGCGCTTGTCGATCGGGAACTCGGCCTGGGCCAGGCGCTCGGTAATCTCGGCAGCCGTAATGCTGAGCGGAGCGCGCGGCACCAGCCGCAGCATATTCCACTGTCGGAACATCGAATCTTTGGAAGCCATCCGATTAATGCCAAGTGTTCAAAAGTTTCATTGTAGCAATTATTTAAGGCGTGCGCCCCGCATTCCGCTTGGCGTCACAACGATCTCCCACACATCCAGTTCTTCCAGCCGCCCGGCCAGTTCGCACGCGCGCCGATATCCAAGCCGAAACTGGACCTGCAAGCGCGATACGGGACACGCGAGCAAGCCGCCACGCGCCGCATTCAATCCCCGCACGAAATCGACGGCTCCCGCGATTTCGCTCATTGTGAACATCCCCTCTCCCAAACTGCACCTCCGTATTGACTGAAGATGCAGCAGTATTGGCGGCCAATGCGACAACGCATGTCGCAGCGCGTGCGACACAATCTGTCGCAGCGTCTGAGACAATAGGTCCAAGGAGGAATTATGAAACTAGTCGTCGCTATTTCATCGCGTGCCCTGTTCCAACTGGACGAGAGCCACGCCATCTTCGAATCCCAAGGCGTGGCAGCCTATTGCGCCCACCAGCGCGAGAACGAACACGTGGTGCTGGAACCCGGTCCCGCCTTCAACCTGGTGCGCAAGCTGCTGGCCCTGAACAAAAGCGCCCCAGCTACGCCGCTGGTGGAGGTGGTGCTCCTGTCGCGCAACAGCGCCGACACCGGCATCCGCATTTTCAACTCCATCGAGCACTACCAGCTCGACATCAAGCGCGCCGCCTTCTGCTCCGGCGCCAGCACCCACCGCTATGTGGAGGCCTTCGGCGCGCAGCTCTTCCTCTCCACCAACCCGGACGACGTGCGCGAATCGCTGGCACAAGGCCATGCCGCCGCAACCATCCTGCCCTCGCACAGGGAAGACGACAGCGGCCAGCTGCGCATTGCTTTCGACGGCGATGCCGTGCTGTTCTCCGACGATTCCGAGCGCATTTACAAGCAGCTTGGCCTCGATGCCTTTGCCCGCAATGAAAGGGAAGCTGCGCGCGACCCGATGCCGGGCGGTCCATTCAAGAACTTCCTCGGCGCCCTGCACGCGATCCAGGCCGCGCATGGCGCTGACGATGCGCCGATCCGCACCGCCCTGGTCACCGCCCGCTCGGCGCCGGCACACGAACGCGTGATCCGAACCCTGCGTGCCTGGGACATCCGTATCGACGAAGCGCTATTCCTTGGCGGTATGCCAAAGGGCGCCTTCCTCAAGGCCTTCGGCGCCGATATCTTCTTCGACGACCAGACCATGCACTGCGATTCAGCGCGCGAGTTCGTCCCAACCGGGCACGTCCCCTATGGCATCGCGAATGCCGCTATCGCCGGGGAAAATTGACAGCACCTGCAGGAAGCTGGCGTCCGGCACAGCGCCGAGCTCCAGCAGATCGCCGGTGACCGGGTGCCTGAACGACATCCCGACTGCCGCCAGCATCAGCCGCCCGGAGCCGAAGCGCTCCGCGAAATAGCGGTTATGGCGCCCGCGGCCATGGTTCGCATCGCCGATGATCGGGTGGCTGATGTGCTTCATATGGCGCCGCAGTTGATGGCGGCGGCCGGTTTCCGGGAACAGCTCCACCAGGCTGTAACGGCTGCTGCTATAACCTTCAATAGCAACCGGAATTTCGGTCGTAGCAAGCCTGCGGTAACGGGTCACCGCCTCGCGTATCGGCGCTTCTTCGTCCTTGCAGCGGCGGTCTTCCGGCTCCTCGCGCAGCGGATGGTCGATGATGCCCTCTTGCGGCGCCCAGCCGCGTACCATGGCGAGGTAGCGCTTGTGCACCTCGCCCGCCATGAGCGCCTTGCCGAGTACACTGGCCGTTTGCTGGTCGCGTGCAAACACCTGCAGGCCGGAGGTCGGCCGGTCCAGCCGATGCACGGCGTACACGTACTGGCCGCCGTTCATTTCACGCGCATACTGCAGGGCGAATTCGGTTTCATGCGGATCGATCGGGCTGCGATGCACCAGCAGGCCGGCCGGCTTGTGCACCGCCAGCAGCCATTCGTCGCGATAGATTTCTGTGAGTGGATTCTGTTTCATTGCAGGCGCTATTCTCCCACAAGCCCCACCTTGCAATTTTCGCAAGCCACATTCACAATGCCCTTACCAACTTCAAGGAGCGCAAATTGCGACGCTTAATCGCCTGGTTCAAACGCCTCGGCCGAGCGCCTTCATCGCCAACTCGCAGCACCATGCCGGCTGCCAGCTGGAGCGAGCCGGCGGACACGCCCGACATTTTCGTGCCATCGCAACCGGCTGCCGAATCACAGCAAGCGCAGCACCAGTACATCCCCCAGGACAGCAGCTGGCAGCAGCCATCCTGCGATACCTCGTTCACGGACACCACCAGCAGCAGCATCGACTATTCCTCGTCCACCAGCTGCGACACTTCCTCCTACACGAATCCCTGATCCGCGCTTGCGCCATCTGAGTATTACGCAGTTGAATATGCCGAAACCTTCGTTCACTTAGGCGACAGCCGAAGCGTAGACTGGGCTCCCACGTTACCCCGAGGAGCCGAAATGAGCTACCCAGCCTTGAATGCCTACCTGGAGCGTCTTGCGACCGGCGAGACGCCGTCCGGCAGCCTGCGCCTGAGCGGCGATGGCGAAGTGCAGGGCCACATCTTCAACTGCTGGCTGGGCAGTGCCTTCCTGCCTATCCGCGAGCCAGGCAGCGGCAAGATCACCGCCTATGCCGGCCGGGTGCGCGGCGTGACGGAAGAAGACCGCGGCCTGCCAATCTGGACTTACCTTGACGGCGCCGCCAGCGACGACGAATCCGTCGCCCTGGACCGCCTGTGCCGCACGCTCCACGCCATCAACTTCTTCCGCAGCCAAGACCTGGGTGCACATACCCTGCACCTGAACGTGCACGACCGCCTGCTCAGCGCCGTCAGCAGCAACCACGGCATGGCTTTCCGCCGCATCCTCGACTCGCTTGGCCTGCCGCTCGAGCAGATCGTATTGCAACTGCCGGCAGTAAACGCGCGCCAGAACTGGATGCTGAACTACGTGGCGGACAACTACCGCCGCAACGGCTTCCGCATCTCGGTAAAAGTCGCCAACGCGATCCAGCTACCTTCCGTATTCGGCCACGCCCGGGTGGATGCAGTGCGCATCGCCAGCCTGCACGGCGCAGGCGCCGCCGAATTGACGAAGGTACTTGGGCAAGCGGCGGCCTTGAATGTGGAAATTGTGGTGAAAGACGACACCCCTGCCCTGCGCGAAGCAGTCGCCCGCACCGGCGCCCAGGTAAAAATCCAGGACGACGCAAAACGCACGGCAGACCGGTTGGCCGCTTGACCGTGCGTCGCAGGCTGCATCCTGCGCAGCGTCACTTCCCGTTAAGGCAAGGTCACGAACCCGGCCAGAAAGGCGCGCGCTGACGGGGTATCCAGGCGATAAATCACATTGCTTTGCACGCAGGGCATATCCCCAGTGATGGTCGTACCGGCCAGCATTTTGGTCTCCCCCTTGCCGCTGCCGAAGAAGTTTGGTCCACCCGAATCGCCATAGCAAGTGCCCCCGTTACCAACCGCATTGTTCTGCGACAGGCGCAGCCAGCTATCGTTCAGCGCGCCAAACGCCGAGACCGACCATTCACGCGTATCCTGGTAAGCGATGGTCCAGCCGCCCTTGCCGTCGAAGGTGCGCTCTTGCCCGCCATACCCCACCGCCGTGTAGGTGCTGTTAGCCAACAGCCCATTGCCCTTCAATGTATCGAACAAACCGAGCGTCGGAAGCTGGGCCGGAGCCACATCGGGAATTGGCTGGTCGAACACGATCACGGCAATATCGTGCGGGTCATTTTGCTGCGCGCGGTATTCCGGGTGGGCATGGTACTGCCCCACATGCATCACAGCCGAATTCAGGACCTTGCTATCGAACGTCACCTTCACCGCCGCCACGCCCGGATTGCAATGGGCCGCCGTCAGCATGACGGTCGGGCTGATCATGGTGCCGGTGCAGAAAGCGTAGGCGGTGCCTTTGCTGTCGTAATCCACCAGCGCCCCAACCTGCGGGTGTTTGTTGCCGTCGGCCTGGCCGTAGGTAATCGCCTGGGCGTGGGTGGCGGCCAGAATGGCCAACGCTACAAGGGAAAGCGTGGACTTCTTCATATTGCGTCATCTCCTTGGAAAGGCCCTCGTGAGGCCCGGTTGTGGACGATATTGCATGCAAATCTTGCAATCCCGGCACCAGCGTGTCAATCTGAACACAGCGCGCACGTTAAGAAGTCGTTAAAACGCTGTTTTCTTGCTACGCTCTCGGCCATGCTGCCCATCCTTCCTTACCGCAAACCCCAGTTAGGCCGCGACTACTGGGTGCAGGACGACTTCCTGCCGAATGCCCAAGAAATCTCACAGCGCTGCTACACCCAGGATTACTGGGAGTTGGGCGCCCCCTACGCCAACGAGCCCTGGCCCGGCAAGCGCACGCCGAATGCGCTTACGCCATCGGAGATAGAGTTCGTGGAAACCTGGGTGAAGAAGATGACCGGCGCCAAGCGCCTGTGGCAGGAAGCGACGCCGGAAGGCACCTCGCTCAATCACAACTACGCACAGTTGGTCGGCATGCCCGACTCCGGCGCCCGCCCGCACACCGATTCGACCAAGTTATGCCGCTATGCCTGCGTGATCTACCTGACGCCTGATCCCGATCCCGAATGCGGCACCTCGTTCTATCGCCAGCGCCAGCCAAACGGCACGCTGGGCGGCAACCTGTGCATGCCGCCGCATGCCAACCTGCGCGAGGCCCTGAAGGTGAAAGGCTTGCCGCCCGAGGCCTGGCAGGAGGACGTGCGCGTTGAAAACCGCTTCAACCGCATCCTGCTGTACAAGGCGAACCTGGTGCATTCTGCAACTGGTTACTTCGGCTTCGATCACCTGGACAAGCGCCTTACGGCTGTTTTCTTCTGGATGGCCTGAGATCGGCCACTTCCATGCCTTCCTGCGATGGAAGCTGGTCGACTCCTTCCACGAGGTCTTGCCCACCAGTTTGCCGGTAAACCACATACTTTGAATCTGTGTCGCCGTAGCCGAGCATCGCAAACACGACTGGCATTTCTCCAACTACCACTCACCAATGTGTGCATCGATTCCGACGATGCCGGACGCTATATGTTGCGCGAGCACATGGCCATCTGGATAGTCGCCTCCATTTTGCGCCCGGAACGGGATAGGCCGCTCGGCGAACAGGTTTCGCACCCGGGACTCAAGTTTCGCCTTGGCGCGCTCCGTCGCCTCAGGGGACATCCGTACCGCGTTGTACACAGCAAAGGTTGGAAGCACATCCATTCCCGGAAAGAACAGGGTTCCATGGGTAATAGGGAAGAGCAATTGGTCCAGCGATCCATTGATGCCACGCGTGGAATAGTCTTCTTCAGGGCCACCAACCGTAATTGAAAGCATGGCGCGTTTTCCTTGCAATCCGCCTTCGCCATACCGGTACAGATTCCCTTTATCCTTGTAGCCATATGCCAGGCCGTACGCAAACACCCTGTCGATCCAGCCCTTCATGATGGCCGGCATGCCGAACCACCACAGGGGAAACTGGAAAATGACAGCGTCGGCAGCGAGCAGCTTGGCCTGCTCCAGTTGCACATCGGGCGTTTGCATGGCATTGCGATATGCGTGGCCAGATTCTGCGATGAAGGACAAGCGTTCGGGGTCCAGGCGCCGCGGGAAATCATGCCCGTCGAATACGGCCTTCCAGTTCATGGCGTGCAAGTCGGACAGCATTACTTCGTGTCCTTGAGATTCGAGGGTTTCCTTTGCCACTGCCAGCATTTGGCTACTCACGGAAGTCGGCTCAGGATGCGCGTGCACCAGCAATACTTTCTTTGACATATTCGCTCCACGGAAAAAGTTGATCGTGTGGGGATTGTCTTGCTTGTACCGGCCGCTGTGAACCGGTGAAAAGTTTTGCGGTACTATCCAAAAAATGAATACCAAGCGCGTAGACTTCAATCTCCTTGTCACATTCGAAGCTCTCATGGCCGAACGCAACGTGACTCGCGCTGCAGAGAGGCTTCAAATCAGCCAGCCTGCAATGAGCGCCCAACTGTCCCGATTGCGTGAGCTCTTCGGCGATCAGCTGTTCATTCCTGGCCATAGGGGCATGACGCCAACCGCCAAAGCGAATGAGTTGGAAGAGCCGCTCAAAGCTGCGCTGAATAATTTGAGGGACGTTGTGGCGGGAGCCCGCGAATTCGATCCTTCCCGCGATGCCCTCACGATGAAGATCGCGGCGTCAGACTATATGCAGGCATCGGTGCTGCTGGACTTCATGCTGCAACTGCGGCAAGAGGCTCCGGGAGTGCGTATCGCCATGCGCAATATCGACCCGCCCCGCCTTGAGGACCAGATGGAAACGGGTAAAGTGGACTTGGCGTTCCTCACGGCAGACCTTATCCCGCAGGCCTTGCGGTCACGTCCTCTTCTTGAGGAGCAATATGTGCTCATCGTGCGAAATGGCCATCCTGCGGCTCATCATGATTTGAGCGCGGAGGACTTCTCCCAACTTGATCACGTGATCGTTTCACCGCGAGGCGGCGGCTTTTCTACTGCAGTGGATGACACGCTGGAATCGATGGACCTGCGACGAAGTGTCGTGGTATCCGCGTCGTCGTTCCTATTCGTGCTCGACGCGGTGCGGCGCTCGGATATGGCTGCCCTGGTACCGGCGAGCCTTGTGCGAAATCAGATGGACACCTTGTGCGTGCTGAAGCCGCCTTTGCCAGTTGCTGGATTTTCCATTTCGATGGCTTGGCATGAACGTGCGCATGGTGACAGCGCACAGCGTTGGTTCCGGCAAAAATTGCTGGCATTCGTAGCGCAACGCTAGCCTGCGCTCACTCACCGCTTGAAGGTATCAAACTCACGGTAAAAATTGACTTGTTCGATGAATTCTTTTACGCCGTCCACCTTCCGGTCAATAGAGCTCGTGATATGGACAAGTACATGAACAAACATCCACTCCTTCAAATTCCTGTCTTTGAAAACAAGCGGTAGCTCAACACCGTCATCGTCCACATAGACCTCATCGTCCTCCAGGCCTTGCATGTAATCCCACGGCAGATAGTAAAAATCTGCCTTTTGTGGGCAGGACAACCAGACCTTCATATCGGTATGAACCCATTCTTCCGGTGTTAGCTTGCTTAAGCCGGCAATCAAATCCCTAATAGATTCAAAGTACTCCATCATTTTGTCCTTGCGCCATTAGCCGCGCGCTTAACCGAAGAAGAATTCCATGAAACCTGCCTCGCCATCAGGGCCAAGAACGCGTAGCGCAATGGCACTGACCGCATCAAGAAACTGGGGAATGGGATTGAATTCGTCGTCGAACACTTCGTAGTTGAAGGTGCCCGCCTCAAGCGTCATAGCCTCAGCCATGACCTGGAAAAAACCCGCGAGGTCGTCGGCGATCTTCACATTAAATGAGCCAATGTGGCCCGTCACTACACCGCCGGCAGTACTGTCATCGACAGTAATCGCATCGCCATTGCGGTTGGCGATGATGATCCAATGCTTGTTCCAGCTGGGATCTTCTACAACCAGGCCATCCTTGTTGCGTATCCAGCGCCATCCATGCAGGACAGTCTCAAGATCATCAAGCGTGGACAACATCAGCATCAGCCGCCCGCCGACCACCGGAATGTCGCTCATGCTTAGCCTCCCGTAATATTCCCGCAGGATTGGTCCAAGTGGCATCGGTTCAACGATAGGCTGGAATGCATGATATTCGAGCGTTCCCAAGTTTGCGGCCCCAGCTGCAAAAGCGTCAGCAAAATTCTTTAAGGCGGTGTCAAGCGACAATCAATTTCTCCAGTGAGTTTTCTGCGGAAACTAGCGGCGACTAGTATTGCCGAGCGACGGAGTATCTCATGCTGAGCGCAGCAGGCCCGCGCATTGGTGCGCCGTGATAATATTTTCAAATTACCAACACCTTTTTGCGCTGAACTTGCTGACTCTTCCGCCACACGCATTCCTTCCTGTACAAAGCCTCAAAATACGCGAGCGCCAACACTTCATCGAAAAGCGGAACCGGCTCTTCGCGCACTGCACACCCGTCGAACAGCAGTGCCTGATCCAATTCGCGCAGTGGTATGGGGCGCAGCGCCAGCAGTTATTGAAAACGCCGAATATTTTCAGCGAGAGCTATTTTGCCGATTTCCAATACCGGCATCTTCCGGCGCTGCGCGCCAAGCCGAGTGCCACGGCACGCATCCTGGCCATCGTCTGGCGAAGGATCTGTGATATCGACCGATGGATTCAAACGCGGCTCCAGCGAAGAATGATCGCCCAACTGGAGTCCATGCGGCAGCGGTACGGCGACGAGGCGTTAATGGGCGTCGCCAATTACCTTCGCGCACTTCCACTTGAGATGGGGTGGAATGTTCAGCGCGCGCTGGAAGAACAGTTGGAACAATTGGCGCGTAAATGCGCGAGCAGTAAGGATGTTACCGCGCAGCAGCGCATGGAAAGCTTGATCCGTTCAATCCGGGCTGCGCCCGACTCCGACACCAGGTCACGATTGCATACTGAGACTTGGCCAACGCTTCTGGCCGTAGCGGAACAGGATATCGCGGCGGGCCTCCGCTTGCTTGACGCGCATTGGGGATCGAAGCAGGAACCGTGCATCCTGATGCAAATGTGTTTGCACGAAGTTCCCGAACTCGCCTACCGCTTAGCGGTGACATTCCATACCCATCGCCCCGCCTTTGCGAGCGAAATTCTGGGCGATTCGCTCATGACCTTATCCTTCCAGTTTGAGAAACTGGTGGGACCGGCGCGCGACGCGCTGGAGCAGGTTATGGACGCCTCATGCCGTTTATTGGCGTCCTGGCTCGAGTCCCTGCCACCTGATGCGTGGGCCGCTTCGCTGCGATCCATTGCCAGCCTGCTCTGGTTTGGCAATCCTGCGGAGGACTACTGGGCCACGCTTCCTGGCTCGGCGCTCGAAATTGTCAGGAGGCTCGATCACGCCAAACAGCAGCAGCACCTTCGCCTGATGGCGCAAATTCCCTTCTATGCGGATCGCGGATCGTCGCAAGAAGCGGAGGGGATGGCCCTATTCGAGTCCTTCGTCAAGCGGTCGCTCGCGATCCCGGAAGAGTCAAGTGCGGCACCGGAAACGGATGTTTATGATATCTGCGGAGCCTTGTCGATCCTGGAAAACAAAACCTTGTCTGCTCGAAATCGCCGGATAGATGCCAACCCGAATTATCCGTTGCTGGGCGTCGTCGAGACCCATTTGCTGGAAGCACTTGAGCGTCTGACGGCCCAATCGCCCCAAACGGCCTTGCCCAATATCGTGGGGATGGCCTTGGCTTTGTCGAACCGCGCGTTAATCCTGAAGCTGCACGATATCCTGCGCATACAATTCGAACAGCGCGCCCGCGCCTTTCCTGAAAGCGCCGGTGAGGCGCTTAAACGGCTCATCCAATACCGATATTACAGCCACTCGCGCGATGAAGTGTATCGATCGGAGATTTGCCAGGAGACCTTTGACTTGCTGGTGCCGATCCTGGATGGGATCTCGCCGCCCGATGCGGCCATTGCGCGCTCGGGGATCGGCTGGAATCCTCGCGGCGAATTCGTCTAAATCCGTTGACTTTGCCTTCTGTCTGGCGTTTAATTTCCGTATTGACAGAAATTAATGAATTAACAGAAATTAGGCGTCAGCAATGCACACGGCAATATCGCACCAGACCAATATCTCGATCGAGGTTGGCGCCGCCTGGTTCAAATCAGAAGGGTCGATCCGCATGGCCGAGGGGCTGGGTTATCCGTGGCGCCTGGCGATGTTGGGGCGTGTGGTGCCCCTCTCCATCAGGGACCGCCTGTACAGATGGATTGCCCGCCACCGTTTTCACTTATTCGGCAAGCTCGGTAGCTGCTACCTGCCGGCCGCCCAATATGCCGACTGATTCTTGCCATGAACAAGGAGCGCACATGAACTACAGCCAGGAAGTCACGCGCTCGCAGCGTTATTTCAATCCATTCAGCCTGCTAATTTACGACGCCGTTTTGTATGGCGTGATTTCGAAGTTCGCGTGGGGCAGTTCTATCGAGCGGCTCGATGCGCACTACAGGAAATACGCCAGCTCCAACCATCTTGAAGTCGGCGTTGGCACAGGCTATCTGCTCGACAGGATACGCTTCGAAAAAACAGCACCGCGTCTGGCTTTAATGGACCTGAGCGCATCCTGCCTGGAGAAGACCAGGCACAGAGTGGCACGTTATGCGCCGGAGGTTTACACCCAGAACCTGCTGGAACCGATAGCGCACCGTCCTGCGCCATTCGATTCGATCGGCATCAACTACGTCATGCACTGCGTGCCGGGATCCTTTGCTGAGAAGGGCATCGTGTTTCACCACCTCACGAAACTGCTATCTGATCACGGCGTACTGTTCGGTACATCCGTATTGTCGGAGAGCGTCAACAAGAACCTGCTGGCGCGCCCGTTCATGTGGCTAATGAACGCAATGGGCGTGTTCAACAATCGGCGCGACAATGCGACGGAACTGAAGACGGCCCTGGAAGCCTGCGGCAAGCTGGTCTACTTCGAGATTGTTGGCGTGACGGCTTTTTTTGCGGTCAAGAAGTGCTGAGCAGTGGGTACAGAAATGTAAAACTCCCCCGATGCAGCACAATTAACAGGCTGCAGCCTGTAAAGCTCGATTACATGCTATGAGCTGTAATTTCCCATATTTACATTGTAATGAAGATTTACAGCCCATATACTGTAAAAGGAAACGCATTGGAAGTAAAACCATGGATTTCACAATTCAGACGCTAGATCACCTGAAGCCGCTCATCCAAGGCTTCAGGAAGAAGGCAAATCTCACCCAGGCGGCGATGGCTGAAAAACTAGGTATTAGCCAACAAAGCTACGCCCAGATCGAATCGAACCTGGCATCGACGAGCGTCGAGCGCCTTTTCACCATTTTGCGGCTGATGAACGTCAAGCTTCAAATGACCGACAGCGATCCAGATACGTCGCCAGTCTTCCAGGTGAAGTCCAAATCGAGCACTCGACGAAGCTCCATCGGAGCGAAGAACGCACCAGGTCGCTGCACTGACGATCGCGGAAGGGACAACGTACCTCCAACAGGCCCATACCTCAAAGACATGAAGGTCGAAGGCCGACGATCTCAGGCCAGTAAGGTTTTACCTAAGAACGCAAAACCTAGCGCGGGAGCAGCCCCTGCAAAAGTAGTAAAACCCGGCGACACAACCGAGTGGTGATACATGGCGCAACGTGGGATCCAACGCAGTCTCAACGTTTGGCTCAATGGCACTCCGGTAGGCCAATGGACAATCAAACGAAACACCTCGACGTTCACATACTTCCAGGAATGGCTGGAAGACGAGAGCCGTCGCCCGCTATCTTTGTCGATGCCCTTCACGGCGGCAAACGCTCCTTATTCGGGCGACGTGGTTACGAACTACTTCGATAACCTGCTACCTGATAGCGATCGCATTCGCCAGCGCCTGGCGCAGAAGCACAAAACAGGAAGCACCTCCCCTTTCGCCTTACTGCAGGCGCTGGGACGAGACTGCGTAGGTGCAGCCCAACTTCTGGCGCCGGACGAAAGGCCGGACGATCTGTTCTCCATTCAAGGCGATTTGCTGGACGAGCATGAGATCGCAGAGTTGCTGCGCGCGACGACGGCGCCTGCGGGCCTGGGCCGCCAAGACCGCAGGGATGACCTGCGCTTGTCCATTGCCGGCGCCCAGGAGAAGAGCGCCCTTCTGTGGCACGATGGACAATGGTACCGCCCGATCGGAAGCACTCCGACCACCCATATCCTGAAACTGCCTCTTGGCCTTGTGGGCAACAGCCGTGCGGACGTGCGCACCTCCGTCGAAAACGAGTGGCTCTGCTCGCAGATCATGGATAAATTTGGCCTGCCTGTTGCCGCCACTGAGATTCTGACCTTCGAGGACCAAAAGGTGCTGTCCGTAAAGCGGTTTGACCGTAAGCTTTCCAACGATCGCACCTGGATTGCCCGATTACCGCAAGAGGATATGTGCCAGGCGCTGGGCTGCTCCCCCCTTCTGAAGTACCAGGCCGACGGCGGGCCGGGGATTCAGCGCATCATGCAATTGCTGCTCTCATCGGAAAGAGCGGATTTTGACCGTCGCAACTTCTTCAAGACGCAGCTCATTTTCTGGCTTCTGATGGCCACCGACGGGCACGCGAAGAACTTCAGCATCATGATCGGACGTGGTGGAGAATACGAAGCATCCCCGCTGTACGACGTGCTCTCGGCGCATCCCGTCATTGGGCACGGCGTGAATTTGATCTCGCGCCAAGAAGCCAAGCTAGCAATGGCAATTCGGGCGAGTGAGAATTACTACTTCATTGATCGAATCATGCGTCACCACTGGTTCGCCATGGCCCGCCAGGTGGGGCTTGGCGCCCGCGTCGCTGAGGAGCTCATTGAGGAGGTCTTGGCCCAGGCGCCAGGAGTTGCTGAAGCAGTTTGGGACATGCTCCCTCCAGGGTACCCAGGAGACGTTGCAGATAGCATTCTGTCCGGGATGCTGGCCCAGTGCGGTCGACTCACCAATATGCCACATGGCTAAACGTGCCGGCGCAGGTGCGGGAATAGTACAAATGAAAAAGGCCGCTTGAAAGCGGCCCTTATGAATCCTTGGCGGAGAGAGGGGGATTCGAATTGCCACCTCAAAATCTCCAAACTACACTGGGTGTTTTATAGTGCCTACACAACGACGTGGAGCATTGCTGTGTAGAACCGCATGTAAGTCTATCACAGTGATGTTCAAATTGTAGAGAGCTATTTCTCAGACTGAGTTCGTCCCGCTTTCATACCATACGGCCAAGCCACGCTAACGTGACCATCGGAACAGAAAATTAGGGCGACTTGAAGCTGCGAACCTGTAAAGCCAAGCGCGCCTTTGGCGAACGTTAGCAATTCAGCTTCATGAACTTCAGTTCTCGTGCACCCTCCAGATGTGTCATGGCGGAACGCAGCCCTGGGAAATCGGACCACTGTGGTCGTGCTGTTATTCAGCTCAAATTTAGACACTTGGTCCGAGGAGAACCAGGCGAATGAAGGGAGTTGAACTACGCCGTTATCAAGCCGATAACGGCGTAACCCAAGTTGACGGCGGCCTTGCACCTACGAAACGACCTCCACCATCAGGTCATCAATATTCCTCGCCACCACGTACTGCGCGGCATCCTCACGGACTGTTAGTGCTTCAAAATGTGCCCTGCCACAGATGATTTTGGCGCTTTCTTTGTCCCGCAAATCTTCTGCGAAGAGACTGCCCTTCGTTTCAACAACGAAGTAAAGCTTTTCCGCGCCGTCCACTTCCACCAATACCGCCCAGTCAGGATTGTAGGTGCCGAGGGGCGTTGGGACTTTAAACCATCCTGGTAACTTGGCATAGACCCTCACGGCCTGGTTCTTCTCCAAGTCTTCCGCAAAGCCTTTTTCCACACCACCCGAATCGTAGACCACATACTCATACACCGCCTTGGTCGCGGGCAGCATGTTCTTCATGTAGCCGGTTAGTTCTTCCTGATTGAAAAGCTCCTGCGCGTAGTAGGCGTCTGCGCCAATGCGCTGGTACTTGATGCCATCGACCAGCGCCATCCGCTTCGCCCGGTTGACCGAATCGGCCACGAGGTCGATGAACTGCTGGGGGTTCTTCTTGAAGTCGTCCAGTCGTTCGCTCTCCGTCAGGATGCGGACCAGACTGCGCCGGGTGAGTTGGGTACGGTCCTGCAACTCGGTCAGGATGTCCGGCAACTCGATGTCCTGCTCTTCAAGGATGATGGGGGCGGACGACGCCGTTTCGTTGGTATCGACACCGCCCTTGCCAATGGCCAAGTCCGCCTTGCGCCATTGCAGGCGGGTTTTTGTCACTACCGGCAAGTCCTTCACAGCCTGAATGCAGGCCTCAAGCAGCGCTTCGTTGTCGAACTTCACCCGGTAGGTGGTCTTGTGCTTGATACGGTCCCACAGGGCCTTGAATTCGGCGCTCTGCAACACAGCCTGGCGCGTCTTGATGGGCTTGCGCTCGTCCGCGTTTTTGACAATCAGGCCACCGGCCAACTTCTTCAGGACCTCGCCGATTTCGGCCTTCTGTGACGCGAACTCTTCCGGCAACGTGAAGGTCTTGTCCTTCAACGCCGTGCGCAGGGCGTCCTGCACCTTGCCCTTGGCATCGACCATGCCGTTATCACGCAGGTAGGTCCAGATGGCTTCGGACTTATCCACGCCCAGCGGCTTGGCCTCGCCGTTGGCATCCACCACCCCAATGGCCGCGAATTGGTGCTTCTCGACAATGCCAAAACGAATGCCGGTGTCGGCTTCGATTTCCTTTTGCAGGTTGGCGGCGAAGTCCTCATAGGTTTCAGTCGCCACCACGGTCAGGGTATTGACGTCAAAGCCACGCTGGCGCTCGCCGCTCTGGTTGACGCACAGGCGCAAGCCGCGACCGATGGTCTGCCGACGCTCACGTTCCGAGCCAATCTCGCGCAGGGCGCAAATCTGGAACACGTTGGGGTTATCCCAACCTTCACGCAGGGCGGAGTGGGAAAAGATGAACTTCAGCTTGGTCTCGAAGCCCAGCAGCCTTTCCTTGTCCTTCATGATGAGGTTGTAGGCCCGCTCGGCGTTGTCCCTGCCAGACTGATTACCTTCACTGGTGTCTTGCCAGTTCCCCTTCTTGTCGATGGAGAAGTAGCCGTCATGCACCTCTGCCGCCTCAAGACTCAGGTCCACCTCGCCAAACAGGCTGCGGAATTTGGGCTTTGACGCCACCGCCTTGTACTCGGCTTCGAACATCTGGGCGTACTTTCCTTTCACCGGCACGCCGTTGGCGTCGTACTGGCGATAGTGGTCCACCACGTCAATGAAGAACAGCGACAGCACCTTGATACCCAGTGGGTTGAGCCGAAGCTCCTTGTCCAGATGCTCTTCGATGGTGCGGCGAATCATCTGCCGCTTCACCGCATCTTCATCCACCCCGCCAATGGCCTCTCCAATGCGCACCGGGGCCTCTTGGTTGCTGAACTGAACGTACTCATCGCCCTTGCGGCAGCCGATGTCTTCCACCAGAAAGCCCGCGTATAGTGGGCGCTTCGTGGATTGTTCCAAGTCTTCGCCCGCCTGCACGGTAATTGTCTCGCGGCTGACGGATGTACCGCGCTGCACATCCACTTCCAGCACGGCGCGAATCTTGTTGGCCTTGTTACTAACCGACACCAAGCGCACATAGGCCTTATTGTGGCCGCCTTCCACGGCTGCCGACGCCACCTCAATCTGCTTCACCAGCCTGCGCTCGTAGGCATCCACCGCATCCAGCCGGAAGACTTGGTGGTGCTTGTCGGCGTGCGTGGCGGAATAGCGCAGTGTGCAAAGCGGGTTCATCTTGTCCAGTGCGTCCTTGCCACGGCCTTCAAGGCCGCCGTCCACGCTCTGCGGTTCATCCACGATGATGATGGGACAAGTCGAGCGAATCAGGTCAATCGGCTTCTCGCCACCCGTCTTCTCGCTGTCCTTGTACAGGTTGTTCACGTCCTGCTTGTTGATAGCCCCCACAGTGACCACCATCACCTGAATGTGCTGGCTGGTGGCGAAATTGCGCACCTGCCCCAGCTTGGATGAGTCGTACAGGAAGAAGTCGAAGGGCACACCGGCATATAGGCTTCGGAAGTGCTCGGCCATGATTTGCAGTGACTTGTAGACCCCCTCCTTAATGGCGACAGAGGGCACCACAATCACGAACTTGGTGAAGCCGTAGCGCTTGTTCAGTTCAAAGATGGTGCGCAGGTAAACGTAGGTCTTGCCCGTCCCGGTCTCCATCTCCACCGTGAAGTCGCCCGAAGTCAGCGCCGAGGATGGGCGAAGCCCATTGCGAAGCTGGATGTGCTTCAGGTTGGCCAGCAATTCATCGTCCAGCAGGGTCAGGCGGTTACCCACCCCCAACTCGTTCTGCACAAGCCCCAACTGGCCTTGGGTAAAGCTGCCGCCCAAGGGGAGTTCGGCCTGACCTTTCAGCGTCCGGGCGTTCTGGCTGGAGACGGTGAACTCGGTGCGACACACCTCCTGCCCGCGAAACAGGTCACACACCGCCTCGATGGCGGCGTGCTGGTAATCCAGATTGGATTCGAAGTGAAGTTTCATCTGAGCCTCACAGACTGCGCACGTTTTCGAGGCCATTCTGGGCGAGAACGGCAGCCATATTGGTCTTGGCCACATCGTCGGCAAACGCGCTGTCGCGGAACACCACAGTGGAATCGCCTGCCGGGGCCAAGTCCGTGTGCCACGCCACGATACCTGCGGCCAGTGCTTCAACCTCTTCGGCAGCAATCGCCTCGGCCAGACACAGCATCAGCACACCGCCGCCGACTGCGCCGACCGTCTTGCCAGTAATGACGCGCGACTCCATCGGCACACACAGGTCGAGGCCGAGCTTCAGCAGCAATTCGTAGACAATGTCCGCCTCAGTTCGACCCTCGATGATATGTTCATGGTGGTCGAGCAGCGTTTGATAAAGATTGGCAGGATTCGAATCCCAAGCCTTAATGTTCGAACGGTCCAGTCTGAAAACCTTAAAACCTAGGTCCAGATTGGATGAAGGGTTATCAGTTTGAAGTCTGTTTGCGGAGCGACGCAGGCGTTCTTTGGTGATTTCTGAAATTCGGCGCGGCTTCCGTATGGAGTCGCAAAAGTCAGAAGCAGTTTTTTGGTCCCGATTGTTTGGGTCCAATGGCTCCGGCAATTGAACCAAAACAAAACGACGATTCGCCCCATCAGCGACACTTTGCGCCATGACAGCGTGACCCATCGTGCCAGACCCCGCAAAGAAATCTAAAACAATGTCGCCTTCAGAAGTGGCTTGCTCGACCAGTAATGAGAGCAGCTTGGAAGGCTTGGGAAAGCTAAAGACACCACTTCCAAGCAAATCATTTACTTCACGCGTCCCATCCGAAGTATTCGATGAGGTGATGACTGAGCTAAGGTTCTTGTATTGACTCTTCATTTCGTTCAGGAAGAGCTTGTGCCTTGGCCTGCCAGTGGAATCGGCAGGGAAGAGTATTCGACCTTCTTCGATTTTTTTTGCCATTGTGGCGCGCTCATACCTCCAGCCTTTAGGCGGGCAGCCATAGTTTATTTTTGTCGCCGGGTCGATGAGGTCGTAGTGCAGATTCGGTCGCGCATCCCTCGTGGCAAGTCCGGTCAAGTCAGCGCTACGCCAAGGCCCCCTCTGGTCGTTATCTGGGTTGTCAAACTTGGCAACGTCTTTTTCCGCCCCCCTTAGAGAACAATCAGTTGAGCGTGAATAGCAAAGGATGTATTCATGGTCAGTCGAAACACCTGTCGTGGAGCGGGTGTCTTCGCTAACGCGAGACTTCCAAATCATCTGCGCGACAAAGCATTCTTCACCAAAGACCTCGTCGCACAACCAGCGAAGATTTGCCACCTCGCCGTCGTCGATGCTAACGAAAATGAAACCGTCGGGCGAGAGCAGGCTCCTTGCCAGCCGGAGTCTGGGGAGCATCATGTTCAACCATTCGGTATGAAAACGGCCACTAGAATTCGTATTTGCGGAAAGCTTCACGCCATCATCTGCTTGGCCACTTAGTTCTAGATAATTCTTAATGCTGTCTCTGAAATCATCGGGATATACAAAGTCGCTCCCCGTGTTGTATGGGGGGTCGATGTAAATCATCTTGACGCAACCTGCATAGCTCTTTTGCAAAAGCTTCAACACCTCAAGGTTATCACCCTCAATCATCAGGTTCTGCGTGGTCTCCCATGCCTCGCTTTCCTCTGGACACGGGCGCAATGTGCCGGTGCTGGGGGTCAAAGCGATTTGCCGTGCGCGGCGCTTTCCATGCCAGTTCAGGCCATACTTTTCGTCCGACTCATCCACCGCGCCGCCCAGCAACTGGAGCAGGGTCTCGAATTGCACCTTGCCTTCGGCAAAGGCTTCGGGGAACAGCGCTTTCAGTTGCGTCAGGTTATCGGCAACGATGTCGGCAGACTGGGCTTCGGTGTCGTTCTCTTCGATTCTTTTCATGGCATAGTCTTCAAATAAATGGGGGCTGATTACAAGGTAATCAGCGCGGATTGGTTGGCGGCCAGCTGGGATTCCAGCCGTTTGATAGATAGATTCAATTCAACAAGGCGGTTCATCTGCTTCTCTTTGCAGGCTTCGCTGCGCAGGGCAGACAACTCGCCCAGCAGGTGTGCACGGTTTTGCATGATTGCCCGCATCTGCTGGGTCTGCTCCGGCGAGATGGGCCGCACAAAGCGCCCAGCCACACCGGCGACCGCAAGGCCGACGATGCAGTCCACCCAGCCCTGATACAGGGCAAATAGGTCACGATTGGGCTGGTGCGACAAGCCCATTGCAGCCAAGAAGCCCTGCACGCTGGCGGAGGGCGGTGCATCCGGCGCAATGGCGGAGGTGGCGAGCACTTCATCCACCACGAACTTGCCCGCCTCGTTCTGGTTGAATCGCTTGTGGGCTGCGGTCACGCCCACTAGGGCCTTGTCTACATCGTGGAACAACGCAACCAGCAGCACCGGGTAAGGAATCGCCCGGTGGATGAGTTCGAGCAGCCGGGTCACTTTGGCGTTAGGACGGAACTGCACCGTGAGCACTGCCACTTCCAGGTACTCGCGCTCGCTGTCTCGGTAAACCGGCACACCGATGTTGGTGGGCTTCAGGGCGGCCACCCAAATCAGTTCTTCAATGCCTTCCTGAATCTGGCGTTTGTCGGCTGCCGTGGGTGCGCCTTGCTCCACCAGCAGCTTTTTGGGGATGCGTTGCTCGACCTTGGCCTCAGAAGGCAGGGCCAGTGCATCTAGGACGACAGACAGGCTCATGCCACCACTCCCGGCAAGACAACCAGCCAAGCCACCACTTCGAAGTCGTTACTGCCCGCAAATTCGCCCTTCTGCGCATGGGTGCCGCCCGCCGTGAACAGGCTGGCGACGGCCTTTTCTTCCTTCTTGCCCACCACTGAGGAAATGGCCGTGGCCAGCAGGTCTTGGGCGTGCCCCATGTCCCGGCCATCGCGTGTGGCCTTGTCGAATCGCGCGCAGGCCGTAGCATCGGGCATGTCGCGTCCAAGGCAGAGCTTCTTCAGGCGGTCGAGAATCTGCTTGGGCTGCGTGAACGGGAGGGATACCTCGCCGTCGTTCGCCACATGCACTAAGTAATGCGGTGCCAGCGGATAGCCCGACTCCGCAGCGTTGGCCACCTTCTCACCCACGGCACGCAGACAGAACACCATGCCCGCAGCAATCGACGCATCACCCAATTCAGCCGCCGTGGTGACCGCAAACGAACCCAGCGGCATCGCGTCCAGCAGGCCGGGATGCTCTTTCAACTGGCTGGCGAGGTCGATGCGGAAGTCGTTGAGCGTCAGGTCAGCAATCGACACGCCGCTGGACAGGTCTTCAAGGTCGATGACCGTATCCTGCAGCTTCAGCAATTGCTGGCGGCGATACTCCAAATCGTTCATCTGGTTGCCGGATTGCTGCTCGATGAGGTTTTCCTCGCCCGTGGCCGAGATGTCGAGCAGGACCATCCTGCCGCTGACCCGCTGTTCCAGGTTGATGTACTCCTCTAACTCCATGTTGGGCCAGAAGTTGGCAAGCTGAATGCAGTCGTTGGGCGAGCCAATCCGGTCGATACGTCCGAAGCGCTGGATGATGCGGACTGGATTCCAGTGGATATCGTAGTTGATGAGGTAGTCACAGTCTTGCAAGTTCTGGCCTTCCGAAATGCAATCGGTGGCGATGAGCAAGTCGATGTCACCCTCTAGTGCATATTCAGCAGGGCGCTCCTTCGAGCGAGGCGAGAACGCCGTCAACAGGGTCGCGAGGTCGGTACGCAGCTTGGGCTGAGTAGTTTTGTTGCTGCCAGCCCCCACAATCACCGCCGAGTGGATGCCCAGGTCAGCCTTGGCCCACGGCGCAAGTTGCTGGTACAGGTACATGGCGGTGTCGGCGAACGCGGTGAAGATGATGACCTTCTTGTTGCCCGCGTTAATGGGCTGAGTGGCCTTGTCGGTAATCAGCTTGCGCAGGGCGGCGAGCTTGGCGTCCCGCTCGGCTGAGATTTGTTCTGCGGCTGAAAGCAACGTGGCGAGGCGATTGCGGTCTTCCTGCAGGTCCTGACGCCAGCGCACCCTATCTACGTCCTGCAACAGCACCTTGACCTTGCGGCCTACCAGCAAGGATTCGTAGGTGGGGTCGTCCACTTCGACCTCGTCGATATCGAGTTCTTCGATGGAGTCCTCGTGGGCGTCGATGCGGGCAAGCAAGGCGTCAACGCCCGCCAGTTGCCGCTTCAGCGTCAACGCGAAAGACATCACCGAGCTTTCCATGCGCTTGAGCAGGTTGACGCGAATCAGCTGAACCAAGCTCTCTTCGCGGTCTACCTGCCGGAAGAAGCTTTGGCCGCCACGAATGCGAGTGCTGTACTTGGCGTCGTAATCGGCCATCTTGTGCGGCAGCACGTAGCGCAACGGAGCGTAGGGACTCAGGTTAAGCCGCCGAATCTCGTTGTTGATTTCCCGAATCGCCGGGAATTGTCCCGCCAAATCGACATCGGCCTTGATGTTGAGCGGCCTCAAGCGGCTCGGGAAGGTGCCGGTTTCACCCGTGCCATAATATTTCTCGATATGCTTGCGCGAACGGGCGATGGTGAGCAGGTCGAGCAATTTGAAATAGTCGAAGCCCAGCATGTCCATCAGGCGCGACGGCTTGCGGTCTATCTCTTCCAGGCGCAACCAGCGATTGAACTGCGATTGGGCCTGGCGAATCGTCGCCTCGATACTTGGTATGCCGTGACCATCGAGTGCGCTGTCAGCGCCTTCGGTCACAAATGCAATTTGGTTCTTGAGGTCGGCGAGCCGGTTGTTGACCGGTGTGGCCGACAGCATCAGTACCCTCGTCTTAACACCTTCGCGAATGATTTTCCGCATCAGGCGGTCGTAACGACTCTCCCGGCCTTGATGGGTAATCTTGTTGCGGAAGTTGTGGGATTCGTCGATGACCACCAAGTCATAGTTGCCCCAGTTGACATGCGTAAGGTCGATGTCACCAGACTGGCCGCCATCACGGGACAGGTCCGTGTGGTTCAGAACATCATAGTGGAGCCTATCAGCAGCCAGGACATTGCGCCGGTCGTTGGACTTGTAGAGCGTCCAGTTGTCGCGCAGGCGCTTCGGTGCCAGCACCAGGACGCGGTCATTCCGCAGTTCGTAATACTTGATAACTGCCAGCGCCTCGAAGGTTTTCCCGAGCCCGACGCTATCGGCGATGATGCAGCCACCATGCCGTTCAAGTTTGTCGATAGCGCCAACAACACCGTCCCGCTGGAACTTGTACAGTTTCTGCCAGACGACGCTATTCTTGATACCCGTGGCTGACTTGATGATTTTTTCCTCATCGAGTTCATCGCCTAGGTCTTTGAACAGATGAAAGAGCGTCAGGTAGTAAATATGCGATGGTTGTCGATGCGCCGACAATTCGTTCAAACGCGCAAATAGTTCTGCCTTAGCATCGTTCGTAGAAGGCAGGCTTGACCACAAGCTTTCGAACCAAGAAGCCAGCAACGAACACTCGTCGGCACTTTCCGCCAACTGAACAAGGCTGAACTGTTGGTTCGGCGTGAGGCCGAGCCCGCTGGTAGAGAGCGAACTCGCGCCAGTGACGACTCGATGCGGAACTCCAGATTCCGAACGAACGACCATTGCCGCCTGCGGAATCGAGCTACTGGCTTGTTTAACTTCGACCTTGTGTTCCAACCAGCCTCTACATTGTTTCGCCAGCCAGCGGGTCTGCAACCGGTTGCGGTAAGCCCTGTCCGCTTCCGCCCCAAGCATTTCCCAGTCGTCAGGGCCAGATGCTGGCAGCGCAAGTCGCACCTGTTTAACACCGGCCAAGACATCTTGAAGCTCTGCAAACGCGAAAAGTGAAAACGAGGGGGAGGCGACGTCAAGGACGGATTTAGGCTCCAGGGATTGCCGGAGCGCGTCTATGACACGGTCGTTACCGCTATTTTTAATTAGACGCAATTCCTCCCCCCTTTCAATAAACTACTGGCGTAGGTGCCTACGGCGACCGCCATTTTAACAAAAAGAAACTTGCCTAAGAGCGAGGGCTTCCCTGTGCGAGATGGGCAGGCAATGAACCCCAAACAACCAAATAAGTTGCCTAATATGCTACAAGATAAGCTTGGACACAATTCCCCCTAGCAAGCACACATTCTTGAACGTAGCTCCACTGAATTCCCTGCTTAAAAGTGAGAGGAACAGCGAAACGCGGTAACAGCGTAACAAGCAGCCGAAGCAGTCTCCTGTTAGCTTCGGGCGGCAAGCCGCGTAACCGAGCAATCAGCGGCCCCATCACTGTTTGAACGGGACCCTTTTTGCCCTCACGGCGGTCTATTGGAGACTCCACATTACCGAACTCGGTGCCAATTCCTCGGCTCAGCTTCAAATATCACGAACCTATACTTTTACATAAGGCCAGTTCAACGCAATGAATAACTTCTCGGACACTCTCAACCTCGCAGTCGCGCGGCTGCGATTTCTCGTGCCCACCCGTCGATGCCATCGCCTTGCGTAAGCATGCAACTTCCGCATACGAGCCGCACCGGCAAGAAGCCAGTTCATCAGAGGACTGCAATTAGTGCGGCCTTGCCGCTAGGAGAACCGGGCGGCCAGGGAACCGCCCGGTTTCCTTATTTTGAGCGTCCACTCGATAGCTCCTTCGGCTCACTTTACAATGCGGAGCTTTCTTGCCTGCCTGTGGGGGCGTTTCTCGATGGACAGCGGCACACTGCAATGAGAGAGCGTCTACAGGCTTAGGAATGGGACGCAAGTGTCGGGCTGAAAGCCCTGGCACGCGCAGGCGCCCTAGCGCCGAAGGAGCACCCGAAGGGACACGGAGCGCTATCGCGCGGAGTGGTGCCGGGTCGCCCACGACCAGGCATGCCACTGGGGGGAGCCGGAGTCAGGGGGCGGTCCTCGACCGCCAGGCGTCCAAACGCCGCCGTGGCTCCGGGGGACATATTTGTCCCCGGTCCCGAGCGCGCTCGGGCAATTGCTGACTGCCGGGCACCGACCAGGGCCCCCGCTGCCGGCTTGACGGCAGATGGGGAAGGAGGTTAGTCCGCCAGGACCGCGACACCTCTGGTGGAGCGCCGGAAGTTGGCGATTGCCCGAGCGCGCTCGGGACCGCAGGCGGTGTGGCGCACTAGCGCCAAGAATTCGGCAGGGCGTCCAGCCCGTGAAGCCGAATTCGTCCCGCCGCAAGGGGAGATTTATCTCCCCGCGCAGCCCACGACGTGGGCGAAGTGTAAGGTCGGAGACCTTACCTACCCTGCGGATTCCAATATTCCCACCGGCGGAGCTATACGGAGTTACATCAACTCCGGAGCGCAAAATGAACAAACGTGAGCAAGGAAGACGGTATCGCGCATTGGTGCTGCGCGCGCTGTCGCATCTTGGCTATGCCACGACCCGCCAGCTAGCGAAGATTGTTTGGCGAGGTTGCGATGAGAGCAGCCGCAAAATGGCTGGCAGAAGTTTGCGCTGGCTCCTTGCCGAAGGCTACGTTGTTAGTCGCCGGAACGGTGACAGTGTAAACGGTGAGATGCTGGTCGCGGTGACCAAAGCAGGCGCTAATTGGTTGGCCGAACATGACGAACCATTGCCACATAAAAAAGGGGAACAAGCGAAGGCGCACGCCAGAGACTGGCTACGGCATGCACACAGCCATCGCACGGCTTGCAACTCCGTCTATGCTGCCAGAGTCGGTCTATCGCACGACAGGTTTGCCTGGTCGGAACTGGAGATTCGTTCTGGGCTGTCTCCATTGGGATATATCGCATACCGCTATAACGAACAAACGCTCCATAAAATTCCGGACGTCCTGTTTGAACATCCCGACGGGCTAATCTGGGTCGAGGTCGAGAATGCCCCGCGCAGCGAAAAAGATGTAGCGAAAGCCGTTGCTAGCATGCGCCGGATGGCAATCGATAGGCGCATTGCCGAAATCCACTTCGTCATAACAGCACCTGGAGCCAAAACAATCGGCCAGCGACTGCGGAAGGCTTTGACCCACGCTCCTGACTCTGCATGGCCACGTCAGGTGAAAGAGTGGGATGCGGTCCTTCTCGCGAAAAAGGTGAAAGTATTTACCCTGAACAGTGAGACTTTGGAGCTAACACCCGTCGAGTTCTAACAAGCGGCCTCAGGATAACGCCGCCACGCAAAGAGACCTACAGTGCACGAAACACGCAGGGCTCCCTTGCTGCCTGTGCCACATGGCATTGATATGGCTATCTGACAAGCCTTAAAACTACCCCTGTAGGTGTCGTAGCGGTTTTCTCTGAGAACATAACCGGCGCAGCTTTCTTATGCAGTTGCTGTGAGGCATGCGGTCCTTTAGGCAGAGCGGCGTGCGACCTCCTTTTAGCCACTGTGCGCTTGTCATTGCTCGGCGCCGCGCTGATGAAGCAGCGCAACTTCTCAAGAAGTTCTTCTTCTGAGAATTCTCCGTCGACGTAGCATTCATCGAGGCAGTAATCCATGGCCTCCAAGCTCTGCCTGCTCAAATTGCCATCGACATATTCCCGCACGGCCTTCCGAAGCAAAGGGAATAATTTAGGGTTAAATCCGTAGTCCTTCGTTAAGTTATGTAGGTCGGTTTCGAAATTGACCAGCAATTCGGGCAGGTTTGCACGCGGTTTACGGGAGAGTCGAATAAATTCGGCAAGAAAGACAGTCATTGTAGATATTCCTATATTCAGTTACCCGCTGCAAAGGCGAGCAAATGCGTGAACGCTGCTACTTAGCAGCGTGTCAGCACCAGGCGGCGCAACAAGGTGATTCAGGGAAGCCCACAAGGGAGGCAAATATCTACAGGCGCAACATTGCCACGGGGAAACGCTTTTGTCAATTCACTTATCGAGTGGCCGCCCAGGAAGAAATCGTGACTTCCAAGCCGTCTATTGTCAGTGTGGGACGACTTGTCCGGCTCGGACACGACATTCGGGTTTACGTCATCAGCGGCATTCCAGCTGAAGCCAGTACCATATATTGGGACGCTCTCACGCCGATGGTAGAACTGAATTTTTTGTTAGCTTCGGCTCTCTCAGCAACTGGGCCTTGTATTCAAGTAGCTTGTCATCATCGATATCTAAGCGCTGAAGCCATTCTTCTGCAGCCAGACCGATGAGTCGGAATTCGCTTCCCGCTGAAGCGAAATGAAGCCGATAATGCGGGGCTCGTATCGGCTTGAACAGCATGTTGGGAAGCACTAGAAGCGCCGGCTTGGCGCCGGATTCGTCGAGTGGAGCAGCTTCAGGCTTCGGACCGCTCTGAATCACTACGCCATCACCATAGTCGTAAGTCGCAAACCAGTCCATCGGCAACTCCGAACGAAGCTTGTCCATGCCCCCTACTTTTTCGAGCAGCTCATAATTGACGGCGGTCAGCCACGATACTGTTTTGATGCCTGTGTGTGACTTTACCGCCCCGCTTACTAAAATGCCGGCGTCGAACCCGAGTAGCTTGGAGGCGATGACCGCTTCAAATGCTTGGTTCTCATCATATTTTACAGCCGACAGATTCAGGCTATATCCCCCGTAACCGTGGATTGCGCGAAGGCGCTTCGCAAAACTCACGAACATCGCCTGGAATGCTCTTGGGTTATCTTCAACGAATAGCAATGGGAAGCTGAAGCGCAATCCGCTCAAGCCCCGGTCGCCAGCCTTCGCGCACCAGTCCTGAAGCCCGAATGCCTGAAACTCCCATGGACCAGCATCATTTACGCGTTTGCCGCTCGTGTAGTGGAAGCTAACCGCATCATCGGGCTCCAACGCGGCCATCATGGTTCGCATCGGCTTCGTATTTTCATAGGCAAGCTTACTCGCACTGCGTCCTTCAGGTGGGTCTTCGCGAAATAGCCAGGTCAAATGTTCCCCAGCCAAGTCTTTGAATTCGTCAAAGCATTTGCAGATGGCCTCCCGAACTGCTGGAAGATGTGCATCGGCAAAGAACAGCGTACCTGCAATTGCCGGCACACTTCCGACATAGGATTGCGCGCCCTTCTTGGTAAGAAGGCCGCCTGGGAACTCAAGCTTTTCCGGATGCTCGCGCATCAACTGAATAGGGTCAAAAGGCAATTCACTCATATTCGATTCTTAGTAGGCCAATCCACGAGGAGGCGGTCGTCTGGTCATAATCATGTAAAGCAAGGCGAGAATTGCGCCGACCTTGCCCGCGTCTTCAACCGGCACCTTTGGCCCATCGGGCTCCGACTTGTCGCAATCGCAGTCATCTGGAGATAGCGTCACCAATTTCTTTTCGTCGCCTGCGATGGTTGCATAGGCTTCTCGCTGCTGACTGCCATATTCATCTGGGGGAAATTTTACCTCGACGACTTTCTGGATGTTGTCTTGTGTCGGGGGCTTCGTCGGGTCATTAACGATGACCACGTCCGGTCGCCGAACGTACCCTTTGCCAGGTTTGTAGGGCACCGGTCGAGTCGGGTCCTTGGGCCACAGGGTTTTCGTCCAACCAGGCCAGAGGTCGCGGCTTTTAGTGTCGACCTCCTTATCCATGAAGGGTTCCGGTGGACTCTTTGTCATGTCGTAGCTAATCTCTGGCTTGTATGGGCTTCGGTGCTGCAGTGTTTCGTCAAGTCCCTTCAACTGATTGGACATGCAGACTTGCTTCAAGGACCGACCGTCCTTGCCAGTTCCAGGAGTGCTCTTGCAATGACATATCGCACTGCAAAGCACCTTCTTGTCTCCGGTATCTAACTGCGGTGTATTGAGCTTTACGACGGTCGTTGAGCCTTGCGGGCTGATGGGCCCCGTTGCGAGTGGCGGTTGAGATGGTGTGGTCATGTAGCCGGGTCCTGAATCAAATCGAATGCCAACGATTCCTGTGCGTCGCGTTCTACCCATTGCGTGAAGCCGTCCGCATCAGTGCTTCCGGTGACGTACTGGCCGCTGGTCGAACGCAATCGCACCGCCTGGTCGCGAATAGGCTCGCCGGACGCCGCATCCACAACACGGAACCTGCCGCGGTACTTGGTGCTGTCGCTGCCTGCGACTGCTTCATCCTGATACGCGCTCAGGAGCGTCGGACCGATTAAGCCAAATCCTTGTGACAAGCCCGGTGCCGTAGCTATGCTCTCGGCCTTCGGTGCAGAGCCGCCAGAAGGTTTTGTAGATGTGACGACTTGGCCGGAAATGAGCGTGGCACCGCACGCGGTTTTGCAGCCATGGTAGGCCACTGCTTTACCCTCATCGACGAGACTTTGGTCGCCCAGGGTGATGGGGAACACGCCCTTACAGCGCGGGCACGAAACCATATCGCCTACCCGCGCCCAACCCTTCCCGTTGGTGTCGGAAGCCATGGAGCTGCTGATAACGGTCCCGCCATGGGTAGTCTTATCGCCAAATACGATGATAGGCTGGGTCACGCTTCCTCCAACTAGGCGTCAGAATGGTTGCTAAAATTTAATTATAAATTCGACCACACCAAAGCTACCACACGATTGGATGAAAACACCCTGCTATTCCAAGACCGTTGTGGCTCAGTTGAGTGGCCGCCGGCTGGCGTGAGCTTCCAGGTTGCGGTTATTTGTCCGACGCAGCTTTTCCATTAGCGCTTCGGCCAACCCAGCATCGCTCATAAAAATCTGTGCAGCGTCCAACTTCCGGTTTTTCAACCTCAATCAGTGGTAGAATTTCCGGAAGTTCACTATTTTGATGGAGGCTTCCTTGCTACCAATGCTGCCCGGATTTCCCGACTCGCGTTCCCAGTCAAGCTGCCGAATTGTGTCTGAACCAAAGGACATAGCAACTCGCCTCACTCAATTGGAGGCAACGCTCGACGAGGCATTATTGAGAGAAGTTAGTGAGCACGGATTCCGAAGGAGAATTGAGGCCACCGAAATGCACTGCACCACCGCTGCGGGAACATATCATTGGCATGAAGCGATTTACGCATTGCGCTCCATGCTTTCGGAGCGTGGATGGAAGAAGGAGGACTTGCGCAACTGCCCATTTATCGTATCTCCGGACAAGTCGATAGCACTTTGCGTGATGACTGGCGACTCAGATACAGGATGGGCCAGCGGAAACCCGAGCAACCAGGCGCAAAAAGGTTCGGTTCTCGAAAACGCAATCGCCAAAAACCAAGAACAACTAAAGCTATTTGATGCGAACTATATATCGACGAAACTAGCCAACTCGAAGGATGCTACACAATTGTGGGTGCTCCTGTACCATGTCGCCGTCGGTTCAAATGGACAGACGGAGATTAGGGCAGAACTTTCCCTCCCGTCCGAGTTTGAAAAAAAACGCATTGTCGGCTGGAGGGAACGTCTAATCTTATCGCCAATCCTTCCTGATGGCGATTCGGTGACAAACACTGATGCACCTAGTGGCCCCATTGATGTGCCTGTCGAGCGACGCACTGGAACGTAATTTGTAAGAAGTCTTAGATATGATGTTTTTTAACCCGTCCAGGCTGAGTTTTGCACGTACTCGGCGGGGTTTTACCAAAGCGCGCCTCGCCAAAGAGCTCGGCCTTCAAGTCCGTTCCATTCAGGGCTACGAAAGTGGCGAGTACGCGCCCGAACCGGAGAAACTCGCTGCCATCAGCGCCGTTCTGCGCTTTCCTGTCGATTTTTTTTCAGGTGATGACCTACCGTTGATTGAGCCAGAAACAGCAAGTTTTCGCTCAATGTCAAAGATGTCAGCAACCCTTCGGAACACAGCATTAGGGGCCGGAGTAACTGCATTTTTGCTAAACGATTGGATTGAGGAGCGTTTCAAACTCCCCCACGCCGACCTGCCCGACCTTAGCGACCTCGCACCTGAAGAAGCTGCTGCAACTTTACGGCGCGTTTGGGGGCTAGGAGAGGCGCCAATAGGAAATCTAATTCACCTTCTCGAATCAAAAGGGATACGCATTTTTTCCCTGGCCATTGAGGCTCGCGAGGTGGACGCATTCAGTGTGTGGCATAGCGGCCAGCCATTCGTATTCCTCAACACTTTCAAATCTGCAGAGCACAGCAGATTTGATGCTGCACATGAAATAGGACACCTGGTACGAGACCGTCACAGCATGCTTCATGGGGCCGCGCATAGTCCTGAGATGGAGCGTGAAGCAAATGCATTTGCATCAGCATTTCTGATGCCGCGGGCCAGTGTGCTTGCCCGCGGCAATGGGTTACTCACATTGGAAAAGTTAGCTCAACTAAAGCATACCTGGGGAGTTTCTTTGGCGGCGTTGGCCTATCGCATGAACCAGCTAGGGCTGTTCTCCGAATGGGCATACAGGAACCTTTGTATTCAAATCGCGAAAAACGGCTACCGCACCTCCGAACCGAATCCTATGCGGCCAGAATCGTCACAAGTGCTTCGTAAGATATTTGATGCCTTACGAGTTGAAGGTATCACGCGTGGAATGGTTGCAAGCGAACTTTGCGTTTTGCAAGAGGATATCGATAATCTAACGTTCGGCCTCACTTTGTCGAATGTGACGAACAAGACGCGTGTCACCGAGAGAACACCGGCTTTCGCCCGATAACCTTACATCAGCCCATCAGGCGAATCACAGAAAGACTCTACTTTTGTATTGGCCGGCGAGCAAGACAGGACCAGCTAGATATGTAAGCGCCAACGAAAATGGCCGAGCTAAACGTACTGTTGGTCCAACAAACCATTCATAAACACCAAAGGGCCATAGAAGCCTCTTGAACGCATCAAATTGCAACCAGGGGCCGACGGCTTTCGGGCGTCCGTTCTGAGCGCTGGGTTAGGAAGTGCAGCGAAGAGACACCAGTGCCCCACTTCCTCACTTGGTTTTGAAGTCAGCCATGTCTCCCGCCCCTGCCCCAGTCTTTGCTCGACCAGAACCACGCCCGACCCGCTCCACTTCCCAAGCAGGAGGTCGCCTTTTGCTAACAGAGTACACGCGAAATAAGGCGGGAAACGTAACCTGAGGGACAACATCCCGGCCGCCCTGGCTGCCCGACCGCGAAGCGGCGGTCTACACACCTTTAAGTGGAGTTGAGGATTATAGATATGCTCAATTGAGCATATTCGGTTATTCCAATTGATGTTCCAGGTTAGGCTGCGCAACAGGAATAACCTAACGCATATGCTCCCGCAGAAATATGCGCAAACACGAACATATTTAAGGAAGCACGCTACTGGAATGCAGCCCCTATCTTATCGGAACAGTTAGCCACCTCCGCAGGAATGCGCATTCGCTCAGTAATCAGGCCAGATTTCACCGCTTGGGCATTACATCAGCGCGCAAAACTCAAGGATTACGTCGCACCACATCGCCTCCAGGGCGGATAAGAGTACTCATATTACTAATACTACAAATACTATAGGCGGATTTCGGTTAAAAAACTACCGCAGTTTAACGGTTGTTTTTGAGTTCTTGAACTGGCTCAACGATGTGCAAGTCAAGTACGCATAATGCAGAGGTCAAGCAAATCCAATGCAGAGGTCAAGTTTTCCCGATGTGAATGTCAAGTACGACAGGCCTTCTTGACAAAATCATGCACGGTCATTTTGCTTATACGTACAGTCGCAATCAATACCTTATGGATTATGGAACGAAAACGAGCGGTACCAAAATCAACTCTTGAGGACGCCGAACAACTGCGCGACCTGGCGAACCGGACCGCCGAAGCTGCGATGACCACAGCGCCTGGCTACCAGCTCACAGTGCTGGACGCGGCAGAACGGCTGAAAAAAGTTGCCGGCAGCCGTGAACGCCAGGCAAAGCTAGCGGCCGCAGAGCCGCCAGTCGTAGTGCTGAACTCCGACGCTACCGTTGACGAGGTTCGTAAGGCACGCCGGCGCCAAGCAACTCGCCGCGGCCAGGACGTCTATCTCCCCAGCTGGTCGGACATGGCACTCGCGCTACCGAATACCTTTCTAAGGTCCGCGCTGTTCTCGGCAGGCCGACATGTCCAGGCCAACAACAAAAACGTGTTAGAAGGCGACCAGAGCGCGCTGGTGGCAGACAAGGAAGTTGTCTCCTTTTCAAACCTGACACTCACCCTCAGCGGCTACGAATTATGTCAGTTCGACCGGCAAGTTTATGCGACTTGTCTCGACTACTACCGCGAAAGGCCTCTTTCTCCTGAAGGTTCGAATCACTACGTAAAGACCTCATTCTACGAATTCGCTACGCGAACGGGGATGGCTTACGGCTTGAATCCCCATAAAGCCATCCGCGCTAGCCTGCTGCGGTTAAGCTTTGCCCAGGTTCGCATTCGGCACAAAGGGTGGAACCTGGAGGTCCCCAAACTGCTCACCGTAAGCTTCGAGGACAGCTCGTCCAGCGGGGTCTTCAAGGGTAGTGACACGATGCTGCTGCGGGTTACAGAGCCGGTGGCCGAACTCTTTGGCCGGGGCGCTTGGACTGCGGTCGAGAAAGAAGCCGTAGGCTACGACGGATTAATGGGCTGGCTAACGAGTTTTTATGCAGGACATTCTAAGGCAAAAGGGCTTCCCGTCGAGTTCCTTCAACGCCTTTCGGGTTACCAATCGCACATAGGCAACTTTAAAACCAGCCTTATTCGCGCCTTAGATAAGCTCAAAGATAAAAAGGTACCTGACTCTATCCGCGTCAGTAAATATTATTTCACCGAGGACGGCAATGACCTAACGGTCGTGCGCGCAGCGTGGGCCAAGTCAACGCTTCCCGAATAAGTCCAAGGCCTGGCGACGAGAGAATTCCGAGCCAACTGCGGTTGCGCTCAAGACGCTCGCCGGCAGCCACTCGGTATCGCTCCGAGCCGGCCGGGCTGAAAATAGATTGCCCGCCGCTTTATGACGTTGTACGCAGCATTTTTTGTTTTTCGATGAGAGTCCATAAGTCCTTACGTTCCAGTTCTCTCATCGCGTCCCAAACGAGTACGAGTTTGGCCAACTCATCATTTTCACAATAGAAATAGGCAGTCGGCACGTTCAGAGCCTGGGCTAGTCTAACTGCCGTATCGAATGCAGGTTCATGGATACCGGTCTCGTATCGACTAATCCTGGCGCTGGCCACGGTCTCATCAAGACCAATTTGCACGCCCAAACGGTCCTGCGGGATGTCCGCACGCAGTCGAGCATCTCTAAGCCTTCGCCCGAAAATCGTTTGTGGAATCCCTTTTGCCATTCCTACGAATATCGTAGAAATTCCTTGTTGAATCTCTACGAAATTCGTAGAATTGCTTCATGGAAAAATTTGGCTGCCATTCGGCGTTAAGCAGCCGGCCACATTCACTTAACTTGGAAACTGATACATGGTCAATCGCATAGGCTTGGCCGCCATGTTGTCGCTCTTACTTCAAGGACAATCTTATGGTGCATCGCTCAGCGAAATTTCGAGCACCCTCGCTGTCTACCCCGACAACCGAATCGGGTATGTACTGACGGGCGCCGGCAGCTCAGATAGGACAAGAGTATGGTCCAGCGGTAACCAGGTGCTGGCATTGCGTGTAAAAGACCGGCTAATCAACTCAATCGACATCGATACCGTATCGGTGAAGTACACCGGTCAGGGCCGAACTCCGTTGTCAATCTCTGTGACGCTGAGAACCGGCGATGAGGTAACAGCAAACGTTACAGGTTGGGGAAGCGATGTTGAGTGGGCGGCTTGCTCGAGCATAAAGGTGTGTGAATATGTGGAGCGCAACTCTTCAGCACTTCGATTTCCGAGCTTCCCTACTCTCTTGAATTCGGTCACCGATGCCTCTATAGAAGATGAAGTTAAAAAGCAGATGTCCTTTGGCGCGCAGGTGAAATCTGTAACCGTAGTGCCATCGAATAGCCTAGCTAATTCGCTTCCCGTCTCCCTTGGTAGCTACAAACTAGTTTTCAAAAGCGTCGAAGAAATATCGGATATCCAAACTGCCATTCAAATCGAATGGACACGAACGGTGGCACTCAAGCAATGTATTGCGGATGGAATGCGAGCTGTGGAGCTGCGGCTAAAAGAAGAAGAGGCAGAATTTGTCCGCCGAGCTCCACCTGGTCGCGAAGCCGCGTGGCGTGAACAATGGCAGCAGTCGAACTCCTCCAACTTTTGGCTGACGCAAACTGAAATGGGTTGTCAGAAGAAGCATCGCAGGCCGAGATAGCGGGTCAAATTTCCTTTGGCATTTGATTGCCCAACTTACTGTAAGCACGTGTTTTGCCAGTTCGTCGCATCGTGGCAACGTGCGATTTACCGTGAAATGCGCAATTTGAAAAGACATCGAAAAGTATTTTTGACCGGTTTCGCATGCACTGTTAACTTGTCCTTCAATGTCCTGGCAAATGCAATGAAAAGCGCACTCTCGGAAGGTCTCAAGTTATGGAATCAACTTCACCCCATTCGTGGCTCAACCAAGTTCGAGTCATAACGCCAAGCCTCGCAACGAAACAAGCTCTTGAGACCTTAAACAACACCACCAGACCAAACGAGTTAGCCGGCGCCGAGCAAGAATTGATTGCGGCCGTCCTGACAGACATCGCCGCCGAAATGGCGCAGTGATATGCGATAGAAATAAGGGCAAGGGAACCCTCATGAAGAAATTCGACGACAATCCGCAACCTACCCTGCTGCAAGAGCTTGGGTTTATCCAGGTCAGCGAAATGCAGGGCGGCGTCTACCACGTGAAAAACAATCCCACCGACGGGACTACTCCTATTGAGTACATTGCGCTCATGTATTCGCCTGTGCCGATAGCACCTGGAACTCTGTCTCTACAGCTTTTTACGCTGCCAATACCTGCACCTTTGCCGAAAGACGTAACGCCACTCCAAATGCAAGTGCACTTCCAGAATCTGGATGCGCGCCGTCTCGAGGAATCTGGGCTATTTCCGATAAACGTAGAACTCCCGACTGGAATCCAGTACGACAAACTGAAACCCATTGAATATATCCGGCCAAGAGAAACATGGCGTATTCGTCATTGCATCCAGCTACCGACCGGGGATGTGGTTTGCTATAACTGAGGAATTGAACGTGAACCCACGAGCGAAGTTCTACGACCTTCCAACAGAACCTGCTCCATTCAACCGGAGGGTATACAGAGCTGCGAAAATGCCGTTCGCATGTTTATGGAACATCCTGGCGGGAATTGTCACATCCCTGGTCGGGATAGTAATTGCGCTGACCGTGAATGTCGTGTGGATAGCAGTTCAATGTATCTTCTTTTTCGGCCTCTGTTTCGCTCTACTTCAACTGGTGGTGTACATCTTCACGTAACAGTTATCCCCGAGATTCAAATCGACACTATGGCCATGCTTCTGCCGACACGCCGCGACCCGCTGAACGATGTTATGCCCTACGAACTACTGAGGGTGGCTCACTCACTGATTGAGCGCGGCCAGAACGAACGCTATTGGGCGCAGGTACCAATTCCGAAACGGCCAGTGGGTCAGGTCCGCTTCGAAGTCATGCGGCAGGTTGCCACGTTCGCCGTGCCGCTACTAGGTCTTTCGGCGGCATGGATAGCCTATGGCTTAAAGGGCGCGCTTCTGGCTTTGCCCGGGGCGTGGCTGGTGGGCTTCTTACTTGATATGCAGCTCGATAGAGCCATCAACCAGAAGCACCTCCGAGATATCAAAATCGACGCTGGCCGCTACCGTGCCGTGAAGTGGCTATCCGAGCAAATGGGTGTGCGCCCGGAAGAGGTAACCCTTGACGTCATCCGCAAGATGGACAGGGACTTCGTCATCGTACAACGCATCATAGACGAGCACATAGCGCAGGTTGCGGCCAACAAGAAGGCAGCCACGACCACTCTCCAAGGTCACCGCCCTCTCAACCATAGTGGCTACGTTGTCAGCGGCAGCAATGCCCTGGCTGCCAATGCTGCACACGAGGCCGAGTACGCCGCGACGGCGGACCTCGCCTATAACGACACACCGGCCTTCCATACACCCACAACTGACTACTACATACCCCACACCGAACAGGAATTCAACCTCTCAGGACTGCCGATGATTGAGGGTACTGGCATCGACATTCACGGCAACATGTTAGGCATAAACGACCAGTTCTAGGCTAGTTCTCAACTACCCCTTCTCTGCAACCAGAAATCCGTTGCGCGGTGCAACCCGAAATCGGTTCGCACCCGGCATTCCGCGCGAGAGCTCTGCGCTGTTGGAGCGTGTCTTGGTAGTACACGTCGGCATCGGGGTTGAGGGATGTGATTAAGGAAGCCTTGTCAAATCTCGTGTCCGACTCGGACACGGCACCGAATTAGTCTACCGGCGTCCACCAGTAGCCCTAGCACCATCCCAACCCTTACCGGTTCAGCTTTGATTATCGGCTCCGATGTCAAGGAACTGGTCCAGATAAATAAAATCAGCCGGCGATGCGTCGACCACCTTTAGTTTTCGGTCTTCGCCATCAGAACCAGAGCCCCGGAAGCCACGATAGATTTTCAGGTCGCAGACCTTTCGGAGGAAAACAAGTAGCTTGCGGAGCTTTGTCTGATTTTCCGATATGAAGCCAACAGGAACGCTAACAACATCTGATGTTGGTACCTTCCACTGATAAAGAGCTGCCGCAGTCACTCCGGGAAGTAGCAGAAACTCAAAACGCTCAGAAGTACTGAGCGAAGGGCCAAGCAAGACGTCACTGAAGCCGGCATCCAATAGCAAGTTCGCGCGACGTCGGATACGCTCCATGGATTCCGCTTGGCTGGCCGAACAAATCGCGACCAGGTCAACTGGCTCCCCCCATTCCTTTGCCGAGGTGGCACGAAGCAATTCGATAAACGACTTCAATAGTTCGGTCCTGCCCCACAGGTCGGATTCAGGGAGAACCCAAAACATCTCCGACGGGAACGAGGTTGCAGCGTCGCTATTTGACTTAAACCGTTTCAGTGCTCGCTTGAAGGCCTGGATGAAGCGCTCCTGGTTTTTGGTCATGTACAGCGCGCCCAAAAGGGCCTTGCTCTTTCCACCGTCATATTCAAGGCCATCGGCACTGCCGTGTACCTCGCGCACGTAGGTACCAAAGTCAAATCGAGCCACTTCGTCCCCGGCGGTCAATCCGACGATTCGCCCATTGGCGTCCTTTCGGAAAACGCGGGAGGATGGGTTAGTGGTGTCTGAGACTGAATTTGCACGCCTCAAGAATCGCGCTAACAGTTCGTCGCTGAAGACATCCACGAACGCCGCGAAATGGTCTGGATGCTGCGTCTGGCGAGAGACTCGGTCTGCAGTAAGTTTGAATACTGTTGAACGAAGCTCTTCGGGAAATACCGCTAACTGAGCATCGATATCAAATTCAACATTACCATCGAGGTCGACTTCAAAGTGAACAGGCAACGGAACATTGAAGCGCCGTCCGGCGGTGATTTCATCAATCTTGTAGACCGAGTAAGCACGCTTCTGTTCGTCCTCTCTGTCGTGCCTCTCAATATCGTGGAAGTGGCGATGGAACGCGTCTTGCGCTTGGTCGACAGTGCGTGCTCCGTTCTCTGAGGTCGACTCCCAAGCCAGGTCCAAAGTGTTGTCCCAATAACTTCCCGAAAGTGCTCGAGGAATTGGTGAGAACGTGAGCAACTCAAATACCGGCCTAGCCTGACGTTCAGCGATACGGGTAAATCGAGGAAGACCATCTTCCGAGTTCCCGAACCTGGCCTCTGCATAGGAGGTCAGAACCAATTTTCCATCGTCGTCTTCGACCAGCCCCTCAACCCGAAGGAGGTCCAAAAAGTCGCCCACCTCTCTGCCACTCAACGCAAAGTAGGCGGCAAGCGCCCCGACGTCCAATGGCCCGGTCAGGCGAAGAAGCCGTACGGCAAACTCAGTCATGACCGGAACCTGCCGCTCGACGGAAACATGACAACGGACCCGAAACTGCTGCGCTGGAATTGCCACAGCAATAGTATTGAATCGCTCACGCATCTTCACTTCTCCGCTTCAGTTCAAGTGACGGTACTAATAGCGCTTTCCCCTGAGCGGCAAGGTCTCTCACCTTCTCCAGCACCCCCGCCATTGGCGTCTTCAGACGACCATGCCACATCGAAGACGAACTTACGATGACAAGCCGGTCCTTTGCTCGCGACATTGCAACATTTATCCGCTCCGGGTCAGCAAGGAATCCGACGCTCTTAGAAGTATCGTTACGGACAACTGAAAGGATGATGAATCGGTTCTCTTTACCCTGGTAGCTATCGACTGTTCCAATCGTGTAAAGGTCCCGAATTTCAGCCGCCCAGTCGGCCTGGTCAAGCTTTCGGCGTATCAGGTCGCGCTGAGCTGCATACATCGTAATGATGCCGATTGGAGTGTGCCGATTTCCATCAGCAGCGCGAACGCTGTTTATGAATTCGGTAGACTTTGCGATACCACGGACAACAGCCAAGACGGCATTGGCTTCGGCCTCATTCACGAGTGCTCCTTCGTGCGTACCAGCCTCTGCATGAAAAGCACCTCGGCCCTGGTCCGCCATATCAATCCACACTACCTCCTGCGAGAGATAGTCGGGCAGCAACTCATACTCTTCACCAGGCGGATTCCGTGCAACCTTGAGAGCGCCGCTGTAGAAGCAACTGGAGACAACGAAATTGATATTCTCCGCCATGCGGTACTGCATGAGAAGGGTTCTTCCGACCTGCTTTCCGTATGACGACGAAAATGCGCGCTGGAAGTTATTCATGCGTCGGAATTCTGCACGCGAGACCCCTAGGAGCTGCGCAGTCTGCTCCTCAACTTCCACTGGATATATCGGAGGCAACTGCAGGTGGTCCCCAACAAGCAAGAGTCGTTTTCCCGCCTGCATACCAACCACCAATTCCATTGGTGAAGCCCTAGCGGCCTCGTCAACAATTACCCAATCGTAGGCATGGTCAACGATGCCAAGTGCCTGCTTCCCAATGCCAACACAGGTCCCCGCGACGACGCTCGAACTACGAGCAAGGAATGAAGTGAAATTTGAGCTTGGATTTCTTAGCACACTGGAGAACTCAGTCGAAAGACGGATGACCTTTTCTAAACGTGCACACTTGTCGGGACTAGGTGAGCCATGACGGGCGGCCAATGCGAGAAGCTGCTCTGCAAACCATTCCGGCAGCATTTCATCTGGCATGACATCAAGCCCAAACTTCTCGCGCGCGACAGCGATGAAGACTTGGCTCAATCTTTCAACATGAACACTGGTTTCACCAGCTAGGTGCTCGTCTTCATCAACATTGCTCGTTAATCGCGCAATTCGTGCTAGCAGCGAGCCCAGGCTCACGTGCAATTCTACTGCTTCATCAACGTAAGAGCGAGGCAACCCCATCCCATACCCGGCGGCCTTAACTCGCTCCTTCAATTCGGCATCGAAGGATTCGCGATAAAGCTGCCGGCGCGAGTCCTCCTGGACTGACCTTAATCGAGTGGATGCCATTGTTGGTAGTCCAATTCGAACCATGGAAACGTCCGCATTACTTGCCCGAGCAAGCTCCGCCACTTTTTCAAGAGCGTTGTTGACCGCTTCATGCGACTGGCTAATCAGCAAGATGTTTCGAGCAAGACCTTGTGTCAGGACAAGGTGCACAAATGAGGCAATAAACTTGGTCTTTCCCGTTCCTGGCGGCCCCTGTAACAGCGACACCGGCCCATATTCTAATGCTGTCCGAAGTGCCTCCTCTTGCTGAGAGTTGAGTTCGTACTTGGCAAAAGCATCAAGAGGTGGCAGCGTACCACGCATCGGAATCTGTTCGGCATCAGGGTCGAAGTATTCCGGCAATCGCGGAATCAGAGCAGCGTTCTCTAGTACACGCCGCATGGCTCCGACGCGTCTTGCCGACGCGTGTCGCTCCAGTGCGCCCCTCAAATACAAACAACGACCTTGGACTGGATTGAATTTCAGCGTCTGCGGCTGAACTCTCATGACATCATTCGCAATATCCGATGAAACGATTCCCATCAAGTACCAACGTTCTGTCCCATCAATTGGGTCTGTGCCACGTTCCAATAGCTCAATGCGCTCATCTTCAGAAAAATCAATGACACCGCTATCGATGTCGAAGGGGACAAGCCAACTACCACTCCCATCGGGCATTTTGCGCGCGCCTGAGCGCAGAGTGATTGGCGTGGCGTTCAGTTCGTCGGTCTCTGCAAGCGCTTTCCATAAGTCTGTCGTCGCGAACGATTTGACAAGTTCAACAGACCCGCTAGGTGTGGAGTATGGGTCAGCCTTATCTTCGTCAAGCTCGTCCTCAAGGTCCTGCTCTGTTGCAAGAAATCGGCTGAGGAGAACATCTGCTAAACCCGCCGCATCGGATACCTCGCCTTGTTCCACTACCAAAGTCGCATATAAACGGAATGTCGCTCGACGAGCTGATGAAACGTACTGTTCATGTCCGATTGGCTTCGCAAATACGTCCTTTACCAGGGCAGCATTGCGGTCGTATTTGATGACAAGCTGCTTTCTGAGGCCCGTCAAGAAAAACACAATGTCTCCGCTCGCTGGGTCGACTTTTACCCCAACAGGGAAGCTGCCGTTATCCCCATCAAGTTCAACTGCAGGCTCTATGTCACGCCCTCTTCGTTTAAGGGTCAGGCAATAGCTTGGTTTCGAATCAGCCTTCGGAAAAATTTCCGCCTGCAAGGTTTCAGCCAAGAGGTCAACTGGCGGCAGGACATCTCCAAGCTCAAGCGCTCTCTCAGCCTCAAGTTGCGACTTTTGAAATTCAGTGCCCATTAATAGACGCAGGACTAACTGCGTAGCTGCATACAGGTCCCGATGTTGCGGGGCAGCCGATTCAATATGTAGAGGCAACAATCCAATAGTAATGCCAACGTCGCCATCTGGGCTGAGGTCTGGTACATCGAGCAATAGCGCTCGGGGTTGACCGTCAGAATCAGCGCCCACCGCAATGTTTGATGGCTTCAAATCGCCATGACTTTGTCCTAGCGCATGAAAACGGCGGACTGCGCCTAACAGAGACAGCGCCAACAAGGCCTTGACTCTAGGTGGTTGTTCCTCCGCCATCCATTCTTCAAACACTTTCCCTTGTTCCCACCGGGTCACCAACATGAGGCCGAAAGGACCAAGGCCGAAATCAATCACCTCTGGAGCGGCATCAAACGTGGATTGTCTAAGCGACCGAGCCTGATGCAGAAAACTAAGAAGCCTGGAGTTGCGCGCGGGGTGCTTACTGTCGTATCCCAACATTGGCCAGCATTTCACGAGGACTGGGATTCCATCTCGTTCCGAAAGATAGACCGACTTCCCAGGTGAGGAAGAAATCTCCTGCTTCATTGGCAGGTTCAATGGACTTGCAGCTGTCTTGAACGCCTGAATCTCTTCTAACGAAACGACCGGACCCAACTCTTTCGCAAAAGCCTTGTTAAAGGCATCAAGTGCTTCAGCAGCGGTGGTGAAGCGACGCAAAGAATCCCAATCCATCGCTTGTCGATACCAGTCCCGCAAGCTCGAAATTTGCAAAGGTACGGACTCATCGAACATCGGAACTTCATCCAGACGAGGCAACTCCCGATGTTCCAGCAGTTCGTAGATAAGCACTCCAAGCAGAAACACGTCTCTGACATACGGTGCGTGCTCGGAAGTAGGTACACCAGCCTCTGAATCTTCAGGAAGCGCAATAGAGCCAGTCTCAAGCTCCACGCGGTGGATGCCAACTGTACGAGTTTCAGGAATGCGAGCTGCGGCGAACGATGAAAGAATGACTCGAGCAGGTTCAACAACCCAGAGAGTCCGCTTAGTAATGTCGCGGTGCGCTATTCCCAACGCATGCAACTTCGCAAATCTGGAAAGAACGCTTTGTGCTAGCACCAAGCGGTCTTCAATCGGCATGTCAGCCCTTCGCGCCAACAACTCCTCCAAGCGCTCAACACGGTCTGGAAGGCGATACGCCTCGACAAAGTTCGTGGTGACATCATCTGCAACTGCTGACGCAACGGGCTCAAGTAAATCAATGTGCAAGTCTGGCGCTTGTTCACGCAGTGCCTCGTTTAATCGAAGCTCACGCAGTCCAATTGTTGCCCGCTCAGTGGTCGTTGTTCCACCGCCGTCTAAAGCCTGGAAGTCCCATTTTCGAAGCAGTGCCTTCGAACGGCGGGTTTCAACATGCGCCGCACGGAACTCGCTCCAGATTCCGCGCGGGTGCACATAATCCGCCGAGGCCGACGATTGCTGAAAGCCATAAATTACAGTCTTGCGCTCCAGTACGGCTGGGTTGGAGAGCGAAAACATGCCCTCATAGTGGGACCTGTCGGGAAGGGGATTCGACGACGGATACGAAAATTTTGGAGGGGTATCGGGAAAACGAACCTTATACTTGCTGGAGTCAGCCGTAGTATCGCAAAAATCTCCCAGAGTCATTACGAAAGCTCGCTCTTCATGTGGCAAGCCTTTGAGCCTGCACTGCGGGTGACAGAGAACCACAACTGGTTCAACGTAAGGAACTTTTAGCTTAGGGAATTTGTCGCGGATGACATCCTTTAGAATCTGAGCTTTACGTTGAGTCACTTTGACAGGTGATTTACGAGGTGCCCCCTTATGCACCCATTGCCCTCCCGTAAACTCAATGTCCCCACTCCAGTTCTTGAGCTCAACGACTAAAATCCGATTCCCAGTCATGAGGACTAGGTCGATGTCGAGCGCTTCCGGGGAGCCTCGCTGGACAAGTTGAAAAGCTGCGAAGCCAAGCCAAGCCCGCGGCAGTCGGCGCTCTATTTCACGCAATGCGCCTTGTTCGACTTCGAGGACACCCTCTGGGCTCAGATAATTAATCTTCAAATCGTTCCCTCTTATCCACTGGCCGGCAGCGTGGGCGACATTGACGCCCTATTAAGTCTGTCGTCAGTACCTCAAAAAATAATCCTGCGACAGTCAGCCTAAAAAGCTTGACGACTCGCTTTCACTTCACCGACGAGTACGCCATGGTCGAAATGCACGCGAATCGTCCACAGTTGGTCAACTCTAGCTGTTGACCACGAGGATAGCATGTTGCTTGTCTGGAAAAATACACGAAATCTCACACCCCGAAAGTGTAGAGACTCCTTGCGGTATTAAGTGGGAACTGTAGGGACGAAAAACACCAAGTCGCCATAATGAAGTTGCTTGATGATTTCTAGCTTTCGTGAGATGGAAAGCTCACCTCTATATTTTCGAACAACTGTCGATGTAGCTCCCTCAATCCCCTCCGCGGAAAGCCAAAAACCGCGGCAGGGTACCTCACTGACTTCAGTTCGCACCCAGGTGTGCGCCTATGACTAGCATCTAAGTGACGACGTCTTCAAAATTCGCATGCAGAAGATTGAGCCGCACCGTCCAAAAAACGATGAGTTCATTGAACCCGCGCGGCGACCGCCGTGTCACGACCGCGGGGTTGGGGGCAGCGGAACGAAGAACCGCAGGTCTCCGTAGTGAATCTGCCTAAGGATTTCCATCTTCTTAGCAACAGAGAGTTCACCCCTATATTTCCGCACGACGGAAGATGCAGCGCCCTCTATCATCCCATTCTGAGCGCTTTCAATGTTCGTGACATTGTTGGCATGTCCGGTAATCGCTTCGGTATTTACGACTCTCAGCTCCTCACCCTGGTTCGACACGGTGTACCTGAAGGCGTGCATACCTACCAGGCGAGCACCAGGGGTCTCATCACGCAAACCAGTCTGCTTGAGCAGGTCGACAAACCATTCCCCAGCCTTCGGCGCGGCGCGCCCCACTGATGGCGGGAACCCCGGGAACAGCAGCTTCTCTCCTGCCAACTTAAGTTGCGCGACGTAGTCGAGGAACCCAAGCTCAATCAAAGTTTGGTGGATTGGTACTCGGCGCCGAGAGACACGGTTCTTGACTACTTTCGTGATTTCCTCATGGGCCTGGGACTCCGATGTAATATCCAAGAACCAGATGCCGCTTTCCTCGTCTTTGCGGATGTCACATTGTGGATTCAGTTGACACAGCTCATTCGCGCGCGCACCAGTGAATAGGCCAAGATGAGGCAACCAGAACTTATGCGCTTCGGACCGACTTTTGGCAAAACCTTCCATCTCCGGTCCCTCAAACAGCCTTTTGAGTTCTTTGGGCTTAAATGCTCGCTGACCGTTTTCAGGTTCTGCGCGAGCGCCAACGTATCGAATGCCGTCGATGGTGATGTTGACCGGCCACCCTTTGTCTTGCCATCTGCTGCGGCAGTAGTCCAGGAATGGCCCCATAGCTGCCACGTACGTGCCGTCAAAGGTTCCCTTGCTAATCTCTCCTACTCGTCGCGCCGAAGCCTCTTTAGGTGTAACGTTCTGCACGCGGCAGTAGTCCTTCCACCGCGGTGGAAGGTTCTGGACGTCATCGAAAAATGTGGTGATATCGGTCTGAGTCAATGAGCCGATAGGCTTGTTGCCGACCATTTGAAGCAGTAACGGCATCACGGCGTTTACCTTCTTTAGCATCTCCGGCTTATTCAGCCTTTCGTAATATGCTATGTACGCCTGGATGACCTCCGAGAGCATAGGCGTAGCTCGGATATCGCGCGCGTCCGGTGTCGGCACGTCCTCCCCCTCGTATCGCCTCAACAGCTTTTCATTTACCCGGATAGCAGTGCGGGCATAGGCCAATGCCAGACGCCGCATCTCGGGCTCGGAGATATTTAACTCAAGGCGCGACAGGTACAAGAATTGTTCTAAGAGGGGTCGGATAATGTTTGTATCGCCGATTGCTACGGCAGTCCTTAGTATCGAGTTCGCGCCTGAATAGCCCTCTTTATAGGCTTCAAGGTCCTCAGCATCATACTGCTCCTCATCACGCAGGATATCGTCGCTCGTGAGGCTGGAAATTTCAAATCTGCCGCATATCGCATCAATGATTTCGGGCGTCAAAGCGTCAATTTTCTGAGTTGGCTGAGGTCGCGGCCGGGCGTTGAAACGTCGAATTTTTTTGATGTGCTGATTCCACTCGACTGTGAGCTTCGCTTCCTCTTGTCGATGGCGCTCTAGGGCCGTCTTAAAGTCTTTGGTTCGAAGGGAGAACGTTCGCTCTGTCTTGCCAGGGAAACAGCTAAGAATTTCGGTGGGGATGCGGCGACGAAGATAGTAGACCCCGGATGACTTGTCACGTACGAGGCCGGTGGGAAGACTTGGCATTACTCCATGCTCCTGGTTCAAGTTGAGAGCCAGTATAGTTTGGAGTACCCCCCATGATTTGCATTCTGCCGTTGTGTAGGAGTGTTGTGTAGAACTCCGATTGCAAAAAGCCCCCTAATTAGGAGGCTTTTCTTTAACATCAACGACTTACAATATCCTTGGCGGAGAGAGGGGGATTCGAACCCCCGATAGGCTATGAACCTATACACGCTTTCCAGGCGTGCGACTTAAACCACTCATCCATCTCTCCTGCATTCCCGCGGCAATCGCGAGAGGCCCGAATTATAGCAGGGTTAGCGGGGAGTGCAAAGTTTTTCTGTGGCAAAACCTTAAAACCGGTAAACCGGTGTCAGACCCGCAGGGTCTGACACCTTCCGTTCGGGCTTAGGAGGTTTCTTTCAGTTGCTCGAGGATGGCTGGGTTTTCCAGGGTGGAGACGTCTTGGGTGATCGTTTCGCCCTTGGCCAGGACTCGCAGCAGGCGGCGCATGATCTTGCCGGAGCGGGTCTTCGGCAAGTTGTCACCGAAGCGGATCTCTTTCGGCTTGGCGATCGGGCCGATCTCTTTGCCTACCCAGTTACGCAGCTCGGTGGCGATCTGCTTGGCTTCGTCGCCGGTTGGGCGGGCGCGCTTCAGCACTACGAAGGCGCAGATCGATTCGCCGGTGGTTTCGTCCGGCTTGCCGACCACGGCGGCTTCCGCTACCAGTGGGTTGGCGACCAGGGCGGATTCGATTTCCATCGTGCCCATGCGGTGGCCCGACACGTTCAGCACGTCGTCGATACGGCCGGTGATGGTGAAGTAGCCGGTTTCGGAGTTGCGGATCGCGCCGTCACCTGCCAGGTAGTATTTGCCACCCAGTTCCTCGGGGAAGTAGCCGGCCTTGAAGCGGTCCGGATTGCCCCAGATGGTGCGGATCATAGATGGCCATGGGCGCTTGACGACCAGGATGCCGCCGCTGCCGTTCGGTACGTCGTGCCCTGCTTCGTCCACGATGGCGGCCATGATGCCTGGCAGCGGCAGCGTGCAGGAACCGGGAACCATCGGGGTGGCGCCTGGCAATGGGGTGATCATGTGGCCGCCGGTCTCGGTCTGCCAGAAGGTGTCGACGATCGGGCACTTCTCGCCGCCGACGTTCTTGTAGTACCACATCCACGCTTCCGGATTGATCGGCTCACCCACGGTGCCCAGCAGGCGCAGCGAGGAGATGTCGAAATTCTTCGGATGGGCTTTAGGGTCTACGTCGGAGGCCTTGATCAGCGAGCGGATCGCGGTCGGTGCGGTGTAGAAGATATTGACCTTGTGCTTGGCGATGGTTTCCCAGAAGCGGCCCGCGTGCGGGAAGGTCGGGATGCCTTCGAACACCACCTGAGTGGCGCCCACGGCGGTCGGGCCGTACGCAATATAGGTATGGCCGGTGACCCAGCCGATATCGGCGGTACACCAGTACACGTCTTCCGGCTTGATGTCGAACGACCACTTCATGGTCAGCGCGGCCCACAGCAGGTAGCCGCCGGTGGAGTGCTGCACGCCTTTCGGGGTGCCTGTGGAGCCGGAGGTGTACAGGATGAACAGCGGATGTTCCGCTTCCACCCATTCAGGTTCGCAAGTGGCGGCCTGGCCTTCGACCAGTTCGTGCAGCCAGATGTCGCGGCCTTCGGTCCAGGCGATATTGCCGCCAGTGCGCTTGTACACCACCACGTTCTTGATGGTGTCGCAGCCGCCCATGGCCAGGGCTTCGTCGACGATGGCTTTCAGCGGCAGTTGCTTGCCGCCGCGCAGTTGTTCGTCGCAGGTCAGCACGGCCACGGCGCCGGCGTCGATAATGCGCTCTTGCAGCGACTTCGCGGAGAAGCCGCCGAACACCACGGAGTGCGTTGCGCCGATACGGGCGCAGGCCTGCATGGCGGCCACGCCTTCCACCGACATCGACATGTAAATCACAACGCGGTCGCCCTTCTTGATGCCGCGCGCTTTCAGGCCGTTGGCGATCTTGCAGGTTTTGTCGTGCAGTTGCTGGTAGCTGACGCGGGTCACCTGGCCGTCATCGGCTTCAAAGATGATCGCGGTCTTGTCGCCCAGGCCGTTCTTGATATTGCGGTCCAGGCAGTTGTAGGAGACATTCAGCTTGCCGTCTTCGAACCACTTGTAGAACGGGGCATTGTCTTCGTTCAGTGTGCGGGTGAATGGCGTTTGCCATTCCACGTGTTCGCGCGCCAAGCGCGCCCAGAACCCTTCATAGTCGCGCTCCGCTTCGTCGCACAGCGCCTTGTAGGCAGCCATGCCCGATACTGCGGCTTTTTCGACGAATGCCGCTGGCGGCGCAAAAATGCGTGATTCGGTTGGTCCCTGTTGGTCAGCGCCCTGGTTGGTCATGCTTGTCTCCGGTTAGTGATGGTTTGCTTGCAACAATAGAGCTTGTCGCTTACTGCGCCCTTACATTTTTCAAGGCGCCACTTTTGCCATTTTAATCACATCCTGCCCCTCTGGTACAGGCGGCGCGGGCAGTACGCGGTCGACCAGCAATACCAGTTTGCGGCGCGTCCAGCCGCCCAGCTGCCGTTCCAGCAGCCAGTGCGAAGCCGAGGCTAGCGGGAGCGCCAGCAATAGCGCGAGGTAGACCTCATTCCAGCCATGGGTGTGCAGGTAGTGCTGGTCCAGCCAGCGGCTCAAGACCACTTGGCCAAGAAAATGTGTGAGGTACATCGAGTACGAAACGTTACCCACCCATTGCAGCCAGCCTGGCGTGCGCAGCGTGACCGTTTTGCTGGCGATGGCCAGCGCCAGCAGCATCAGCGCCAGTGGCCAGCCCCACCCTGCCGGCCCGTGGAAGCCGCCCACGCCGGACCAGCCCCACCACAGCACGAAGCCTGTGCTGTAAACCACGGCTTGCCAGGCCAGTGCCGCATTAGGGAAGCGCACTTGCGGGTTCAGGTAAAGCAGCCCTGCCGCCATGCCGGCCACGAATTCCCAGATGATCGGGTTGGTCACCAGGTGCAGGTAAGGCGTCTCGAACATCAGGTATTGGCGCACATCCAGCGTTAGCCCGCCTGCCGTCATCGGCAACAGGATAAGCGTCAGCGCCATCCAGCTCGCCAGCGCCAGCCAGCGCAGGCGGCCCGCAAGCATGCTGGCGCAGAACACGAGGTAGAAGTACATTTCGAACGCCAGCGTCCAGGCCAGCGGGAACACCAGCCCAAAGAACGGCGCATCCTGCGTCGTCACCGGGCGGAAGGTCAGCGACTGGAACAGTGCCCGCAAGCGCTCGGGATCGTCGAAGAACCACAGGCCATCGCGCTTGATAAAGATCCAGGCCAGCGTCACCACCGCATAGGCAGGCCAGATGCGCGCAAAGCGCTTGACCGCGAACAGCGCCGCCTGGCGCGGGCCACTGGCTTTGCGGGTGGTGTAGACCATGATAAAGCCGCTGACCAGGAAGAACAGGTCGACGCCCATGGCGCCCGGCAGGAACAAGGCGCTGGCCAGGCCTTCATTTGGCGTGCCGTCCAGGAAAAACCGGCCATGTGTCAGGACCACCAGCAGCACGGCGATCCCGCGCAGGCCCTGCACCCAATCGAGCTTCATATTCTTCAGGCAAATTAGACAAAACGGCAATGTAGCATAGCCGCCCCGCTACCGCGGCGCCGTTGCGAGTGTAGAATATCGGCTGTTTTTCAAACGTCCCACCAATATCCGCAGATGACCGAACCTCAGAACACCAACGGCAAACGCCTTAGCCCTATCCCCGCCTTTATCTTCATGTCCCGCTGGCTGCAGCTGCCGCTGTACCTGGGCCTGATCCTGGCGCAGTGCGTCTACGTTTTCCATTTCTGGGTCGAATTGAAAGACCTGATCGGCGCAGCGCTGGGCAACGCCAGCTCGCTGGAGCACATCCTGCAGGCCGTTACCCCGCCAAGCAAGGACGCGATCCTGCCGACCAAGCTGACCGAGACCACCATCATGCTTGTGGTCCTGGGCCTGATCGACGTTGTCATGATCTCCAACCTGCTGATCATGGTGATCGTGGGCGGCTACGAAACCTTCGTCTCGCGCATGCACCTGGAAGGCCACCCCGATCAGCCCGAATGGCTGTCGCACGTAAATGCCTCCGTGCTGAAGACCAAACTGGCGATGGCGATCATCGGCATCTCCTCGATCCACCTGCTGAAGACCTTCATCAATGCTGCGCAATACTCTGAAAAAGTATTGGTCGCGCAAACCGTAATCCATTGCGTGTTCCTGCTGTCGGCAATGGCTATTGCCTACACTGACCGCATTACCACGCTCACGCACCACGATTCCAAGCACCACTAATTAGCCAACGAGCCAATCATGACCATCATCAAGCAAGACGACCTGATCGAATCTGTCGCCGCCGCGCTGCAGTACATCAGCTACTACCACCCAGCCGATTACATCCAGCACCTGGCGCGCGCATACGAAGCCGAGCAAAGCCCGGCTGCGAAAGATGCGATCGCCCAGATCCTGACCAACTCCCGCATGTGCGCGGAAGGCAAGCGTCCGATCTGCCAGGACACCGGCATGGTGAACGTCTTCCTGAAGATCGGCATGGGCGTGCGCTTTGAAGGCTTCAAGGGCACCGTGA
>Ga0307408_100000091_pt1 | contig 99968 bp, 93 predicted proteins | sample 322Cmetagenome_FD_202116 | JGI IMG/M metagenome (GOLD analysis project Ga0307408, IMG submission 202116) | Maize rhizosphere microbial communities from greenhouse at UC Davis, California, United States - 322HYB-C-3 | ecosystem: Host-associated > Plants > Roots > Rhizosphere > Soil | place... | reverse complement strand
GGGCGAATCTTTATGGATTACGACATTCAACTGCTCAATGCCAAAATCGCCACCCTGGGTGAGCGAGTAGAGGACATTTTTTTCATTGCTGATAACGATGGAAAACCCTTGGGCGATGTTGCACTGTGCGAAAAACTGCAGCAAGAAATTCGCGAGCAACTCGATAAGCGCGTTGATAAACACTAATTATTGTTGATCTAACTATGAACCCGGATTTAAACCAGCTTCATCCATACCCTTTTGAAAAATTAGCAGCACTTAAAGCGGCCGTATCTGCACCACGCGAACTAACCGATATTATGCTATCCATCGGTGAACCCAAACACGAGCCGCCGGCGTTTGTATTGGATACTCTCGTTAATAATTTACCTAAATTATCGAATTATCCAACCACCAAAGGCTTGCCAGAATTACGCACAGCAATCGCCAATTGGGCGACCAAACGTTTTCAACTCAACGCTGGTAGTTTTACTGCAGAGAATCATGTGCTGCCGGTAAACGGTACACGGGAAGCGTTATTTGCCTTTGCACAAGCGATTATTGATCGCAGCAAAACCAATCCGTTAATAGTATCGCCCAACCCTTTCTATCAAATTTACGAAGGTGCAGCGATTCTCTCCGGTGCAGAACCTTATTTTTTAAACTGCACGCCAAACAATAATTTTATTCCGAATTTTGCCGCCTTCCCCGCATCAATATGGGAGCGCTGCCAATTATTATTTATTTGTTCACCGGGCAACCCAACCGGCGCGGTAATGAGCTCAGCGCAATTCAAAGAATTGATTGCACTTGCCGACCAATACGATTTTGTTATCGCCTCCGACGAATGTTACTCAGAATTGTATTTTGATGAACAAAATCCCCCCGTTGGATTACTGCAAGCCTGTGCAGAGCTCGGCCGCGATGATTTTGCCCGCTGCGTAGTTTTTCACAGTCTATCCAAACGCTCTAACCTGCCGGGGTTGCGCTCTGGTTTTGTGGGTGGCGATGCCAAAATTCTGGAAAAGTTTTTGCTCTATCGCACCTACCACGGTTGCGCTATGCCAGTGCCAACACAACTTGCCAGTGTGGCCGCATGGCAGGATGAGCAACACGTAATCGCCAACAGGGATGCCTACCGTGCAAAATTTGATGCGGTATTAAAAGTGCTTGATGGTTGCCTGGAAGTACAAAAACCGGATGCGAGTTTTTACCTCTGGCCAAAAACGCCCATTAAAGGTGAATTGTTTGCACAACAATTGTTTGCCCAACAAAAGGTAACTACCTTGCCCGGCAGTTATTTAGCGCGCGAAGCCGATGGCATGAACCCCGGCGAATATTATGTGCGCCTCGCATTGGTTGCGCCTTTAGCGGAATGCATTGAAGCGGCCGAACGAATCAAAGCTTTTGTAAAATCGCTATGAGTGAAGTGTTAAAAAACTTAAGCAAAAGCGCGCGGGTTGAGTTTATTTTGCAGCGATTGCAAAGCCTTTATCCTAACCCGCCAATACCTTTGCATCACAAAGATGCCTATACATTGCTCATCGCAGTTCTTTTGTCTGCCCAGTGCACAGACGAAAGGGTTAATACTGTTACGCCCGCCTTGTTTGAGTTGGCAGACAATCCTTTCGATATGGCCAAAGTACCCGTTGAAAAAATTCAGGAAATTATTCGCCCCTGCGGATTATCACCGCAAAAATCCAAAGCGATTTCGGTGTTATCCAAAATACTGGTGGAAGAACATAATGGTCAGGTGCCACAGGATTGGGCGGCACTGGAGCGCTTGCCAGGTGTAGGCCATAAAACGGCGAGCGTAGTGATGAGCCAGGCATTTGGTGTACCCGCATTTGCGGTAGATACCCACATCCATCGCCTCGCGCAGCGTTGGGGTTTAACCAACGGTAAAAATGTGGTGCAAACCGAAAAAGATTTAAAACGTCTTTTTCCCCAAAGCAGCTGGAACGCATTGCATTTACAAATCATTTATTACGGGCGCGAGTTTTGCTCCGCACGCGGTTGTGATGGCACAGTATGCGATATTTGCAGAACCTGTTATCCGCAACGCAAGAAACCAAAAATTGTTTTGAAACCATAACCTTCTTCACACGACGAAAGAATATGACCACCTTATACGGCATTAAAAACTGCGACACGGTCAAAAAAGCCCGTAGCTGGCTTGAACAACATAAAGTGGATTACCGCTTTCACGACTTCCGAGCCGATGGTTTAACCAACGAGCAAGTAGAAACCTGGATTGCTGAAATCGGTTTGGATGCACTGGTGAATAAACGCAGTACTACGTGGAAAGAATTAGACGATGCAATCAAAAATAATTTTAGTGAAGCCACTGCAGCAAAGGTGATCAGTGCCAACCCGACATTGATAAAACGCCCATTGCTCGATACCGGCAAACAAAAACACGTCGGTTTTAAAGACACCGAATACAGCGCCATTTTTAATTAATTATTTGCACTATTGTCAGGAAAAAAACATGACTCAACTCTACGCACTCGGTTTAGGTATAGGTACACAGAACGAAAAAGGTGAATGGCTGGAAGTGTTTTATGCACAGCCAGTACTCGCACCGTCAGAAGCAGTTGCGCGCGCGATTGCCACCATTGTGGGTTATGCCGAGGGCAATCAAGCGATTGCACTGTCCACCAATCAAGCCAATGAAATCGCCCAAGCACTCACCATTGTTGGCGACAGCGCGCAAGCCGGGCTGGCAAAATCACTGGCGACAAGCAAACGTCCATTGGTCGCCACACTGCTCGCAACCGATACCAACCCCACATCGGTTCCTGAAGGCTATTTGAAATTGCATTTGTTGTCGCACCGTTTGGTGAAACCACACAACACCGTGCTCGCCGGAATTTTTGGCGTACTGCCCAATGTTGCCTGGACCAACCAAGGTGCTATCGATGTAAACGAATTACCTGCACGTCAATTACAGGCGCGTTTGAATGGCGAAGAACTGGAAGTATCCTGCGTGGATAAATTCCCCAAAATGACCAACTATGTTGTACCTAAAGGCGTACGTGTTGCGCACACGGCGCGGGTGCGTTTGGGCGCATACTTGGGCGAAGGTACCACCATCATGCACGAAGGTTTTGTAAACTTTAATGCGGGCACCGAAGGCCCGGCGATGATTGAAGGTCGCATTTCTGCCGGTGTATTTGTCGGTGCCGGTTCGGATTTGGGCGGCGGCAGCTCTACCATGGGCACTCTGTCGGGCGGTGGGAATATTGTGATTTCTGTCGGCAAAGAATCGCTGATTGGCGCTAACGCCGGTATTGGTATTCCACTGGGCGATCGCTGCAAAGTAGAATCTGGCCTTTATATTACCGCTGGAACTAAAGTGGTGGTATTGGACGATGCGGGCAACGAAGTAAAAACTATCAAAGCGCGCGAACTTGCCGGTGTGAATGATTTGGTATTCCGCCGCAATTCCATCACGGGCCGCGTGGAAGTGGTTACCAATAAAAGTGCGTTGCAATTAAATACTGCATTGCACGCCAATTAATTTGATTGGTTCGGGCGCAATTTATTGTGCCCTGATGAATACAAAATAATTTACATTCAACGGGCGCAGCAAGCAGCTGCCCCTACCGATAAACCAGGCACAATGGGTTTGTGCAAACAACGAGGCGATAATCATGGGCGCACAATGGAAAGCAAAACATAAAGAAGAAGCTGCGAGCGCAAAAGGTAAAATTTTTACCAAACTCACCAAAGAAATTATGATCGCAGCACGCTCGGGTGCAGACCCGGATATGAACCCGCGCCTACGCCTCGCTATCGTTCAAGCAAAAAAAGCCTCAATGACGCGCGAGACATTGGAGCGCGCGATTAAAAAAGGCTCAGGCCAACTCGACGGCGCAGCCAGCTACGAAAAAGTCACTTATGAAGGTTACGCACCGCATCAGGTGCCCGTGATCGTTGAATGCCTTACCGACAACGTCAACCGCACCATCTCCAATATTCGCGGTTTATTCCGCAAAGGCCAATTGGGTACCTCCGGCTCTGTGTCCTGGGATTTTGATCACCTGGGCATTATCGAAGCCACAGCTGCCAACGCCGATGCCGACGCAGAAATGGCGGCGATTGAAGCAGGTGCACAGGATTTTGAATTGGACGATGACGGCACCGTCACTTTTTACACCGATTTAACCGATTTGGATTTAGTGCAAAAAGCCCTGCCCGACCACGGTTTTACGGTGGTATCTGCCAAGCTGGGTTACAAACCTAAAAACCCCGTCAGCTTGAGCGATGAAGCATTGGCAGAAGTTGAAGCATTCCTCGCCGCGATTGATAACGACGACGATGTACATGAAGTTTATGTTGGTTTGGCGGGTTAAGCACCGATGAACGAAAAGCAAAATAACGATAGCTAGAAACATAGATACAAATAGCAACAGCCCGGCATATGCCGGGCTGTTTGTTTTTAGTTAGGTCAATTCCCTAACAAACCTTTAGTCGCTTCTTGCACAACAGCCTCTACCGGATTAGTCGCTGCAGAGTTTGGTGTCGTCGGACTTGTCTCCGTGGCAGTCGCCGGCGCCAATAAACTTTCACGCGCGACCTGAGCGATACGTTCATACTCATACTGACTCAGTGAAAAGTACTGCTCGCGATCACTGCGTTTGACAACATGCCCAGCGTCAGTCTTGATAAAGTCATACTGCCAATTGCCTTCTGCACTTTTTACCGCGAGAGTAATGGGCTCGCCCTTCGGTGCTTCTTGCACCACAGACTGCACCTGCAAACTAGCCAACGCCTTCACCAAGGCTGTGACTTTTTCGGTGTTTAATGACACGCCGGTTTCACCAACTAATTGCCAGTTTTCACCTTGTTTTTGCAACTCGTAATCGCGCCCTTTGATGTTGACTGGATTAGTAGTGGTGAGCAGTTGTTTATTCAACCAATCATCACCACTGGTGGTTGCATCCATAGTGCTGAGCGCAACGCTGTAGACCTGATTATCACCCGCACGGCGCAAATGCACTTTTTTGAAACCAGGTGAACTGCCTAAGTAAAATTCTGCCTGCAATTTATCACCTTCATAAAGGCGCAATTTGCGCTGGAATTTTTGTTCGCCTACTTCAAACCGCTCATGGCTGGATGCGGTATTGGCAACCGGCCAGGTCAACCGCACTCCGTTTAACTTCTCCAACAATGCGGTGATTTTTTCATTGTCTACCGGTAAGGACGACTGTGTGAGTTGCCAGCGATTCGCTTGTTTATTCAGGTGCACACTAGTTGTCGCATCAGCGATTTCAATGCGATCAATCACGTTGGTGGACACTGGCAACAAGGGTACCGCCGTTGGTGTTGCACGGGAGTTCTGTTGATAGGCATAAACTCCCACCACCAATAACACTTGAATCACCAACAAGAGCCACAGGCGTTGTTGCCAGCGCTCCATATCCCGCATGGTTTCTACCCTATTACTCCGGGCAACATTAATGGTTACTGCTTGGTTCATTATTCACCTCTTTCTGGTCAATAGTGAGTGTGATTAGTTCGCCAGCCACTGCTGGTACTGTTGTTCACGACGACGTTTAAACTGACGCTGCACCAGCCCCACCAACAACAGCGCACCCAGCGCTAGTGCGTAATTTAAATACTCCCAAAAAGCTTGGCTTGTTTGTTCCATAGCGGGCAGAGTGCGGTTGAAATTGCCGCGCGCGCGAATACTTACCAGCCCTTCATCCTCTAGCGCCCAATCCACCGTATTGGCAAGCAATTGCACCGAATTAAGATACTGCCCACCGGTGGCCATACCCGTCATATTGATGACGGCATCGCTCAGGAAATCATTGGAGCTGAATAAAATAATGCGTGCAGATTCCGGAGAGTGTTGAATAACACTGCTAACTTTTTGCGTAGTAGATAAAGCCGCATCGCCATTATCTGCCTCAGCCTCGGAGGCTCCTGCCGCGGTTGTATCGGCGTTTGTGTTTGCGTTTGTATTGACCAGCAAGGGCGAATTTTTTCCGGCAAAAAAAGAATCAAAACGGCCCTGACTAATCACACCCAACAAATGGGATTTTTGCTCGCCCACAGGAATAAAGCGTGACAAACCATCGCTGTTGACTTGCGGCACTATATTCATATCGCCACTCAGCCATGCGCTTTCCGAACTGCGTAGCAATTCGGTAATTCGGCGCTGCTGATTTTTGTCAGCATCCAGTGCGATAGGTGAAGCCCATGCAAGACTCGCCTGTGGCAAACCGCTGGTGATAGGGTTCTCCGCATTCAAACCTTGCCCACGCACATCCACAAAATAAGGGTAATCCACCATGCGCATTTCCTGCACACTGAAACCACCCAGATTGCGGCTCACAGGAATTGGGAAAGGCAAGTTTTGTTTATCCATCACCAACTTTTCTTCCATGCGAATACCGTGATGGGCAAGCCATTGCTGCACACCACTGTTGTGTTTTTGCAAACTCAAACTGCGCTGGCTGACCGAGGCGCTGTAGGGCGAGCTGGCCATAATTACCGTGCCACCTTGCATAAGGAATTGATCCACCGCGAACAATTCTTTTTCGCCCAATTCTTTGGGGGCAGCGAGCAATAATACATCCGCCTCACCGCTCACACTGCCGTCGGACAAATCCTCGCGTTGCACATTTAATTCTGCACCGAGAAATTCCTGCAGCTGATTAAATTGCGGCCCCGCCGGAGCACCATAGTAGCCGCCCATATCCGCCGCTGGAGTCACCAGCGCTACCGTTTTGGTGAAACCTGAAGCGAATCGTTTCAGGGCGGCGTTAAAGTTGCGCTCAAAACTTGCCGCACTCATATCATCCAGCGGGATCTGCACCAACTGCTCACCCTGCGCCAAGGTCATGTAAAAATAAAAACGTTCATTGCTGAGCAAACTGGTCGCCAGAGGATTAAAACCATAATCCTGAGCGATGCGCTGCCCCAATTCACCGCCATTAGCATCCGGGTCGAGAAACTCCAACTGCAAACGCTCGCCCGATTTTTCGCGTTGTTTATTCACCTCAGCACTAACCAGATCCTTAAAGTTTTTAAGCGCCTCAGGCAGGCGATTATCCGCTGACACATAGGCAGTAAAACGCAGCTCGCCTTTTACTGTGTCAAACAAATTGCCGCCCGCTTGATAAGAATGCAGCACTTTTTTAATCGCGCGGGTTAAATCGTGTTCGGGGTTGCGCAGTTGCACATCCAAATCGGTTTCGCCGGCACTTTTTACTTCAATTAAATCGCGAAAGCCCAGCACTTGATATTCATCGCCATACTGAACCAACACGTTGAAATAGGAATTCACCAGCGAAGCTTGGTAGCGATCCGAAATTTGGAAGGGCACGGGTTGAATGGCATATTTCTGATTTGCCTCTTGCTCCAACTCCGGGTCAGTTACCGGATCCACAAATTCCACGCGCACTAAACCCTTGCCTTCCACTTCATATTCTTTCATCAAGTCGCGCAGCTGCGGCACCAGCGGTGATAACAGCGGATGGGTTTTGCCGCTGAAATATCCGCGCAGTAACAAGGGTTCTTGCAGTTGCTGCAAATAGTGTTCGGTTGCAGTAGAAATGGAATATTGATTGCCGCGAGTGGTGTCAATACGCAGGCTATTAATTTGGCCGAGCCAGAGATTGGCTGCCAAGGCATTAATCAACAACAGCGCGGTAACAGAACGCCAGCGACCATGATGGGTTTTGTTGCCGGTGGCTGCCCAGCGTTCGCGCTCCAAAGCGTAGGTATTTAAGGCGAGAAACACCAACACCAGGCTGATATAAAAATACAAATCGCGCAGATCAATCACCCCACGGGCGATAGAATCAAAACGCGCACCGGTAGCCAGCAAACGTAAATATTCGGCGGCGCTATTGCCCATCAAATTGGTAATTGCACTGCTGCCCAACAAATAAAAAAAACCGCAGAGTGCCACGGCACTAATCAAACTGACTATTTGATTATCGCTGCGCGCAGATACAAACAACCCCATACTCAAGTAAGCAGCACCCAACAATAAGGTTGCCACATAACCCGCTGCTACCGGCCCCCAATCCAAATCACCCAGCACTGCAACAGTAATGGGAAGCGGCAAAGTGATCGCCAGTGCAATCACCAACAACACCACGCAGCCCAAAAATTTACCCACCACAAAATGCCACAGCGGCACGGGTTGGGTAAGTACATGCTCAAGCGTGCCGCTGCGGCGTTCCTCACTCCATAAACGCATGGTGATAGTGCTGCACAAAAAAATCAGCAGCAGCGGCATCCATTCGAACAGCGGGCGTACATCGGCAATATTGCGGGCAAAAAAAGCTTCTCCCCAAAAAAACGCAAATAAACTGACAGCCGCAAAAGCGGCTAAAAATAAATAGGCGATCGGCGAGGAAAAAAATAAACCGATTTCTTTTTTGGCAATTTTTGTAATCGTAGTGTTAGGCAGCACGATCAACCTCCTGCGTTTCTTTCGCGCTCAGCGTGGCATTGTTGATATCGCGGAACAGGCTTTCCAGGTCGCGGGTTTCGGGTTGCAGCTGGTATAACTCGGCGTTGTTTTCCAATACTAAACGCGCCAGCGCAGCCGTAGTGGCTTGCACGTCAGCGGCATCGCCCAAGTGAATACGCAGCTGCTCGCCATGTGCATTTTTACCAAGAGTTTCAATTGTTTTTACGCCAGTTACACAGCGCAGCACTGGCTCCAGTTCAGCACCGGATTGATTGGTGGTGAGTAACAAGGAGCGGGCGCGGCGCAACTCCGACAATTTTTCATCCAATACCAAGCGCCCCGCGCGCATCATCAATACGCGGTCACACAAGGCATCCACTTCTTGCATAATGTGGGTGGATAAAATGACTGTCGCCTCCTGCGCAATAGTGCGAATTAACTCACGCATTTGCAGGGTTTGCTGTGGGTCCAGGCCGTTGGTGGGTTCATCCAGAATTAACAGTGCGGGACGACCGAGCAATGCTTGTGCTACCCCCACGCGCTGTTTGTAACCGCGCGACAAACTGGCAATGGGCGCCAGCAATTTATTTTTTATGTCAGTCGCGTCAATCACACGCTTTATGTCGCGCTGTTTTTCCGCGCCCTGCAAACCTTTAAGCTCGGCCGCGTAATCCAAATAAGCGGCCACCGACATTTCAGGGTAAATCGGTAAATTTTCTGGCAAATAACCAATTTTACGCTGCAAGGTTTTGAGATTATCCGCCAGAGCCAGCCCCTGAAACTGAATGGTTCCTGCACTGGGCTCCAAATAACCGCTTAACATTTTCATGACGGTAGTTTTGCCTGCCCCATTGTGGCCAAGCAAACCTACGATTTCACCTTTGGCGATAGTAAAACTGACCTCATCGGCCGCCACAAAATCGCCGTAGGCTCGCTTGAGTTTTGACACTGCCAGCATAAAAGCCTCCAGATTAATGGACGAAAGATAACAACAAGAATTCAGTTAGAAATACAGTGCGTTAAACCGCAAGGAATATGGGCGGGGGGCGCCAGAAGCGTGCAAAAAACAAAAGCGAGAGTTGGATAACCGCGTTATAAATAAGGTTCGCGTTATACATTGTTTTTTCCTCAGTAACGGGATTATTCCCACAAAACAATCGTAGCTAACGAAGCTGCGGCCTTAGATAAGGACACCATAAATAAAGTTCAAGGCACCAGATAAAAAAATTTAATGACCATGAAAAACCCATGAAAAAGGATAGGCACAGATTAATAAAACAAATTTATGTTGGCATTTATTTTTATAGAAAAAGCATCTAGCAACATGGCTTGAAGTCAGGCAATTCCAGCCTTAGTTAATAATTAACCGCGCTATTTGATCCAACACAAATGTGCAGCGGGTCATTGGCGCTAGGCTGTTACTGACAGTTATGTCAGCGCACTTAACTACCGATGATTCACCACAACAGGAGGTGCTTATGAACAGATTGCAACTCAACCCCTGGAACTGGTTTAAACATGAAGATGCGGGGCAACAAGCGCCCGCTACAACCAGTGCCAGTAATGAAGAAAAAGACAACACCACCGGCAGTCACCCCATGCTGCGGTTGCAGCGGGAAATTGACCGGTTATTTGATGCAACCTTTCGCGATTTTAATATGCCATCGCTCAACAACCGCTGGCCAAAAGATGGGTTATTTAACATCACCGGTTTTCAGGCCAAATTAAATGTTGCAAGCGATGACAAGAGTTACCAGATCAGCCTGGAGGCACCCGGCTTGACCGAGAAGGACATCAATCTGGAAATCAATAAAGGTGTGCTCACTATTCGCGGTGAGAAAAAAGAGGAAAAAGAATCCAGCGATAAACACTACTACCGGATGGAGCGTTCTTTTGGCAGTTTTCAGCGTGTACTCACCCTGCCAGAGGATTGCAACCAGGACGAGATAAGCGCGTCCATGAATCACGGTTTGCTGGAGATTACTATTCCACGCAAGGCGCTGCCACCGAGTGAAAGCAAACGCATTAGCATCAACAACAAAACAAGCTAAACCCGCACAGCCCTCCTCCAGAGGGCTTTTTTCTGCCCGCCATTAAACCTGCCTTGCTAGAGCCACCCGTCGCAAACCTGTAGAATCGGCGCCATCTTTAATCGCATCTTATTTTGCGGCCTCTTCTTTCTGGATATCGCCATGACTTCTGCCTTAACACCCACATTGCAACTTGCTACTGATTTAATTCGCTGCCGCTCGGTAACACCAGAGGACGATGGCTGCCAGGAAATGATGATTCAACGCCTTGAAGCGATTGGCTTTAAAACCGAGCGTTTGCGTTTTGGTGAGGTGGATAATTTTTGGAGTATTCGCGAGGGCAGCGACGGCGCGAGCGGCCCGATTTTGGCGTTTGCAGGCCATACCGATGTAGTGCCTACCGGCCCCGAAGGCAACTGGAATAATCCGCCTTTTGAACCACAAATTATCGACGGCATGCTGCACGGGCGCGGCGCGGCCGATATGAAAGGTTCACTCGCCTGTATGGTGGTGGCCTGCGAAAATTTCATCGCCAAATATCCCGATCATAAAGGCCGTATCGCCTTTTTAATTACCAGCGACGAAGAAGGCCCGTCCATCAACGGCACGGTAAAAGTGGTGGAGTGGCTGGAAGCGCACAATACCAAAATCACCTGGTGCATTGTGGGCGAGCCCTCAAGTACTGCACACGTTGGTGATGTGATTAAAAATGGCCGTCGCGGTTCGCTCGGTGCAATTTTAAAAGTGAAAGGCATTCAAGGGCATGTGGCCTACCCGCACCTGGCCGACAACCCGATTCATAAACTGGCGCCGGCATTGGCGGAGTTGGCTGGCGCACATTGGGATAACGGCAATGAATTTTTCCCCGCCACCAGCTTCCAAGTTTCCAATATTAATGGCGGCACCGGTGCGACTAACGTGATTCCCGGTGAAGTGGAAGTGGTATTCAATTTCCGTTTTTCTACCGAACTCACTGACCAAATACTGCGCGAGCGCACGGAGATGATTTTAAACAAACACCAGCTTACCTATGACCTGCAATGGATACTGAGCGGTCAGCCGTTCCTGACACCGCGCGGTGATTTGGTCAATGCGGTGGTGGATGCGATCAAAATCGAAACCGGTTTGAATGCAGAACTCTCAACCTCCGGCGGCACCTCCGATGGCCGTTTTATCGCCCCTACCGGCGCGCAAGTAGTGGAGCTGGGGCCAATCAACGCCACTATCCACAAAGTAAACGAATGTATTAGCGCCGATGATTTAAATAAACTCACGGGGATTTATGAGCGCACGCTGGAAAAATTGTTGACCTGATAGCACCTGTGTTTTACAAAAAATAGCCCCTGTGTTTTACAAAAACCGGATGCGTAAATAGATGAAACACCTACAACACTTTTTATTGTGGCCGCTATTTTTTACCTGCCAATTAATCGCGCTGGCGCTGGTCAGTTGGCATTTGCTGGCACAGTTTCATTTTGCGTATCCAGCGGGCTACACACTATTAAATCTGGATCAGCATATTGCCGAATATGCTCCGCAGAATCGCCACAAACAGCAGTTTGAATCCACCACGCCCGCAGACCACTGGCGCCTGTTTGGTGAAATTACTGATGCAGTGCAAAACAGCGGTAAAGGCTTGGGAGATATTCGCTACCCATTGCCGAGCGGGCAAACAACGCCACTGATGCACGAGGCAGAAATTGTGCACCTGCAAGATGTCGCCAATTTAATTGATGTGTTTTATGCAACCGGCGTGAGCTGTCTGTTTATGTGGCTGGGGTTAATCGCACTGACCTATTGGCAGAGACTGGTGCCACCTGCCAGCAAATATATCCTGTTAGGTTTTTTAGCGGCCACCTTGGTAATTGCACTGGCAATAGTGCTGATCGGCCCCACTGCAGTGTTCTATTGGCTGCATGTGCAAGTTTTCCCCGAAGGCCACCAGTGGTTTTTTTATTATGAAGAATCGCTGATGACTACCTTGATGAAAGCACCGGATATTTTTGCTTTTATCGCCCTGCTGTTGGTAGCCCTGCTGATTACATTGTGGAGTGCAAGTGTTTACGGGTTGAACAAACTGCTGCAATCCCGCCGCTAATCTGGAATCACTAAATTCAGCGCAAAAAAAAACCGCAGCGGTAACTGCGGTTTTTTTACTTCCGGTTTAATTACACGCGACGACGTGCAACAAACATAGACAGCAAACCCAACATCAACAATACGCCGATGTTTGCTTCTGATACTTGTATCGCAGGCTCGCCTGAACCCCACAAATGCATATTCGACAAACCACCGCCATTACCACTGAGCTTTTCATAAGACCAGGTACCGGAGGTATTACCTTCACTGATTGACCAGGCAAAATGGTCTGGATCGTATTTACCATTACCAACATGAATAGACAGCGCCGCTTTGCCGTACACAGTCCAGAAATCTTCATCGATAGCCCAAGTACCAGAGATTGGGCCACCACTGCCCCAAGTACCTGACAGCAGGGTCACCGTTAAAAAACCAGAGTTCAAGCTGCCGCCAGTACCGTTTGCACCGGCAACACCACCCAGGTGATCCCAGTCACCGCCAAAATAACTCTCAATATCAGATTCTTTGGTATTGCCGGAACCCACTTCGCACAATTCGGCCGAGGTCAGGGTAGCGGTACGATATTGATTACCGCAGGTAATGCTTCCCGCTGAAGCTACCAGGCTCCACAAACTTGCTACTGCAACAACAACTCCAGACTTGATCAATGACTGCAACACGGCGGTCTCCTTAAAATTTGATTTTAAAATGTGACACGATCCACACTTGTTACAACCAAAGCATGAAATATGCCAAAATAAATATCAAACACAACACAATGATTCTTAAAGAATTTCAGTTTTAACTTGGCACGCAAATCATCAAAAATGTAAATTTATCCGACACCTTAATGATTTTTACGCCAAAAGCTTCGGGGATTAACGATCATCACCCAGTAAACCTGGCTTGGCGCGTAGGCGATAAAAGGCCCAAATCAACAGGGTTCCAATGAGCAGCGCAAAGAGTGGCGCCTGCCATAACAGCGCATTGCGCAGTGCCATTCCCTCAGGTGTAGCAGGGAAACTGGCAAGCAGCAATGAAAAACCCAGGCTAAACAAACCATACCCCAGGTTAAAAATCAGCCCTTTTACCGACAGTACTGTTGCACGGCGCGCAGAGTCAGCCTCCTGATGCAATACACGGCTCACGGTAAACCCAAGCAAGCCCATTGTGGTCATCAGCAACAGCGCCGGAACCACCCCATAAATACGCCATGCAGGCACCAATGCCAGCAAACCAATTAGCGTCAGCAGTGCAATAAGCCCCAAATTGGTGAGCAGGGAAAAACGCGCATTTAACCGCTTGGCAATGCCCGGTACAAACCAACCCAGCACACCTAAAGCTGCACCAAAAAAACCGTAGGTCCATTCAGGTAATTCAATCAGACGATAGTAGCTGCTGTTGATGGTCGCAAAATTGCGCACAATGGAATCAAGCGCTACGCCCACTAAAATCACCACCAGAGTTTTGGGATTAGTAAAAACCCAACGCGCGGTATTTACCGTGAGTTTAAACGCATGAGCGAGCGGTGAACCCGCCGCAGAGTGGTGAGGTTCCACCATGCGCAGGGTAATAACCAAACATACCAGCGCCTGTAACAACACCAAAATAACCGGCAGGCGGTGCGCGATGGTTGAATCTATATGCCATGCCGCTGGTAGCAGTAAATTTACTGCTTGGGCATCGTAGAGCAAACCACCCACAATCATTGCGACCACAAAACCCAGCGAACGCCAGCGCATTACTTTAGCCAATAAGTGATCCCAGGCATGAGCACGATTTTCTGCCGGTAACGAATCGTAAGCCAGCGCCTCATCTGCCCCGCTCGCGCAAGCTTCCGACAACCCGGAGCAAATGCGATTGATAATGCAAAACACCAATAGCAGCAGCCCTGCATCGCGCGGCGCGAATAACAAACAAAGCATCTCCACGATCATTAACACTGAAGCGGCAATTAATAACCTGCGCCGCCCAATCGTATCTGCTAATGCGCCAGAGGGAACTTCAAATAAAAAAATCGTCAGCGCCCAAATTAAATTGAGCATCACAAATTGATCGAGTGTTAAACCCAGGTCGATAAATAAAATCGCCAATACCGGGTAATAGGCACGCGCCGAAAAAAAGACACTGAAAATAACAAACCGATTGGCGTTACGGGAGATATCTTGGGTCATAACTTTTTCTCTGCTGAGAGTCGCTGGTCAAATAAATAAGCACCCCGTTGCGCGCGCTTTCCTCCCCCGCCAACAACAGCTCCACACCGAGCAATGATTGCTCCGGTAAAAACAGCAGCGGCGCCTTATCTAAAATCGCCTCCACAATATTTCTATAATATTTTTCATAACAGCCACGCTCACCCGCTACAACCTGGCGTTTTGTTTCGCCGTGGTGATGGGTATGTTGCACACTGTAGTTATCGTCACCGGGTTGTGCCCAACCAGACTTTCCGGGAATAACACCCTGCATGAGCTGACCTTCTTGCACATCCTGCCCGAACTTCAGGAATGAACCTTTATCGCCATGAATGGAAACGGTTGCGCCTTTTTCGCTAACAAAAGTATTGGAGCGCAGCAGTACGCGCATGTCGTCGTAGTGAAAACACACATTAAAATAATCGGTAGAACCTTCCTCGCGGCGTAAGCTGCGCATGTCCGCATACACGGCGCCCGGCTTGCCAAACAGGCAGAGCATGGAATCCACCATGTGGATACCTAAATCAAACCAGGTACCGGAACCTGGCAGTTTGTCTTCTTTCCATTTTTTGTGGGTGATGTTGGTGCGGTAGCGATCGTAATGCCATTCCACTTCCACAATGCGGCCCAGCACACCCGACGCGACAATTTTCTGCGCATCCAGGTGATCGCTTTCCAAACGTTTATTTTGAAACACCGAGAGAATTTTTTGCTGTTGCTGTGCCAATGCAATTAATTCATTGCCTTCATCCAAACTCAGGGTAAAGGGTTTTTCCACCACTACATGTTTACCGGCAAGCAGCGCGGCTTTAGTCATTGGGTAGTGCAATTCATTGGGAGTATTCACTACTACTAAATCAATAACGGGATTGGCGATTATTTCTTCAAAGGTTTTGGCGATATGAACCTGTGGGTAATCTGCCAGTGCGGTAGGTTCACTGCGCTGCAAAATCGTGTGCAGGTTCAAGCCTGGTTCGGCGGCGATAAGCGGCGCGTGGAAAACCTTGCCTGACATACCATAAGAACAAAGTGCGACATTGAGCATAAGAATTACCACATAAAAGGGAAATGAACTGGATCGTTTGCTGGGCGTGTGAACAGGGTTTTAATTCGCGCGCGCACGCGGTTTTAACTTTATGTAGACGCGGCGTTTAACACGGGCGACGAGTTTGTCGTGATCGTCGAGAATATCCACACTGAACTCAGGAATATATTTTTCACCATTGGCCGTTTTTTCACGAATCTCCGCCAGAGTTTCGTCGCTGATTTTAAAATGGGCGTGCACATGGGTTTTACCCGGGGCGACGTAATCTATTTCCGCGTGTTTGTCCCACACAAAATAATCGCTACCCAGATTGTGCATCAACAGCAACATATACCAGGGATCAGTCATGGACATTAAGCTACCGCCATATTGCACGCCCACATAATTGCGGTTGTACCAGCGCAATTTTAACGTGACGTGAGCTTCGCGGTAATCAGCCGCGAGGTAGGTGACTTTAATGCCAGCAAAAAATAATGGCGGCCAGCTGTTGACAATAAATTTTAAAAATCCTGCTTTCATTTTTTTGCGTTCCATAAGCAAGGGGCCTGTTTCAGGTCTTCCGAAATTATTGTTGCGACACGCCGTAAATACGTCCCTGTAGGCTAACCGTCGACATCCATGTCTCCGATTGTCGCAACAATAATTTCGCAAGCCCTTTCAACCTACGACTTCCAAATAGGAATTAAAAAACTCGCCTGCGCGAAGCTATATTTAAAACACCCGCTTACGCGGGACTATAACTACGCCATCTTCACGGCAATCCACATAGGCGCTAATGCCATAAACCTGTTGCAAATTTTCTGTGGTAAGCACTTGTATCGGTTCACCGTCCGCAACCATTTTTCCATGGTGCATGAGCACCAGGCGTGAACAAAAACGTGCCGCTAAACTTAAGTCATGGAGTGCGGCAAACACCGTACCGCCCTGCTGTGAATGTTCGGCCAGTAATTCCATCATATGCAACTGGTGATAAGGATCGAGCGCCGCGATAGGTTCATCGGCCAAAATAATTTTGGGCTCACCGGCAAATACACGCGCAAGCAGTGTGCGCTGCAATTCACCGCCAGACAATGTGGTGACGATACGCTGACGAAAATCCGTCAATTCCGTTATCTGTAACGCATGTTCAATGGCACTTTTATCACGCGTTGATTTTCCACTCATGGGTTTGTGCCAAGGCGCGCGCCCGAGCCCGACCAAATGCTCTACCTGCAGCGGCCAGGCCGGTGTTTCCTGTTGAGGCAAATAGGCAAGAATTTGTGCGCGCTCACGTGCTGGAATTTTCGCAAGCGGTTGCAGTGATGTTTCGCCGGCGATGGCCAAACTCACTGTGCCGGTATCCGGTTGTTGCAATCCGGCCATTACGCGTAGCAGTGAACTTTTACCGGCACCGTTGGGGCCGATTAAACCCACAAATTCGCCAGCATGAAGCTGCACACTGGCATCCACCAAAATTGAATTGCCATCGCGTTTGAGGCAGACCTGTTCTGTACTAAGTTGTGCGTTAGGTTGTGTGCCGGGTAGCGGATTCATATCAGGCCCACCGTGAACGGGTTTTTAAAATAAGTAACAGAAAAAACGGTGCGCCGATTAAGGAGGTCACCACACCAATTTTTAATTCGCGCGCACTGTCAAACTGACGCACCAGAATATCGGCCAGCACTAATAACAAAGCCCCCCCAAGAGCACTGGCCAGCATTAAGCGGCCAGGGCGATAACCCACAAACGGTCGCAACAAGTGCGGAATGACCAAACCAATAAAACCAATCGCGCCACTCACTGCCACACAGGCACCTACTGCGATAGAAATACCCAACAATAAAATGCCGCGCTCGCGATGATTATTAAAACCGAGCGAACGCGCGCTGTCTTCACCCAAACTGAGCGCGTCTAAAAAACGGCTGCGGCTGAGCATCATCACCCAACCAATCAGCGCGAGTGGTAGAGCGATACTTACGTGATCAAAATGGCGATTCGCAAGCGAACCCAATAGCCAAAATACAATTTCCTGCATGGCGTACAAACTGGGCGCAAAATTTAAAGTCACAGCAATCAAAGCCACCATAATCGAACTCATGGCCGTACCCGCCAGGATTAACGCGAGCATACTGCTGTGCAAACCGGCGAGCACATACACCATAAATAAGGTAAATAACGCACCGACAATCGCCGCACCCGGCAACCAATACCAGGCACTGGCCGCCACACCAAAATACAAAGTACAAATAGCACCAAAAGCAGCTCCACTGCTCACCCCCAATACCCCAGGGTCAGCCAGCGGATTGCGCAACAAACCCTGCATTGCAGCGCCCGACATTCCCAAGGTTGCACCAATCACCAACGCGAGAATCAACCGCGGCAAGCGAATTTGCCCAACCACATTTGCCGCGAGGGTTTGTTCGCCGTTTAAAAAATCCTGCAAGCCTTTGATGACTTCAATATCGGCAAGGCCCGTGTTGAGCGCCATTACCGATGCAATTGCAATAGCCAGTACCAGCAAGCAGGTTAAGGTTGTAAATGAGATTTTGGTCTGCAAAGGTGAATACCTGTTAAGTAATTTATTTCGCCAGAGAATTTTTTAATTGGGCGGCCACATCACTGATCACAGTGGCCGCACAGCCCGATAACCCTGCCGGCAAGGTGACCACGTTAAAATCAGCATGCTGCAATGCAGGGTGTGAAAGATATTCACGCGCAAGTGAATAAGCATCGTCACTGCCCCGCTCCACAATTAAAATTTGCGGTTTGGCACTGAGCAGCAATTCCAGATCAAGCTGATTAAAACCAAACATGCCGCGCTCTGCGGCCAGGTTACGCAAACCGGCCAGTTGCATTAATTCGTGCTCCAAAGTGCCGTCGCCAATCACAACACCATTAGCCGAATACCAAAAAGCCGTGAGTGGTGTTTTTCCGTTATTGACCGTTTGTAAAGCGGCAACCTGCCGGTCGATGTTGTTCACCATCTGTTGCGCTTTTTCGTTCGTGCCAACCAATTCAGCCAATTGCAAAATTTGAGTATTGATATCCCCCAGCGTGCGCGGTAAAGGCAAACGTTCAACGCGCAGATTCAGCTTTTTTAATAACTCTATCGCGGTGGGCGCATCAAACTCGCCCGCAAAGATGACATCGGGTTTGAGCGGGACAATTTCTTCAGCCAAACCGTGGTTCACCGGCATGCCTTTGACTTGTTCGGCAATTGGCGACCAGATGGGGTCGGCGGTGAGATAACTGATTGATACTAATCGTTCGTGGGGCACCAGCTCCCAGAGTAATTGATCGATGCAAATGTTGAGTGAAGCAATTCGCTGTGGTGCTATTGGGGTTGTGAGTGCGGTGAGCGTTGTTTGTGAATAAACCAGGCTCGATAAAATCGACAACAAAAAGCCCATCGCAAACTGGATGGGCTTTTTAGACGCAACTTTTTCGCACAGCGCGCTTTTAAAACCGGCAAGAGGAAAATCAATCAGTTGAAACACTGCAAATAGTTTCATCTTAAAGTGGATTCAACCAAGCAGCGCCACGCACACCGCTAGAATCACCGTGGATTGCAGCTACTAAAGGTGTATCGCATTCACCGCCAAATACGTATTTCGGCAATCGCTTGGGTACTTCGGTATAAATTGCTGCGATATTGGATGCCCCGCCACCGAGCACAATCACATCCGGATCAAGCGTATTGATAATGGTTGCCAAGCCGCGTGCAAGTTGATCGTAATAATTTGCCAATACCTGCTGCGCCATGGTTTCACCTTGCGCCGCGCGCTCGACAATTTCATGGCCTTTGATTTTTTCTCCACCCGCAACATGATAAGAGCGACATAAACCGGTGCCGGATAAAAACGTCTCCATACAACCCGCCTTACCGCAATAACAGGGGCGTGCATTTAATTCGGCCTCGCTAGTCCAGGGCAAGGGGTTGTGCCCCCACTCACCAGCAACGCCGTTGGGGCCGACAATCGGAGCCCCCCTAAAGGCGAGACCGGCACCGCAACCCGTGCCGAGAATACCGGCAAATACCAGATCGTAACCACGCCCGGCGCCGTCAGTCGCCTCGGATACGGCAAGGCAATTCGCATCGTTAGTGACTTTGACATCGCGCTGTAAAAAAGCAGACAGGTCTTTTTGGAACGGCTTACCATTGAGCCAAGTGGAGTTGGCATTTTTGACAAAACCGGTTTTACGCGAAACAGTGCCGGGAATACCAATGCCCACCGGCAAATGGTTCTGACCTGCGGCTGCTTCAGCTTGCGCCACTAAACCGGCTATATCGCGCAGGGTCGCGGGGTAATCATCGCGCACTGTGGGGATGCGTGTACGAAACAGCTCCTGACTATCGCCATTGAGCAGGATCACTTCTGTTTTAGTCCCGCCCAAGTCGATACCAATGCGAAATTCAGTCATAAAAATCAATCCGTTATCTATTTGTTGGTTATTGCTGCGAAATTATAGGTGGCGCTTGGCAAGCGAAGCAATTGAGTACAGAAATTAACAATTAGCAGCGACAAAAAAATGGCGATTTGGCGAGCGGGAGCTAGACTCTAGTGCATATCCATGCCCTGCCGATTAATTATTTATGAACGATCAACCAAGCTCTAACATACAATCAACACCCACCTCTGCCAGTGAACGCCGAAAATTCAGTCGTATTCTATTTGATGCCCATGTCGAATTAGCGCAAGGCGATTTCCACTGGCGCGCCACCTTGCTGGATATTTCACTCAAAGGATTATTGCTGCAGCAACCACTCCCCAAGGAAGTATCCATCAGTGAACCGGCGCTGGTAAAAATATTGCTGTCCGACAATACAACCATTGCTATGTCGGTCACTGTAGCGCATCAACATCACCAGCAGACAGGGTTGGTCTGCAGTTCGATTGACATCGACAGCGTAAGCCACTTGCGCCGTCTGATCGAACTGAATTTGGGTGACGCAACAGCTGCCGAGCGCGAGCTGTCTGAATTAATCAGCGATTATTAATTCTGCGCCCCGTTAACTATGACTGAAGGAAATCATAACCATGATGCCTAATGACCTGGAAACCAGCGATTTAACTGACGAGGACAAACGCCGCTTCCCGCGCTTTCCCTTGCGTGCCTATGCTGACTTGCAGTACTCCACCAAAACCTGGGAAGCCCATGTGTTGGACTTATCCGAAAGCGGAGCACGCCTTGCGCTGCTGGATGAACACCTTTTGCAAAAAGGCGATGCACTGCGTGTACATATTGATTTGGAAAATTTGAATCTGGTTACGTCAAATAAAAAGCGATTGGATTTGCATGGCCGCATAGTACATGTGCGCGAACATATTCTCGGCTTTGAATTTCAGCCGGATACGCCGGCCGATAAGACATTGTTATACGAACTCATCACCTTAATTGAAAACGGCCACGAGTAATAAGGCGCGCGCTGTAGCCCTACAGCGCTGCTAAAGCTTCCTGCAAATTTTTTACCGCCACCACTTCTATACCCAACTGTTTATCGCGCGGGGCGTTTGCAAACGGAACTATGGCGCGTTTGAAACCGTGTTTGGCCGCCTCGCGCAAACGCTCGTGACCACTGGGTACCGGGCGAATTTCTCCCGATAAACCCACTTCTCCAAACACAATTAAATCCTGCGGCAATACCCGGTCGCGAAAGCTGGAGACTACCGCGAGCAACAGTGCCAAATCTGCACTGGTCTCCATTACCTTCACGCCACCTACCACGTTCACAAATACATCCTGATCGCCCACCATAATGCCGCCGTGACGATGCAACACGGCCAACAGCATGGCGAGGCGATTTTGATCCATACCTACCGCGACACGGCGTGGGTTGCCGAGGTGACTGTCATCCACCAGTGCTTGGATTTCTATCAATAGCGGGCGCGTCCCCTCCCACATCACCATCACCACGGAACCGGATGAGGCATCCTCCGCGCGCTGCAAAAAAATCGCCGAGGGGTTGCTCACTTCGCGCATGCCCTGCTCGGTCATGGCAAACACGCCCAATTCATTTACCGCACCAAAGCGGTTTTTATTGCCGCGCAAGGTACGAAAGCGTGAGTCGTTATCACCTTCCAGCAAGATCGAACAATCGATCATATGCTCCAGTACTTTGGGGCCGGCGAGTGAGCCGTCTTTGGTGACGTGGCCCACCAAAATTAATACTGTGCCAGTCTGTTTCGCAAACCGCGTGAGGTAAGCCGCACTCTCGCGCACTTGCGATACCGAACCGGGGGCGGAGGCAATATCCTCCATGTGCATCACTTGAATTGAGTCGATCACCATCACCTTGGGCGCAACTTTTTGCGCAATCGCACAAATGGCTTCCACGCTGGTTTCGCTCAGCATTTGTAATTGATCGGTCGGCAACCCTAAACGCTGGGCGCGCATGGCCACTTGCTGCAGTGACTCCTCACCGGTGATGTACAACGCAGGCATAGTGCGCGCTAAATTGCACAGGGTTTGCAACAGCAAGGTGGATTTACCCGCGCCCGGGTTACCGCCAATTAACACTACCGAACCCGGTACAAAACCGCCGCCGAGCACCCGGTCAAACTCACCTGCACCACTGCTAAAACGCGGCACATCATTGAGCGATATTTCAGCAAGGGTTTGGATTTTATTCCCCGTGGCACCACCGGCGTAACCTTCAAATTTCGCTGCGCGATTGGTGGGTGTTGGCCCCAAGCGCACTTCACTCAAACTATTCCAGGCACCGCACTCCGTGCACTGCCCTTGCCACTTTTTATAATCCGCACCACATTCGTTGCAGACAAACGCGCTTTTGGTTTTTGTACTCACGAGCGTTCCTTATTCCTGGTCTTTAGTGAGCCGGAGGTAAGCACCTAAACCCACCAGCAGCGCTACCGCGGCGATCAACATAAATACCGCGGAATTGAGATGTGTGGCATCACCCAGCAGGGATTTAAACATCAACAACAGCGATTCAATGGAGACCGCAATGACAATCGCCGACATAAACCGACTGATGGTACGGCGTGTTGATCCGGTGTGATGAATGTCTTTGTGCAGCAGTACTTCCTCTTCCAGAATCGTTTTACCCAAATCAAAAATCGCCAAGCCCAAGGTCACCAGAATTACCGATTGGAATGCCTGGGTGGCGGTATTGGTGTGTTCATAAACCATATCAAATAACGATGTGCCCGCTGAATAGAGCAGTAGAGAGGAAACGATTACCAACATCACACCGATAATGCCGTAAACCACTTGAAAGAAAGGGTGCACTATGCGGCGCAAACTATCGCCATTCAAAAAGGTGATGAGTTTTTCCAAATTAAAATTGATCACCAAATAACAGGTATTGCCATTGTTATCGATAAACCGTTGTACCGCCGAGATGGCGAGCTGATGAGTGGCGCTGGAAAGATAGGGTTGGGTAACCGTTGCCGCTGCAACATTTTCACTGGCGCGGGTGTAATACACACGATTGCTGCGATCCGACCCCAAACCGGGCTCACGTCGTTTGGGGTCCGGCACGGTGGGTGACGCGGCGGATTCGGTAATTTGCGCGCCCTTATCGTTAATACAATAAAGCAATTCAACAAAGGGATAAGACTCATGCAGCCGTTTTACCACGGTGTTGAGATGATCATGGGAGGTATCCATTTTGGCTGGAGCCAGTGAAGTCACAATCGACTCCAACAGCCGCTCAATTTGCGCTTGGTATTCGTCGTACTTTTTTAACAGATAGAGGTAATTGCGTGGGGTCATGAATACTTCTCAGGCGGGAATGATGGAAAACATGGCGGCATCATTGCCAAAAAGCCTGCCGAGTACAAGATTTTCTCCCGTTAAAACAAAAAAGCCCGAAGGCAGGCATCGGGCTTGTTGTGATTTAACCAAAAGTCGCACCAGTATCAGGCTTTTAAATGCCCCACATACTGCAGCGGATGAGTGATGGTAAAGGCGGGTACTGCATCCTCCCTCATGCGAGCCAAGTCGCCGGGGCTCACCCAACGCGGGTCGGCAGAAGTCAGGGGCACACCGGCATGTTGGTAGGCCGCGACCACTAACTGTGAACAGAAGAAGCGATCTGTATCCCCGCGCCCGAGAAAGATGCGCGCCATACCGCTGGTGCAACGCTGGCGCATACCATCAGGCAGCCGCTCACAAATACGGCGATCAACACTGAATGGCGCCTGACGGACTATGCCCCAGTAGTTATAGCCAGTGCCCAAATGCTGGCCGACAAAATCGCGAATGCGCAACTCTTGCTCGCTAGTGAGGTTGGGGTAGCGGAAGGCCACCACAACTTCGTTGGAACCAACAGAATCTTCCAACTGGTTGAGCACCACACCATTCGCCAGCGCTTCTACCACCTGCCCACCGCCAATATAAACCGAGGCATGGCTGACCGGTGCATCGCTTACTGTGCGGATAGCACGCGAGACCACGCCACTGGCCCGCGACAACAAAATATCGCCAATCCGCAAGGCACTGGCATCAATAGACTGGCCCCCATTGGCAGGCGAGAGCGGGATTTCCTCGGCAAAGGCATAGGCCTGCCGCGCCAGCGCCATACTGGTCGCGGTGTACTGAAATTGGGCGTAGGCCTCAATGGGCGATAGGCCAGCAGAAACACCCAGCTCGAACGTCACCCCAATAAAACGGCCGCCACTCATCAAAGCGTGCACACCACCGGTAGGGCCAACCGGTGCATCCACCCCGGCAGTCATTCCCACGGCGACTGCAGCACCGCTAAACAGGCTGGGGCCGCCGTGAATAATGGTCACCTGCATAGTGGCGCTAATGGAGACAATCGCACCAACCACACCGGACAGGGTGCCGTAAAAGCCCACCTGATTACCGGGCGCAAACATGATGCCGTAGCCAAAGCCTGCACCCACAGCCACACCACCAGTCACTGCTGGCCCTAAACCTATAGTGACGTTGTAGCGGTTGGCAGCAGCGCGCAGCAGCGGGATAAGCGCTGCCAACGCGGTACCCGCGACGGGCACTGAGGCAAGCCCCGCCATGATCGCGGCCACCAGTAGCTCACCTTTCCAACCCGACAGGCTATAACCGCCGGGCAGGTGAACCTCGGTGCGTCCACCGCTCATGGCACCGGGGTAGGCTTGGGCACGGGTTAAATTAAGCTGGCCGAGGAAGGCTTGCAGTTCGGCTTCGGGAACCCCTTGGGTACGCAGCTCCTGCAGTTTGGCGGTGAAATCGGGGGCCGTGCTGAGCGCCCGGCCTAGAGCCAAACTTCTGGCAACTGGAGCATCACTGGCCGATGCACGGCTGCGATAGCTATGCGCCAGGGAGCGCTGTTCACTCACCGCGTCGGCGCGCCAATGCACTACTTGCACCCGCATATACCCGGTGCGGCGCACTTCTTCCTCGTACTTGGGAACAAATACCGCAATGGATTCCTCGTAGCGGCGCCCGCCCGCCGGATCGACTATCTTGAATTTAGTGTTTTCCGGGGTGCCGTCGCCGTGAATACCGGTGATGATGCGCGCATGAATTGCCGCACGTTGCCCTGGGTCTTCATCGGTTGTAACCCAAATAGGGCCGTAGTTGCGCAGCAGGTTTTCCCAGCCCTGCACACTGTAACTCTGCGGTGGTTGCGGGTGCAGACCGGCAGCGGCCAAAAATTCGGGTTTGTCATCGCCCAGCAAACCGGTGTCCGCCTTGTAAATGTCCACCCAGCGCTGGCCGACTGTAGCCAAAGCCTGCTCGATATTTTTTTGCTGCTGCACCCGCCAGCTTTTGAGCATGGTGAATACCGTTGCCCAACACGCCATGCCCGAAGGCTGGGCCAGTACCCAGAAATTGCCAGGCACCGAATAGTTGACCGCCTCAAAGGCACGTGGGCTGTAGGACTGGGCGCTGCTACGCGACCAGGAGGAGACTTTGGCGCTCAAGCCCTGCGCCACAGGTGCAGCACCTGGCGGCGTTAGTGGCGCACGGCGCGGGTGAGCGGTTTTGGCAGCCTTTTTAGGTGCCGTTGTCGACTGCCGTGCAGGGCGCCGAACCAGGGTATTTTCCAGCTCTGAAAATCGATTACTCATGCTTGTCACCTGCTAGTTCCATGCGATTGATGGGATTGGGAAGGGTTGAACTGTCAGTAAGGTCACCAACCGAAGTGCCAGTGCCGGAATTGCTAATATCGGAATTGCTAATATCGGAATTGTTAGTACCGGAATTGCTGCCCTGCTGATCTGTCGCGGGCTTTGCTGGCGCTTCCGCGCCAATTTCAGCCAGCTCCGCCACCAGATCAAATTCATCCAGACTCATCGGGTCCACAAACGGCGACTCCAGTTCCCTGATGCCGGGTGAATGGGTGGTTTCCGGCGGGGTGATTGGCTGCGCTGGAACAGGTGTCGGGCTGGCCACAGCCAGCTCCCGCTCCAGTTGATCCAGGCGTTTGGCGATGGAGACATTGCCCAGGTCAAAACTGTTGGCGTAACTCATGCCCAACCCCATCTGGTCAAAGATATTGTGGTTGGGATGAGCAGTGGCCGGGGTGGGCACTGCCGCTGCACTGCCACCCACACCCGCCGGGGTACTCGTTGGGGTACTGCCCGGTGCAACCGGCTGATTGGCGTCAGCGGGCGCTTGGTTTTGCCCCAGAATAGCGGCCAGCTCTTTCTCAAAATCATCTTTCGCCAGCGCCAAACCGGGGTTGAGCGACTGCTGGCTGGCGGCGGTGATAGTGGTTGGCCGCTCCGCCTCGGCCAACCAATTCTCCTCATCGGGCAGGACAATCGATGGACTGGACGACTCTTGCCCATGCACTGGAGGAAGACTGGGCTGGGGATGACCAAACTGGGGGGGACTCGATGGGCGAGCAATGGCAGGCGCCGGTGCCAAACTGACGCCCGCAGGCGCAGCGCTGTAGGCCGCTGAAATTTGCGCCTCTGGTGACCATTGATCTGCATGGGTAAAGGCCTCGACCTGAAAGCGGCCAGTATCGGGGGCCGATAATTCCGGGCTGTAGCTGCCATCTACCCACTCCTGGGCGGCAAAGGTCGAAAACATAAAACCCTGCGCCGGTGCGACCGGTGACGGTGTCAGCCACAGCGGATTAACTTGCTCCTGGGCAAGGCGATGCTGCTCAATAACCGGAGGGGCTAAAGGCTCAGGTGCGGTGCGCGCGGGCGTGGCACCCAGTACCCGCTCCTCTAGCGCCCGCAATTGGCTGCTTGGCCGGTGATACTGCTGGCCGCGCACCAATGCAATTTCGCTCGATAGTCCCACCGCCAAACCGCCCCCCCTGGTTTTACCTGTGCCGCTACGACTGCTTTGCAGGGATTGCTCCAGCGAACGCAAACCTGATCCTGTAGCTCCCGGGCGGGTTGTTCCTGGTTTTGGTATTCCTGCTCTTGTCATCTAGGCCACCTGTCTGTTGATCCTTCTCAAACCTCAGGACTGTAAATTCAGCTGCACCAGCGCATAGGGGTCGAGTGCGATTGCCAGGGCGTTATTACCCGCCTGCAACTGTGCACGCGGCACTTTCAAACGCAGCTCTGCCGCATCGGCATGCACTATTTCCGCCAGCTGGTTGTTGACCAGCGCCCGCGGAAAATCGGCGCTTTGCTGCACCACAAAATTGCGCCCGCGCAGGGTCAGTTCCACACTATCGCCCTCCTCCCTGGCACTCATTTGCGCCAGCTGGGGTGAGAGTTTTTTGCGCCGGACTTTGTTAATCATGTTGGCCAGATCCTGATAATTCAGGTTCTTTTCGCCACCGGTTTTTTCCTTGATCACCTTTTCCAGATTCACATTGCGTTTGTCCATCTGCTCCAGGTCGCGGGTTGAACTCACCCCCACCTTGCGCAAACTGGCTTTCACCTCCTCGTCCATGCCCTCCAACAAGTCCAGCTCCAGGTCATCCTTGTTGGGCGGTTCATTAGCGTTTTCGCGAATTTGCCGGTCGGTGATAGAACCCAGTTGGAAGGAGATGCGCGAACCACCGGCTTCACCCGGTTTCACCATTTGAAATTGCACCTTGCCATCGGCCATCACCGGAAAAACATTCAGGTCCAGCGCCACATCCTTGACTGTATAAGTCAATTTGCGCGTCAGCCCCTTGAGCGCGAGGGTGTCTTGCGCTTTATCCAGCTCCAGGATGAGCGAATCCAGAAACTGCTCAAGATTCCAGGGTTTGGTCTCGCGAATGGTCATCGCCCGGCTCCGGATCTAACTCAAGGGTAAGTGCCAAACGGTGCAGCACCGGCTCCACCGAGGTCTCGATCCACTGACTCGGCGGCGTGGCGCCAATAAACGCTTCACCACTGCTGGCACGCAGCAGCTGCAGTTCAATCGGCAGCTCAATGTGTAACCGCTCCACTACCAGCCCCAAGTAGCTATCCGGCTGGAAGGGGTCGGGCGCCAGCTCAATTTGAGGCGACAAAAAATCCTCCAACATACCGGCCAGACCGGGGAAGTAATCCTCCGGATGAATCTCATCCCCGCCAAGTGGAGCGAGGGTGGTAGCTGAGGGATCTGGCGCGCTCATCGGGCTTTCCCTGCGGGATGGCAGCGGCAAGTTTCGGGCTGCACCAGTCGCAATGCCCCTGCGCGCCGCGCGGGTTCAGCGTTTTCCAACGCCACCGGAAAGAGTGCCTGCTTGTCGCTAAACACTATTTCCAAACCTTCAAATTGGGCGCTTATGTCCACGTCGCTCAAAGCGCGGGCGAGTATCTCTGCTGTTGGGTTCATGACTGCTTCACTCCGACAAAATGCAGCATGGCGGGAATAGGAAATACCACGGACTCCTCATTCAAAGTCTCTACTGCACCGTTTTCGTCAACTGCTCCGGCGCGCACCAGAATCAGGGTTTGCAGTTTCATCACCGGAAATACCCAGAGCGATGCCCGCTCACCCGGCCGACCGCGCAGCTGGGCTTGATGTTGCGCAGCCTGATTAAAGCGCTCGCCAAATTCGCTGCTAGCGATAGCGGTCAGATACTCGTCATTGAGCGGTGGCTGGTCCGGCGTCAGGCGCACCAGCAGGTGGTTCAAGGCAAATACACTGAACTCATAACCAGCGCGCAGGTTAATTGTTTGGCGTGGGCCCTCCTGGCGGCGTTTGAGCTGGGTATCGGTGCGGGCATTGCGCTGACGCTCGGGGCTGAGCTTGAGGTAATAGCGGCTGTGCAGATCTACGCGGCGGCTGTCGCCGGTAAAATCATGGTTCCAGACTTCGTGCCAGTAGTCGCGGAATAACTCGCGGTCAGCCAGTGGGATAAGTTCGCTGGACTCTTCAATGCGATCAAACTGGCAGGTGCCCATCACCACGATGCTCTGCTGCACCGAGGTGCCGCGCAGCTGGCCTTTGCGATTGCGCCACAGCAGGCTGACAACCACTATGTGTTCCTTGCCCGCCTGCAATTTGGCGCCCTCGGCGGCGCTGATCTGCGGGGTTAGCTCCAGTGGGCCGCTGCCAGCGCTGGCAATCCGCTCCGAAGTTTCATGCACCACCCGCAGGTTATCCGCCTGTTTGACCTGCACTAGCAGTTCCGCCTCATTCAGGGTTTCCGGTGTTTCCAGCTGGGTGGGGAAGAGCCAATCGCGGCCCTGTTGATAGAGCACCTGAGTGCGCCCCACCAGTACTTGGGTGGGTGCACTGGCCAAACTCAAGCGCACACTGGCCACCCGTTTGTAATTGCGCTGGCGCGCGCTACTCAGCCCCAGACTCATACCCGCCAGCAGCTGATGCAAAGCGGGGTCGTCCACCCCCGGGTTCAGTGCCCGCAGATGGTCATTCAACTGCTGGTCGGCCTGCAGCCCGAGCCGGGCAAAATCGGTAATGCCGTTAATAATCTGCCCGGTCATACGCTGGGGCGCCTCGACAATACTCTGCACGGTTTGCGGCGAGAGCACCTGTTGTAGCAGTGGCATAAGGGCTGGCAGTGCCGCCAGCAAAGCTGGTGCCACCTTGGCTTCGCTGTAGCGGGAACTGGCACGGGCATAAGATAAACTCGCCGCGCGCGCACCACTTGCAGCAACCGCAGGCACGGCCCCCGTGGTGGCAACCCCGCCGGTGGCGGCCGTAATTAATTGCATTAACTGGCGAATATTGTCCGGCGTAAGCAGCTGGCTGGTGACCTGCCCTACCGCTGGGGCCACACCGCTAATCAAGCTGTTAATCGCCGGAGCCAGGGAGGGCAGCATGGGCATAAGCACACGCACTATGTCCGCGCCGGAAAACAGTGCGCCGCTCAAGGGACGCTCGCGCAGGCTAAAAGGTACTGAATCTACGTGGCTCAGGGCCGGCGAAAATGCAGAAGCAGAAAAGGCTGAAGCAGTCATGGTTGAATCCTTTTTAACAAGCTGGCTCATAGCGGCAAGAGGCAATCGCTGTACGGGTGAAGACAACGGCAAGATCGGCGGCGGCAGATCCTCACCCGGTTCATCTGAGCGATCGATTGGCCCAGACGATCGGCTGAGCGGCAGCTCTACCACCGCCGACAACGCCGGCCCCATGCCCTCTTCGGTGCGATAACTCAGCAGCTGCATAAAACGTCGCTCGCGCCCGAGTTGCGCCGACGGCAGCAGGAATTCCCCGCGCCCAAAGTTCTGCGGTGGCAGTGGCCCCTGCAGCGACGCGCGTAACACCCCGCTATCGCCCGCACTACCGACACTGGCCAAGCCACTGCCGGTGGTAACCGGTTCGGCACCTAACTGCCAGCGCCAATAGCGGTTTTTACCTATATCGAAACTCACGCGCAGCCCCTCTGGCTCGGGTGTTATAGCCAGAACCAATGCCAGCGCCATAAGCCTTACCTACCGGCAAGGGCGGGCGCGGCGGCAGGTGCTGCAGCGGGCGCAGGTTGCACTACCTGCTGACCTGGCCCCAACTGGGCACCGCCATCGGCGCCGTTTTGGTAGAGGGTTGCAAAGTTGTCCAGTTTGAAATAATCCGACTTGAAGGTGATATCCACCGAGCCCGTGACCTTCGCTGCCAATTCGGTACTGGCGACACTCTTGGCGCTCGATACCGAAATTTTGCTGGTGCGCCGACTGGAAGTGTGACCACCTTTGGGGCCGCCAAAAATGGAGCCGATCAAACCGCCACTGGCGCTGACACTGTTGCTCGATGATTTCAGATCCTGGATTGCCGCCTTGTCGGATTTTTGCACCTGTTCCGAGGCTTTAATGTCGAATAACACCGAGGCCTTGACGTTACCTTTTTCCACCACCAACCGGGTGATGCCCATCAAAATGGTTTCGCGCAACATGGCACGCTGCTCTTTGGCCATTTGGATTTTGGCATCCATGATTTTGGCTTTAACCTGGTTGTCCCCCAAATCCATGGGCTGGCCACTGGCATCGGTCAACTGCAATTTGCGCGAGCCGTCTTCATTTTCCTCATCGCTAAATGCCAGCCCGAATTCATCGCTATTATTTTCCGCGAGGTAGCCAAAGGAGGCGGCGTCATCAATGGAATTAATAAATTTGGATATGGATTGGGTGGCCGCTTTCAGTAACTTTTGATAGGACTCCATTTGCGCCAGAGTCACTTCCAGGTTGGCGTCGAACACCCCTTTGAGCAGGTCTTTTACAAAGCCGGGGAAATCCACCTCATCGATAAAACCGCCGGCCAGATCCCCCGCCTGGTCAATGCGCTGGTTGGTGTGGCGTTTATCATTGATCATGTCGCCCGCTTTGGGGTCGGCCATTGCCACTGGCAAGTTTTTGGCCTGCACATAATCGGCCGTGTTGTGCGCGAGGTTTTGGTAATTTTGGCGATACACATCCAGGTAGAGGGACTTTTGATCCTCCACCCCCAATTGATGAAATGTCGCCGATTGGGCGAGTGTGCGACGGGTGTATTCGCGGGCAAGATCTTTGATGGCTTGTTCACTCATGCGACTGAACTCCTTTCTCGGTTACAGGCATTTTGGGTTAGCAATTTTGTGTGTGGCGACGATTAAAAATCGTCGCTGTCATCATCGGCAAATTCCAACTCTTCCTCGTCGCCGCTGGCGTCCATTCCCGCCTCGTCACCCACGCTGGTGAAATTCAAAATATAAGCTTCGGCCGCTTGCACAAATGCCAGAAAATCTTCATGGCGCACCGAGACCTCATTAAAATTGGCGACCCATTGGAAAATTTTGTTGCCATCCACCGCCAGTGAACGATGGGCGCCAATATTCGGCGCCGCGCCAAATTCCTCTTTGGATAAACGCTCGATCACCGTCCACAAACTTTTGCGGCGGTTGCCACCAAAATAGGCGGTGATATCCGGGTCTTTTAAAATCTCCATGCACTCTTGCAGCTGCGCATAAAATTCACGGGTTTGCACATGGGCCATGCCGGTGCAAAATTCTGTGAGGTTGTATTGCAGCTCACGGGTCGCCTGATACAAACGCGAGCGCGATACCGGTGAGGTCTCGCTAAAACCATCATCCACCCGCTCGGTTTTATCTATGTACTCGGCCACTTCCGCCATCAGGTTGTGCCACAAATTGGGAAAGTGTTCATTCACCACCATGCGCGCCAGCACTTCGGTTTCGCTTTTATTCAACACCCGGCGATAAACCATTCCGCGCTCTTCTTCCGAAGCGCGATCATCGCGGCGTTTCCAATAGCGATACAAGCGCGCGGCTACCGGGCCATCCACCACATCAATGGAGCCTGCGGCCCAATTGAGCACCAGCGCATCCACCAATTTAAATATTCCCAACCGCTCGCCCAATTCGTAAATGTAATCCAGTGCCCCGGCCGCAAGGATGTTGTCTTTAACTATGCCCTGCTCTTCAATGCCTTCAAAATCGTCAACTGAAAAATCCCACTGGCTAGTATTTTGTGCCCCACCTTTCCGCCAGGCGGCATCAAGCGGGTCATCTTCACCGCTAGCGATTTCAATTGCATGGTTGTACGCCAAGGCAAAATGCTCGTCGTAACCACCGTCCTTGAGCTTTTCAATGTCATCAATTTGAATGCCGCGATCGAGTAAATAATCGATCATCGCCATCTTTACCGCGTCAGTGAAACGGGATTTTTCAATCTCGCTCTGGTCGATATAAATTTCCAATAGCGCCGGTAGCTGGCCTTTTTCATTGACCTGGCTGATCAGCTTTAATATGACCGGTTCAAGCGCACCCGGCGCCAAATTAATTTTTACGTTGTTAGGCATGATTTGACTTCCTTTCGCAACGGCATGGTTGGCGAGAATGTGAAAATTAACTGCCGCCAGTTACAAACTGACACGCACCTGATGCGCAATTAAATCGCGCAGCACATTGTCTTCAGTGATATTGATGCGGTGTTTTGCGCCCACCAATTTCACTAACTCCTGGGAGAAAATATCCAGCGGCCCATCTTTGCGTTCCAGCTCAAATAAAATCGCATTCACAAAACCTTTATCGTCCTTGATCTCCTCCACACTCATGTCATCGCCTTCCAATAATCTGGCCAGCAACGCGGGGTAAACTGCCGCTAATACCAGGCGTTTATTCTCGCTAATACGCAAACCATTCAGGCGTTTCAACACACGATCCAACTCTGTGGTAATACCGCGGTTTGCAATAATTTTGCGTACATTACTACTGGTGTAGGGAAATTTTTTGCGCATTTTTGCCAGCGCTTGCTGCGCTAATGGATCCAGCGAACCCACCCGCGCAGTCACTTTTAACAAACCGGTTTCGGCATCCGGGCGATTGCTGTCGAGCATCTTGTTCCACACCGGTTTTAAATCGCCAAAATCCAAATTTTTAATAGCCACCGTTTTGGCAGTTTTACGCGGTTCGGCCACGGCCTCTTTTTCAATTACAACTTCGGTTTCTTTCTTTTCATTAGCGGTAGTCATGACGCAGTCTCCCTTCACTGAGCTTAAAATCGAGGTAACGCATTGCATCGGCGAGATTTAAACAGCCATAACCCGCTTTGCGATGTTTGAACGAGCGATCCAGCTTGTCGCTGGTGTGTTTGAGCAGATGTTTAACTTGATTGTCACTAAGTCTTTTGCCGCGCCCGCGCGCGTAGGATTTCAATAGCGCCACCGCACCCGCCACAAAGGGGGCAGCGTGTGAGGTGCCAGTGGAAAAGGCGTAGCCCTTATCCAAATAACTGCTGTACACATCCACCCCGGGGGCAATTAGCGATACCTGCTCGCCGTAAGTGGAAAAGTCGGCCACCTCGCGCTGTGCATCCATGGCGCCCACGGCAATTACCGAGTCAAAGGCACCGGGGTAATACATTTCCTGCTGACCGTCATTGCCCGAAGCGGCAACAATAGTGACGCCCTTGCGCCGGGCATAATCAATGACTTCCTGGTGGGGCAAACCGCCACCACTGTGTTTTACCCCGAGCGACATATTGATCACATCGGCGCCCTGATCCACAGCGAATTTCACTCCGGCATTAATATTCTCCAGCAGACCCGCGCCCATTTTTTTGCCGTTCTTTTCCATCGCCGCGAGCACCCGCACGGGAATAATTTGGCATTCAGGCGCAACCCCCACCGGCATAGCGCGCCCCTTGCCCGCGATAATTCCGGCCACATGAGTGCCGTGCCCCACTTCGTCGGTGGCCACTTCATCGGCTTCAAGAAAATCGCCAATAAATTCGGCAGCACCATCGAGAATATTCACAAAATCAAACCCGGGTTGCAGGCGCTCCACCAGCTCGGGGTGTTGCAAGTCCACACCGGTATCCAACACCGCAATTTTTATTTGCCCGTGGCCGCGCGAGTAGCGGTGTGCTTCATCCAAATAAATTAATTCGCGCGAGGTTTTATCGGTATTAACACTCAGCGCCGCCGTGGGAGGATTCAATTCCATCTCGCCGACATCGGTAGCGCTGGCCTGTTCCACCGCAGGCAACAAACGCAAGCGCTGGATTAACGCTTGAGGCACACGCCCGGAGCGGGTTAATACCAGGCGATAAATGCGATTCAAACCTGCAGCAATTTCATCGGCCGACCATTCGCCCTGGGCGGCGGCGTATTCGCGGGTGGCAAGAAAGGGAAGATTAAATTCACGAAACAGGCGATCGATATCAGGGTGGAAGGTCTCGCGTTCCAAACGGCGATCGGCCAGCAACATTTGCCAGTGAGGCAATTGCTCTATTGGCAAGGCCGCGCGCAATTTGATACGGACATGATCTTTCATAGCATTCCCTGAATATTTTTTTAGTTGTGCAACAGCAATCGACACCCGCTTTGCGCGTCATGGAAAACGACATTGCAATGCCCATACCAGCGTTTTCAATAGGTGACTCAAGATCACGGCTGGCGCGTGTTGCAGCGCAATCCATAAAAAAATACCGAGGCGACGGCGGGTAATTTTTTACCCGGATTATTTTTTATTTATCCGCCATAACAAAAATTACGGCGCCAATTGACGCGTAAATTTTCCAAATCTGGCGGGTAATCTATACCCCACTCGGGACAGCTCTGACCCACCCGAACAAGCAGAGGGGAGCGTGGTTTTTTGCGCACATAAAAAACAGCGCGCGCCAGTAACAAGCGCGCGAGCAGAACAAAACGCAGAGAGGAATTAAACCAGATTGTGTTTGCGCGCGAGGCGGCCAAAAGCGCGGCGCTCTTTGCCCGCCTTGAGGGCAGCCTGGGTGATATTGCCTTTGGTAATGGCGAGGATGGATGCTATGTAGTGTTTTTCAAATTGGCTGATTACCAGCTCTTTCGCCTGACTGAAGGTCAGCGCCAAGGTACCGGCAGCCGACCCATAATAGGGTTGCAAATAATCAACACCCAGATCGCTGGCGCTGGTCATGGAGGCAGGCTTTTGTCCAAACACCCAGCGGGTAATTACATTTTCCAGCTCACGCACATTGCCCGGCCAGTGATAAGCCTGCAGCCAGTGCTCAAATGCGGGGGTGAGCGGGTTAGCGTAAAGCTGATGCTGTTCAGCTACCTTACGCCAGTAGCTATGGGCAAGCGGCAGAATGTCCTCACAGCGCTCGCGCAGCGGCGGCAGCTGGATGCGCAATACATCAAGGCGGTAAAACAAATCGTCGCGAAAACGGCCCTCGCTTATACGCTCCTGCAAATCGCAGTGAGTGGCGGCAATGATGCGCACATCGGCATGGCATTCACGACCAGAGCCGAGCGGGCGAAAACAGCGCTCCTGGATAAACCTGAGCAGCAATACCTGCGCCCCAGGTGACAGGCTGTCGATCTCATCTAGAAACAAAGTACCGCCCTGCGCCTGACTAATCAGCCCCTCTTGCCGCGCCTGGGCACCGGTAAATGCTCCGCGCTCGTGGCCGAAGAGTTCATTCAAAATCAATTCGTTGGGGTAGGCGCCGCAATTAATGGCAACAAAGGGTCGTTGCGCCCTGCGGCTTAACGCGTGCAGCGCGCGCGCCACCAATTCCTTGCCTGTGCCAGTTTCACCGTAGACCAGCACCGAGGTATCCGCCGCCGCACAGAGCCTGATCTGCTGGCGCACCTCCACTATGGCAGATGAGTGACCACAAATACGGGCCAAAGGTTGATCATCGGTGTAATAGTTATCCCCTACCCCTGAACAGCGGGTCAGAGAATCCTGCATAGATTCCATGACTGATTCCTTCCAACAGTGTTGAGAGATTGTTGAATGACAGAGGGTTATGACGCTGTAAAAAAAGCCCGCGTGGCAGCGGGCTTTTTTCACTGGAATGTTTGTTAGTTTGCAGGCAACTCGATATTACCGGGCGCACCTCCGCCGACCGCCACACCACCATTATTTAACACAAAGGTGACAACCTGGGTTTGCAGCTCAGCGGTAACCTGTGGTGCACCTCCCTCCGGACGCAGTAATGATGCATGGCCACCAGCCGTGTGTTTAACATAACCGCGCCCCAGTTGAGTTGAGCCTAGCCCCAGCTGCGTGGTATTGAGTAGCGATGCCATGGCCTGGGTTCCCGCGAGCGGCGCACCGGCTGCATTGTTGGGGATCACCAGATCATTATTAATTTGCTGCACCAATACCGGTACACCTAGCTGGGCCAGAGTTTCCATATAGTTGACTGGATCACCCGCATCCATCGCACTTTGTGCGGCATACAAGAACCGCTCATAGTTAGTGGTTCCCACCATCACCCCACTCGCCCCCAGGCCACCATTAATCACAGGGGCAAAAGTAGCGGAGTTCACTAAAATTTGCGCCACTTGCGTGCCGGCAGCACTGGTGATCAAACCGCGAATCGGGTTGAGGTTGGAAGCGAGCCCTAGCTGCGTATCATTGGCAATCGCCAACTGATTCACGGTGGTAAATACACTACCCAGTATTCCTCCCAGTGAAACGCCTACAACATAAACACGATTCAAATCCAGACCAGTACTGACTGTTTTGAGCATCTCCGTATTTACGCTCGCAAGGCTGGCGTTGAGGTTGAGTAAATCCATTACCGCTTGACGATTGTTGTCGCGGGTATTGGTCAGGAAACCGAGGTTGATAAATTGCGCGCCCGAACCGTCACTTGCACCCGGCGTTTCAAAATTCATCGGCGCGGGAGCACCACCGGAACCGGCCACATTAAAGTGACGCTCATGGGGTGCGTTGTCGCCATAGAGTGTGGCAAAGGGGATAACCGCACTCTTTTCCACGTTCAATACATTCACAAAAGCGCTGTTGGCGGGAATGCCGTGCACCGGTAAATCGATGGCTACTGTGGCTACACAACGACTGGCCAAGGTATGCCCCAACGCGACAACCGATGCCCGATCGCTGGTAATACCGTGCACGTAAATCACCGTGGGATAACCGGTCGCCGCATAGATTTGGCCACAGTTAGCCGCACCGGCATAACCGGGCACCCAGTTGTCTTGCGGCATGGTGACTTGCAAAGGTACAGATTCATCGCCTGTTTTTGCCGCAAACGGATAGCGATAGGTGACGTTATAGCTGCCATCCACATCGGTCGGTATGGTCCGCCCCAAGGCACCGGCAAGGGTTAAATCCGGTTTCCAGTTGCGCTTTAAATACTCACCAAAAGGCAAACCCGTCGCCGCTGTTTGGTAATAAGGCAGCTTGATATAACCGGTATACAGCTTGCCAACATTAGCCGCCAACTGGCTGCTAAAAGCTGAGAAATCAACTCCCGTAACACCGGCAATGCCAAGGCTGCGGGCTTTGGGTGTAGGCAAAAGCCCAAAAGACTCTAATTGTTGGACATTGGCCACAGCGGTGGATGGTGAAGCACCCGCCGCAATTTGTAACCCGGCGATGGCGGCACGGGGTGACGCCATCGCAATCAGGGGCGATATGGGGTCGGTTGTGGTGAAGGTATAGGTCAGCACCAGCTTTTCTTTTGCCGCTGCCACACTCAATGCCCCACCGCTGGCCGCTGCCAGAAAACCACTGCCCAGCGTTTCCCAGCCTACTATCGCGTTGCGTACTGGCACCAAGGCTTCCAAGGTTGTGTAAGTCGGGTCGCGCAGCGCGTTGTAGGTCCAGGAACGGGTTAGTGGTGCGCCGCTACTGTCGCGCAGGTCATTGGTTAACACCACCAGATATTTGGTTTTGGCTTTCAGTGGTTTAGTAGGACGAATACGAATGGTGTTGTTGCTACCACCATCCAATGACACCACCTGAACATCGTAATTGGCAAGGCCAGCAATGCCGGTGATATTGGCTGGATTCAGCGCATCACCCGTTGCACTTAACTCAATCAAAAATACTGTTTGCGACGCCAGTGCGCTCGCCGGGTTTAGGCTACCGCTTAGCTGAATATCAAAAAATGCTGAGGTGGAGAATCCATCCAACTGATTCATGGTCGCCCGCACAGGGTCTGTCGGCGCACCCAGATTAGCCGTGCCATCGCTGGTCGCTGCCGCCGCAAAAATCAGATCGGTATTGAATGGTAAATCGGAAATGACAGGGTCAAAACGTGGATGGGTACCCACCACATAGGCATCAGGGCCCGAGGGTGGTGGAGCTTTTTCGGTATCACTTCCGCCGCAGCCCTGCAGGGCAAAGGTGGACAGTACGAGCGTAGATAACAGGAACAAGTGTATTTTATTCTTCATAATAGATCCCTGAGCAAGACGGTTAGTGCCACAACAATTGAGTCTAGTCTCATTTTCAAAAGCTGCGAGCCTGTCAATTACAAACCATTACCGCAATTCGATGAGTGTGATCTATTGCCAAAAAAAAAGGCAAACCCCGGAAGGCTTGCCTTTTGCTTATGACACGATAAGTTACGCTCGCTGCAATTTATACTACACCTTTATAACTACACAGCGATCTCGGCCAGGTTCCCTTTTTCCTCCAGCCAGGTTTTGCGATCACCCGCGCGTTTTTTAGCGAGCATCATATCCATGATTTGCATGGTGCCGTCGTCCTCACCAATCGTGAGTTGTACCAAACGACGGGTATCGCGCGCCATGGTAGTTTCACGCAGCTGTAACGGGTTCATCTCACCCAAACCTTTAAAGCGTTGCACATTGGGTTTGCCTTTTTTATTTTCGGCAGCGATGCGATTGAGCACACCATTTTTTTCACCTTCATCCAACGCGTAATAAACTTCTTTACCTATATCGATACGGTACAACGGCGGCATAGCCACAAATACATGACCGCGGCGCACCAACACCGGAAAGTGTTTTACAAACAGCGCACAGAGGAGTGTGGCAATGTGAAGACCATCCGAGTCGGCGTCGGCGAGAATACAAATTTTGTGATAGCGCAGCTCGCTTAAATCTTCGCTGCCCGGGTCCATGCCAATCGCCACTGAAATATCGTGCACTTCCTGACTGGCGAGAATTTCGCCCGAGTCCACTTCCCAAGTATTCAGGATCTTGCCACGCAGCGGCATAATCGCCTGAAATTCACGATCGCGCGCTTGTTTGGCCGAGCCACCTGCTGAATCCCCTTCCACTAAAAATAATTCGCTGCGCGCCGGATCGCCACTGGAGCAATCCGCCAATTTGCCTGGCAGCGCCGGGCCTTGAGTCACACGTTTACGCTCGATTTTTTTACTGGCGCGCACGCGTTTTTGCGCATTGCTAATACAAAATTCGGCAAGTTTGTCGCCGTCTTCAGTGTGCTGGTTTAGCCAGAGTGCAAACGCATCTTTAGCAATACCCGACACAAACGCGGCAGCTTCACGCGAGGTTAAGCGCTCTTTGGTTTGACCGGAAAATTGTGGGTCGGCGTGTTTGTAAGAGAGCACATAACAGCAGGCATTCCACAAATCCTCTGGTGCGAGTTTAATACCGCGCGGAATTAAATTGCGGAATTCGCAGTAGTCGCGCAGCGCATCCAATAGACCAGTGCGCAAACCATTGACATGGGTTCCGCCCTGCGCGGTGGGAATCAGGTTGACGTAGGACTCCTGCACCAACTCGCCGCCATCCATCAACCATTGCACCGCCCAGGTCACGGCTTCGGTTTGGCCACTGAAATCGCCCACAAAGGGGCTGTCAGGTAGGGTTAGCCACTCTTGTGTTGCACCGGCGAGATAATCTTTTAAACCGTCTTCGTAATACCAAACATCTTTTTCGCCGGTTGACTCATCGAGGAAAGTGACGGTCAGGCCGGGGCACAATACCGCTTTGGCGCGCAACACATGGCGCATGCGAGTGACAGAGAATTTGGGCGAATCAAAATACGTCGGATTTGGTAAAAAATGGACGCTGGTACCGGTTTGACGCTTGGGGCACGTGTCGATAATTTCCAGGTCGCTGGCTTTATCGCCATTGGAGAAACCCATCTGGTAAACATTGCCGTCACGCTTCACGGTAACAATTAATTTTTCCGACAAGGCGTTCACTACGGATACACCTACGCCGTGCAAACCACCGGAAAATTGGTAATTTTTATTAGAGAATTTGCCACCGGCATGGAGCGTACACAAAATCACTTCTACGCCGGGCTTGCCCTGCTCCGGGTGAATATCCACCGGCATTCCGCGACCATCATCCACCACTGTGACCGAGTGATCTTTATGCAAAATCACATCAATAGTTTTAGCGTGGCCGGCGAGCGCCTCATCCACCGAGTTGTCGATAATCTCCTGCGCCAAGTGATTGGGGCGTGTGGTTTCGGTGTACATGCCCGGGCGTTTTTTTACCGGGTCCAATCCCGTGAGTACTTCAATATCTTCTGCGGAATAATTAGCCATCTTATTTTCTGTTTACCGATTAATTTAAAAAGCTGAATAGTTAAAAAAGCTGAGTCGTTAAAAAAAAGCCTAGTGATTAAAAAAATCCATGCAGTCAGCAAAAAACCGTTCGAAGCCCTGGAAGGCATGATCGCCACCCGCCTCTATTGTTTGTTTGCAACCTGCGTATTTTTGTACCGCCTTGCGGTAATCGAGGGTTTCATCGCCCGCTTGTACCAATAGCCAATAATTCTGTAGGCGCGAGGGAGCTATATCCACAGCGATAATTTCATCTATGTGGTGCGCACATAAGCGGTAGCTATCATCGGTGTGATAACTTTTCAGGTCAACCTCTAAATAGGCGGGCATAAAATCCTGCGGGCGCACCGCCGGGTTAATCAATACCGCACGCAAGTTATATTTTTCTGCCAGCCAAGTCGCCCAAAAACCGCCCAGTGAACTTCCCATTAAATACACAGGCTCAGGCAAAAGCGATTCAACCAATGCCTCCAGCAGCAGCTGGGTTTGCGCCGGATAAGGGGGGAGTTGCGGGCAGTGGAAACTGATTTCCGGGTGCTGCTGCGCGAGCCATTGCGCCGTTTGCTGCGCTTTAAAGGAGAGAGGGGAACTCAGAAACCCATGGATGTACACCAATGCCGCCATGGGGGATTAATAACCTGCCGATTTATAATCAATCACATACTGTTTGTTAGTAACGCGCAGCACACCCGTATCAAAACTACCGTCACCACGCAGATCAAACCAGCGATAACCGGGCATTTGGGTATCCACTGTAAAATCATCACACTTGGGTTTGAACTGCACACAAGTTGAAGGCGTGGCCAGCAGGGTGACACCTTTGCGCTGCTGCTGGAACTCTTGGTGGACATGCCCCCAGGTCACAATTTTTACCTGCGTATGGGCATCAATCAGCTGGAAGAAGGCATCGGCATTGCGCACTATGTATTGATCGATCCATACACTCCCCACCAGCACTGGTTGGTGATGCAGGGAAATAATCACATGTTTATCGCGATGCGCACGCAAGGCATGCTCAAGAAAATCCAGTTCACTGGCAGCCAACTGACCGTAAACCTGTCCGGGCACACTGGAGTCCAATAAAACCAATACCCACTGCCCCAACATCACCAAACGGCTTTGAATGCCAAGGCGCTCCTGATTGGCGGCCATCAATTCCGCTGAGTCATGATTGCCAGGCAACCAGCTCATAGGCTGGGAGAAGTAGCGGCGAATATTGGTTTCAAAACGCTGATAACAATCTCTATGCGCTTCGCTGGCCACATCGCCAGTACACAAAAGATGATCAAAACCAACCTCAGAGGTTTGAATCAGCTGCAAAACATCATCAAGACTCTGGTCAGTATTAAGCCCCAGAAGGGATTCGCTCTGCTGCGCTCCCAAATGGCAATCGGTTATCTGAATCAGACGCACTGGCGGCTCTCATCCTTTGATAGTCGGGTTTTCTTTGGTGATTGGGTTATTTTTGTCGGGTTTGAACAGATCATCGGACTTTGACGACCTGTCACGATGACTGAGACGTCAAACTAATAGCGATATTAACAGCAACAATATACGCAAGGGAGTTATCACGCCAGTATCAAAAAAGAAAAATGAGATGATCGAAGGCCAAGAAGTGTAAAACTTGAGCGTCACTGTGACCTGATCGACACTCTTTTAAAAAGAGGCGAGTTCACCAACCGCGTGCCCCTGCTCCAAACAAAGATTCAACCACTCCCCCAAAAAACGGTTTAGTTGGTATTTTTCATCACTTTGGTACATGGATTGGTTGGGGTAGTCGTAACGGGGACGTAAACGTTTGTGCCCCTCCCACGCCAATACCTCAGCAAGCTTGGCATCGTGATACATACGCAGAGTAAGTTTGGGCATGGAGAGCCATTGCGATGATTGCCCCACACTTGTTCGGCTCAGCTCCAGAGTGGTGGTGTAGGGGGAGCGCTCGGTGACTCTTAATAAATGTAACCACTGTTGATTTGCACGAGTAACCATAAACCGAATTTCATCGGCCTCAACAGGCGCGGTTAATTTCGTCAAGCGTGCATAATTTGCCTCACACTCCGCCATTTGCAAAGGTAAATCAACCTTGTAACGCTCTTTGTAAGTAACGTACTCGGGCTGAGCCTTGGCAACACGCAATGTAAACATAGAGACCTGATTAAAGTAGTCCCGGACGAAATAGTACCGGATTAAAACGAATAATTTATTACACCATGCGGGTGATATCGCACCATTGCCCGGGCGCACATTCTTTTTCACCCTGAGAGAAGTGTTAGTCACAGACAGGACTAAGTCAATGGCAAGAAAAATTTATTCTGCAGCAACTTGCAAACGCAAACGGTTGCGATTCATTTGCAACCACTGCAAACAAATTAACGCGGCGGCATTATTAAACGCACCGTTTAATAACTCTGCGAAAACATCATCAGCGGCTAGTACATGAACGCGAATATCTTCACCTTCCTCTGGCAAACCAAAAACACCGCCGGCCTCACTGAGATCACACAAGCCGCAAAATAAATGTAACTTCTCGTCGCAGCCGCCGGGGCTGGATAAATAATTGCAAATATACTCCATCGCATAAGGTACTATATTTGCCTCTTCGATTAGCTCGCGCCGCGCAACCTCTTCTGGCGACTCGCCCTCCTCCAACATGCCGGCAACCACTTCATAACACCAAGGGCCGTTAGGCTCATCCAAGGCTCCTATACGAAATTGTTCTACCATGCCGATCAAATCCTGTTTTGGATCATAAAGCACAACTGCTACTGCTTCACCGCGCACAAATAATTCGCGACCAATCTCCTTGCCCCAGCCACCATCAAATAATTTGTGGCGCAGAAAGATTTTTTCTACACGGAAAAAACGTTTGTACATTTCTTCGCGGCGAATGATTTCCACATCCGCGCGAGTGAATTCGGGTTTTTTGATCATAGATAAAGTCTTATTGATTATTTAAATCCCCTGCTCCCCTTCCCCAAAGGGGAGCAGGGGATTTAAAGCCTGGTCGCTGATTTAAACTCTGTGATAAATCTCAGCACCTGCTTCCAAAAACTCTTTGGATTTTTGTTTCATTTCCGCTTCCACATCGATCATCTTGATAATATCCTGATCGCCAATCACCGAAATATCAGTGCCATTTTTTGCCGCATAGTCGCGCACTTCCTGGGTGATTTTCATCGAACAGAATTTCGGGCCACACATAGAGCAGAAGTGTGCAACTTTGGCCGAATCTTTCGGCAGAGTTTCATCGTGATAAGAGCGCGCAGTATCCGGATCAAGGCCGAGATTGAATTGATCTTCCCAGCGGAATTCAAAACGCGCTTTGGATAATGCATTATCGCGCAATTGCGCACCCGGATGGCCTTTCGCCAAATCCGCCGCGTGCGCCGCAATTTTGTAGGTGATGATACCTTCTTTTACGTCATCTTTATTCGGTAAACCCAAATGCTCTTTGGGTGTTACATAGCAAAGCATTGCACAACCGAACCAACCGATCATGGCAGCACCAATACCTGAGGTGATGTGATCGTAACCCGGTGCTATATCCGTCGTTAATGGGCCAAGCGTATAGAAAGGTGCTTCGTCGCAGACTTCTAATTGCTTGTCCATATTTTCTTTGATCATGTGCATAGGCACGTGACCCGGGCCTTCAATCATGCATTGCACATCGTGTTTCCACGCAATCTTGGTTAACTCACCGAGCGTTTCCAGCTCGCCAAATTGCGCTTCGTCATTTGCATCAGCAATCGAACCAGGGCGCAACCCATCACCCAATGAAAAGCTAACGTCATAGGCTTTCATGATTTCGCAAATTTCGTCGAAATGGGTGTAAAGGAAATTTTCTTTGTGATGCGCCAGACACCACTTGGCCATGATCGAACCACCACGCGATACAATGCCCGTCACACGTTTAGCGGTGAGCGGCACGTAGCGCAGCAATACACCGGCGTGAATCGTAAAATAATCCACACCCTGCTCCGCTTGTTCAATCAAGGTATCGCGAAAAATTTCCCACGTCAGATTTTCCGCAACACCGTCTACTTTCTCCAGCGCTTGATAAATAGGTACAGTGCCAATAGGCACGTGCGAGTTGCGAATAATCCACTCGCGGGTTTCGTGAATATTTTTGCCGGTAGACAAATCCATCACCGTATCAGCGCCCCAACGTGCACCCCAGGTAAGTTTTTCTACTTCTTCCTCAATCGATGAACCCAATGCCGAGTTACCGATATTGCCGTTAATTTTCACCAGAAAATTACGCCCGATAATCATCGGCTCCAATTCCGGGTGATTAATGTTTGCAGGGATAATCGCACGGCCGCGCGCCACTTCATCGCGCACAAACTCCGGAGTGATTTCATCGGGAATACTTGCACCAAAACTCATGCCTTTGTGCTGCTGCCCCAAGGCTTTATATTGAGGATCTACACTCAATTCACGCGCTTGGGCCAGCGCCATATTTTCGCGGATGGCGATATATTCCATCTCCGGGGTAATGATCCCTTTTTTGGCGTAATGCATTTGCGATACGTTCATGCCCGGTTTGGCGCGGCGCGGTTTACGGGTGAGATTGAAACGCAGGCTCGCCAATTTAGGGTCGTTCAGGCGCGCATTAGTAAATTCCGAATGGCTGTCTTCCAATATTTCGGTGTCATTGCGCTCTTCGATCCAGGCGGTGCGCACATCGCCCAAACCGGTGCGCAAATCAATTTTTACGTTAGGATCGGTGTAAGGGCCGGAAGTGTCGTAGACACGTACCGGTGGATTCTTCTCGCCACCAAAATCAGTCGGAGTATCAGCGAGCGTAATCTCACGCATGGGCACTTGAATATCCGCGCGCGAACCCTGCACATAAATTTTTTGTGAGCCAGTAAAGGGCTGTACCGAAGCTTTATCGACTTCGGCGGTTTGGCTGAGAATTTTTTCGACGCTGGTATTCATAATAGTGGCCTTGTCTTAATCAGGTATTTAAACAAAATTGGGATAATAGAACGTGAATTAATAAAGAGAATAAAAGTGATGAACCGGGCCTGAGCCCTGCCCTATGTGCAATTTTTCTGAATGCACTAGTGCTTGATGTAAATACTGTTTTGCCTGTTTCACCGAGTCACTGAGTGATAATTGTTTGGCCAAACCAGCGGCAATTGCCGATGCCAAAGTACAACCGGTTCCGTGGGTATTTTTAGTGGCTAGCCGCGGCGCAGAAAAAGCTTCAACGCCCGTCGGGGTAATTAATAAATCGGTTGCTTCCTCAGCATCGGTGTGACCGCCCTTCATCAATACCGCGCGTGCGCCCAAAGCGATAATTTGTTCACCTTGCAATTGCATCTGCTCACAATTTTGCGCCATGCGCGTATTCAACAATACCGCCGCTTCATGCAAATTTGGAGTAACCAGCGTAGCGAGTGGTAGCAATTTTCCAATCAGCGTGTGGATTGCATCTTCTGCCAATAATCTATCGCCACTGGTGGCGACCATTACCGGATCCAGTACAAAAGGAATTTGTGGGTAAGCACTCAGGGATTCAGCCACTGCTGCAATAATTTCCGCTGTTGCCAACATGCCACTTTTGATCGCACCGACATTGATATCACTCAATACCGAATGAATTTGCTGCTGCACAAACGCCGGAGGAATAGGCAATACACCTTGCACCCCCATAGTATTTTGCGCAGTGAGCGAGGTAATGGCACTGGTACCAAATACTCCCAGCGCGGAAAAGGTTTTTAGATCCGCTTGAATACCGGCACCACCGCCGCTGTCGCTACCAGCAATGGTCAGGGCTATAGGGGTCTGCAGGTGAGGGTTCATTAAATTTCCGCAATGAGTAAAAACAGTAAAGCGCGGAAAGGAGAGAAATAACCAAGGCACACTTAATAGGCATGCAAAAACTGGAGGCTCTCGTTCCCTACGCCGGTACTAACCGGATCAGGTCGGCGGGTATATCTCAGCCTCGTTGCCCGCATACAGCGAACAAAAAGCACCCCGACAAGAAAACCGCAGTCTATTGGAGTTAAGCTGCAGAGTAAAGGTAGGGACGCCGCTTGCTGCGCCCCTACCGGTGAGGTTATTTTTCCTGGGATTTCAATAAGCCCAATTTCCCTGCCAACAGTGCAGTGGTTGGAGCCTGGATCAAAATGGTGCCCAGAATAAAGATAAAGGTGATTGCACCGACCACATCGATACCCGGCACCTTCATGCCAGCCAGAATACCCACCAGCGCTGCCGGGATTACCCCGGTTTCACGGGTCCAACTCATAAATACCAACTCTTTCCATGTCCACTTGGCACGACGGTCAGGGCCTGCGCAAATAAATACCGTCAGGGGACGGGCGATAAAGATAAAAATAAACAACAGGACCAGACCAACACCCAAGTATTCTTTGAGCAAGTGGAAATCTACCTGCGAGCCCAGCAGGATAAAGATAAACATACGCATTAATAGCGCGGTATTACCCACATAATCTTCCAGATACTCGTGTTCATGATCATCGAGCGGCAAATTAAATGTCTCTTTGTTGCCGATCATCACACCGCAGGTAAATACCGCCATAAAACCGGAGGCACCGATTTTGTCGGCCAGCAAATAGACGGTGATAACTGCCAGGATAATCACAAATGGCGTCACTTCGCGAAAAATACCAAAACTGTTGTGCGCCATTAAAAACGCGGCGCTGTAGCCAACAATCGCCCCTAACACCAAGCCCATGCCAGCCTCATACGCCAGCTCCCCCAGGGAGTGAGTCAAGCTAAACCCCTCGCCGGTTCCCATCACATAAGCCACCACTGCAAATGTCGCAATCGCACCCATGGCATCATTGAGCGCTGACTCGCTCATAACCGTTTGTGATACCCGATCTTTAATCGGGACTTGTTTGAAAATCGGTACCAGAGTGGCGGGGTCAGTGGATGCCGTCAACGCCCCTAACACCAGTGCAACACCAATAGGAATGCCCAACCAGACGCCGGCGTAAGTAATGATCGCCCCGGTAATTAATACACCGAAGGTGGCGATCACCGCTAATGAAATCCATATTTCTTTTAACACAGCAAAACGCAGCGTTGCCCCGCCTTCAAACAGCAGATAACAAGCGCCGATGGTGAGAATTAGCTGATTCATCGTTGAGTCAGCTGGCACATGCAATACCCCGCCGATGGTGGGCCCCAAACCAATCCCGATGAGCAAAAAAAGGACTATGTCGGGTACCTTTATTTTTTTGGCGATCACACCGCCTAACAGCCCGGTAAAAATAATGATCCCGACATACATGAGGTCGAGCTTGGCGATATCCAATGACGACATAAGTGCTCCGCAGAAAAGTGAAAAAATGTTAAAGCAAAGAATGTGCGGATGCTGACAGCTGGCGTGAAATAACTTTATAAATTGTGTGTAAATTCGTACCCTTTTTACCCCTTGCGGGTTTTCGATCGCCCATAAAAAAACCGGAGTCAAAGCTCCGGTTTTTCAGCACCGCTCCTGGCGATCAACCAAATACTATATTGGCCAATGTCAAAGCGACTACATAACCACAGGTGTACGCAATAAATACAAAAGGGGTATAGCGCAAGAATGCACCAAAGGTTAGCCCTTTCACTTTGCTCATAGCGATAATTCCCGCCGCAGAGCCAATTGCCAACAATGAACCACCCACACCTACGCCATAGGTCAACGCCAACCATTCGGGTGTTTGCAACACGGGCTCCGATTTGAGAAGCGCTGCGGTCAGGGGCACGTTATCGATCATGGCGGAGAACAAGCCCATCAAGTAGTTGGCGTATTGCGGAGCCAACTGGGCATAGAAATTGGTGAGCAAATCCAGGGTGCCAATTTCTTTGAGCATACCGACCAATAACAAAATCCCGAGAAAGAACAACAGGGTTTCATATTCGATTTGACGTACATATTCCAAAATACGCGTTTCTTCCGGGTCCATGTCCATAAAATGGCCAATAAAGAACATAATTGACAGCCCCACCAAAAAGGTCAGTACCGGCGGCACACCAAAGAAAAAGTTGAATAACATGGTGCAGGCAATGGTGCTGAAGAAGGTGCCGACAATCGCCCAATCCATGCCAGTAAAGGTGCGGGCATCTTTTTCTGTAGCAACTTGGCCGGACACACCAGGGAACATCAATCCCGCTAATACCATGACCCCTACAATCGCCGGAACCCAAAGCAGTAATAGTTGCGGCATTGTCACATGGCCGGAGAGGAAGATCATCAGCGTGGTGACATCGCCGGTGATCAAGGCAACACCACCAGAGTTAACCGCAAAAACAACCAACACCGCGAGTTTGATGCGCGTGCGCTGATCCACATCAAAAGCATGCACCAAGCCGAGCGTTACCAAGGTTGCGGTCACGTTGTCGCACACCATTGACAGTGTCATGGCAAACAAGGCTACCAATATCATCAAACTGCGGGTGCTCATCTGTGCGGGGCACAGGCGCTGCACGACGGACTGCACTATTCCCTTGGCATTGAGGTAAGCAACAAAAGTCATGGTCGCCATAAGGAACAACCACAGTGTCGCAATCTCCAACAGGTTGTGATTCAGCTTTTCCAGCATCACTTCCTGGTGTGCGTGATCACCGGCAAACATGAACATCACCAACCACGACAAGCTGCCGAAAAACAAAGTAGTTTTGGCTTTATTGATATGGATAACTTCCTCGAACACCACCCCAAGCAGGGCGAGTACGGCAAAGATCACCAATACGATTTCAATGGACATAGTCATAAAAGACCCTTTTGGTAGTTAAAAAATCGGCAGCAAGGCAACAGACCAACATCGTATCGAAGGACTTGTAACTGACAAGTAACGATTCGGCCCGGCATGAAGGAGGGTTTTACCCAAACCCGGCACAGTGCAAATGGGCGCGCATGATAAAAGTTGGCCTGCGGCGAAGCAATCAAACATTCTGCGTAAGAGGTGATATTCGCCAAAAATGACCTATTTAGGACCTACCAACGGTATAAACACAAACTAACAATTTTGCGAACAGTGAATCTGTATGCTGTTTTATTGCATCTAAGGAATTACTTGGGCTAATTGAACTCGCCAATATAGCGTCCGGCAGGTTTAGAAAGGTAAACACAGGAACCCCGCTTACATTTGTAACTTCCTGTTGCGGCACTAACGTTTTACCCTTTTTAACCACTGAACCCTTGTTCATTTCTCGACCCCAAGACAGCAAGCGGCTAAACTCCACGCAACTTGTATATTTGTGCTTACATCCGTTTTTAATTGCGCCCTCAGGCAATAAATACTGCGGATGCTGAACTGGAATTCTTAAACTCTGGACTTTGGAAACCTCTATGAAAAAGACCAAGCTCTACTTACTCGTTAGCCTGTTTTCGCTAACGCCTTTTACTGCCAGCGCCAATAGCCTGCTGGATGTGTACGAACTCGCACTGCAAAATGACGCCCAATTAAAAGCCGACAGAGCTAAATATGAAGCAGGCCTTGAAAATAAAACTATCGCCCGCTCCAATTTGCTGCCGCAGATCAATGCCAACGCCCAGATCTCGAACTCCGATATCGAAACCACTGACAATCTGACCAATACCAGCCTCAAAAATGATACCGATGGTAAAAGCTGGGAAGTCTCGCTGAGCCAACCCTTGTTCAACATGTCCTACTGGTACAGCTACAAACAAGGTGGGAAGCTGAGTGAACAAGCCGAAGCGCAATACGGTGCCGACCAACAAAGCCTGATTGTGCGCGTGGCAGAAGCCTACTTCAATGTATTGCGTTCAGTAGAAACCCTGGAAGCAACCATCGCAGAAGAAAAAGCCTTGGCTAAACAGCTGGAGCAAACCAAACAGCGCTTTGATGTGGGCTTGACTGCAATCACTGAAGTGCACGAAGCCCAAGCTGCTTTTGACAGCGCACGCGCAGCCACATTGGTTGCACGCGGCAACTTAAGTATCAATTACGAAGCACTTGAAGTACTGACCGGCAAACCGGAAGACCAGGTTGCCCCCCTATCTCCCAAGTTCCCGGTCGTTGCACCTACACCCGCTAACCGCGCCGACTGGGTTGAGTTCTCGTTACAGAACAACTACAACCTGAAAGCGTCCAAGCTACAAGCTGATGCATCGTTGCAATTTGCCAAAGCCAACAAATCGGGCCATTTGCCAACATTGGGCGCTAACCTGGGTTATTCCGATAGCGAATCGGACAGCGATAATGGTGGGCAAACCGGTGGGCCAAGTGACATCAGCAGAAATGGCACAACCATTTCACTGCGCCTTGATGTACCTATATATAGTGGAGGCGCAACCTCTGGCCGCAGCCGTCAAGCCTATGCGCAATACACCCAGGCACAAGAGCTTTACAACAGTACCCAGCGCAACGTGATTCAAAACACTCGTGCCCTGCACTTGTCAGTAGAAACCGATGTCGCCAACGTTCAAGCACGCAAGCAGGCGATCGTCTCCAACCAATCTGCACTGGAAGCAACCCAATCCGGTTATGAAGTGGGAACTCGCAACCTGGTAGAAGTATTACTCGCCCAGCGCAACCTTTATCAAGCGCGCCGCAACTATTCCGATGCGCTCTACACCTACGTAATCAATACCATTAAATTGCGCGAAGTAGCCGGTATGCTCACGCCTGCTGACGTTCAAGAAATTGATAAGTGGCTGTTGGACGACGCATTAGTAAACCGTAGCCAATACGAAAACTAAGCCTGCCGAGTACAAATGCTCTAAAAAAATGCCAGGTTTTTGCCTGGCATTTTTGTTTTTATCGAACCTATGTTTTATCAGCGCCATACGTCGCGCTGCCGCCCTACTCAATATAGCGTTGAATAAGAGAACAGGTTTTATCCAGGGCGCCACGGTTATCCAAGGCAACATTTAAAGCTGCCGCACCGCGCCGCTCGCGCTCGGATTTATCATCAATCAATTGCAAAAACGCCTGTGCTAACTGCGCTGCCGAACTAACTCGCACTAATGCGCCAGCCTCCGTCATCAAGCTCGCCACCTCCGCAAAATTAAACAGATGCTCACCGCTGAGTAAGGGCAAACCCCAGGCCGCTGGCTCGATAAAATTATGCCCACCATTAGGCACCAGGCTGCCACCCACAAACGCCATATCGCTCGCACCAAACATTAAGAGCAATTCACCCATGGTATTGCCAAGCAATATATCGGCGGAGTCAGACCACTGCTGTTCACTCCGGCGAGCCAATTCAAAACCACGAGCACTGCACAGCTGCCCCACCCGCTCAAAACGTTCGGGATGGCGCGGCACTAACACTAATACCGCCCGTTGCGCTGCAGCTGAATTACTGGCACGCACTTGCGCAAATGCGTCGAGAATTATTTCATCTTCCCCTTGATGCGTACTGGCCGCGATCAATACCGGGCGCTGCCCCTGCGCAGACAATTGTTGTTTTAACTGTTGCGCCTGACCGCGCAATTCATCCCCCAAAAACAAATCAAATTTAATATTGCCAGTCACTACCGCTTTAGCCTTGGGCAGGCCCAAATCAATAAACCGCTGCGCGTCCACCGTATTTTGTATCAACGCCAATGAGAGATCGTCCAACATTGGTTTGGTCAACGCCGAAAAACGCGCATAACCGCGCGCCGACCTTTCAGACAAGCGCCCATTAATCAGCAATGAAGGAATCGCCCGCTTGGAACACGCCGCCAGAGTGTTCGGCCAAAGCTCTGTTTCCATCACCAAAAACAACGCGGGTTTTACCCGTCGTAAAAATCGCCCAAGAGCGTCAGGCAAATCATAAGGTGCGTACACATGAAATACTGAATCACCCAACGCACTGCGCACACGCTCCGAACCGGTAGGCGTGGTAGTTGTAATCACTAACTGCAAACTCGCATCAGCCTGCAGGCGACGAATCAACGGCAGCGCCGCTAAAAATTCCCCTACTGAAACAGTATGTAACCACACTACTTTTTTATTGGTAACCAACGGCGAGAAAAAACCAAACCGCTCCGCCCAGCGCTTCGCATAAGCAGGAGCCGCCATAGCGCGCCACAACAAGCGCAATAAAATAAAAGGAAGCAAAAAGTAAAACAGGCCGGTATATAAAGTACGCATGATTGATCCACTAAGCTAAACGGCGCTCAGCATAACAAATCACCTCTTAAAAGTGACGGACGCCGCCACTAAATATCCAACGGGCTACGCACACCAAGACCACCTTTGTTGAGTATATGGGTATAATCTCGATAGTTTTCACATCGCTGTGACCCAACAATTCTTGCAAATTGCGAATATCGCGACCGAACTGCAATAAATAAGTAGTAAAAGAGTGACGAAAAGTATGGCAACTTATCCGCTTTCTATCTACGCCTGCCAGCACAACTGCTCTTTGTAATGCTTTGCGCACCACCGAGTCATGTAAATGATGACGACACTGAATACCCGAAACTGGATGCTCACACAACTTGGAGGATGGAAATACGAAGCACTTAATAATGTTTGGCGATCCTTATTGCCTTTTGCATCGCGAACGCAAATCGAATGCGCAGAAAAATCGATATCCTGTACCCGAAGGCACAAACATTCGGTAATACGCAAACCACTGGCATACAACATTTCGATAATTAAACGATCACGTCCTTGCAAGTGATTCAGTATGCGCAACACCTCATCGGGTGTTAACACCGAAGGCAAATAACGCTGCTTGGTTGCCAACGCAAAGTCCAAATCACCCAGCTCCACTTTAAGCACCTTGGCATAAAGAAAAACCAAGGCGTTCAAGGCGACCTTCTGGGTATTAATCGCCACATTGCGCTTCACCGCAAGCCATGTCAAAAACACCTTAACCTCAGCAGCCCCCATTTCATTAGGGTGCCGCTTCTGATGAAACAAAATAAATTGCTTGATCCAAAACAAATAACTTTTTTCGGTGCGGATACTATACCCACGCAACCGAATCTCACCACGCACCATCGCCATAAATGGACTTGTACTTGCAGACATAAAAACTCCCTCTCAAGACTAACAACTGTTTATTTACACAGTAAATTATTAACCACGACAATAACATGCGTAAATAAATTCCCGCGCTCGCACAATATCCACTTCCATCATCGAAAAATTCCCATTATAGTCAAACACTTATAAAAATCACCAGAAAAATAACGCGTAAGCGTTGGCGAGATAATGCGCATGCGCGATATACAAATGTTAGGCTGGCTATTAGTGCTAAACAAACTGAACATCACTTTTTAGAGAATGCAAAAGTGGAAGCTTTCATCGCAATAGCATTTACGTCCGTCGTTGCGCTCGCTTTGTTTTTAAAGTTGAACCGGGCAGTAACAGCAATATTTATTGCAAGTATGGTAATGCCAGCTTTTGTTATTTATGCAGAGTTTTTCCGCCCATACGAAGGTGGCGGGGCTTCATTTTGGCCTATTTCTTTCTACGTAGGTGGCGCTGCCGGTTTCATATCCGCATGCGTTGGTGTTGGGGCAGGTTTTATAGTTAGCAAATTCTTAAAAAACAAAAGGCCTAACAAAGCGTAGCAACCCGCGCACTGCGTGCGCTGGACAGTTTGTAAGCGGCGTTAGAGCAAAGGAATCATGGAGCCAAAAAAAGTAGTGCTCATCACTGACGAAGAATATTCTGAAGCATATGAATATCTTTTGGCTGACCTTTTCAGTAGGGAAATTGTGCTTTTTTGTGCGTTTGGTAAGTATTGTTCTGAATGGGAGCTCGCAATGGATTTATTTATCACAGATCCCACGCGTGCAGTCAACGAGCATCACATAACCACAACTAGTCATGAAGATGAACCACTTGAAGAAGTATTAAACTTGGCCAAGGTTTGGTTTATAGAAAATGGCAGCAATGAAGTTGAAATAATAAGGCTCTAACAAAGCGTAGCAACTCGCGCACTTCGTGCGCTGGACAGTTTGTAAGTCGCAGTTTTGTGGTTTTGCTGCGCAAAAGTAACCCACAAAACTACAACTTACAAACTGCCGTTGTACGCGGCGTTATGCAGGGAAAGAAATGACAGATCTACGTAACCCAAATATAAGAGCCAAAGACATAAAGCGGCTGCTTGGTTACAAGCACCAATCAATTAAATGGGACAAGGGCATAGATCATAATAACCAATGGAATTTGGCCTCGTTAGAAGACGAAAACCATAAACAAAAGCTTCTTGCCTGGCTAAAGAGCAAAAATGTATTGCCTGAATGTGAAGCTCTGTTTGTAAACCAATACTCAGGTCAAACTAAGCTTACACATTGGGGTAGTGTCATCTCAGAGCCGGAACTCTATTTTGGGGAACAAGACTTCGAGCTATATGACTTAGACCTAAATTGGGTTCTACAATATAAAGCCATAAATATTGTCTGTTTTGGCGTAATTAAAGGTAATGCATAACAATCGACTGTGGTAGAAAATCAATACCTGTAACGCAAATCTAGTTAGCTTGCCACTCGCAATTATCTCGTACCATAGCATTTAAAATTGTCATCATTTTTCTCATGCAGGCTGTAAGCGCAACCTTCTTGTGCTTACCCTGCTCGACGAGCTTCTTGTAGAATTTCTTCATAATCGGATTGCATTGAATCGCACTCAGCATCGCCATGTACAACACCGTCCTAATCGGCGCTCTACCACCTTTGATCCTGCGTCGGCCCTTCATAATGCCACTGTCGCGATTAAAAGGGGCGAGACCACAAAGCGCTGCTATTTTGCGTGGCGATAGCTGACCTAGTTCAGGCAGCTCTCCTAATAGCGTAAACATCACACCATCGCCAACACCCGGCACTGAGCTCAGAATCTCATAAGTGCGCTGCCATTCGGTTACTTCGCTAACCGCTTTGGCGAGAAGTTTGTTGACGCTCTCGATTTCTTTATCGAGCACTTTCAGTAAACGTTTGTGAGTTGCTGCAAGAATCGCCGGTGCTTTGTGCTGACGATTTAATTCCTGTGTCCGCATTTCATTCAGCTGACGCTTGCGTGAGAGTAAATCCCTGATATGGCGAACTTTTTTGCTATTAAGAGGCCTTGGCTCCGGTTTCAAAATCGCACCAAATTGTGCAATAAGCCGCGAGTCAATTTTATCGGTTTTGACAAAAACACTTGTGCTTTACCAAACTGACGAACCTGGGTCGGCTGGACAATAATCACCGGCAATTCCTTTTCGGCGCAGGCTTCCACCAAACCTCGTTCGTAACCACCGGTTGCCTCAACCAGGATGCGCGTAAGGTTGTAACGCGATAGCTTTTTGATTAATTCACGAATCCCTTCTGTGGTATTGGGATACTGCAAATAAACATCGAGCTCGAAAATGCAAACATCCAGTGTGCTTTTTCCAATATCAATTCCTACATTTCTTTCACTGCGATCAATGTGTGCGGCGGTAGTTGTATTCATAACTCACCCTTGCTACATTCGGGCTCGGAGCCCATTCGACTGTTCGAGTTAAAAGTAGAATCAGCAAGGCGCCCACGCTTGTTAACGGACTCGATGATTCGGTTCCGGCGTTCCATCGGGCTACCTTGCTGAATACCTGTTGCTGCAGGTATGGGCTCCACCTTATCGCTTTAAGAATGATATGAAAACTGGTTAAATCAATCATACAAGGCAATCAAACGGATGGATTTTTAAGTTGCTCTTTTGCCATTCCGCTTCGCTTCATTTTATGGCAAAAGTGCAACTTAAAAACCACCATTCTATTCCGCAGCAAGAGAGGCAGCCTCAACAAAAATTAGTAATAAATTTAAGGGCGGTTTTTTAGCTTGGCCTTTCTAAAAGAAATAATCAGCGACCACAGAAAAACTTTCCACAGGCAGTGACTACATGAACCCAGATATTAAAGCCAAGTTCGATAGCTACCCAAAGGACGTTCAGCAGCAACTAGAGCAGGTGCGTAAACTCATTTTGATGGTGGCTGCTGAAAATAAATTGGGGGAAGTTAAAGAAACGCTTAAGTGGGGCGAAGCGAGTTACCTGGTTAAGAGTGGTAGTGCGATTCGAATCGACTGGAAACCGAAAGATCCAAATGCAATCAAAGTATTTTTTCACTGCCAGACACGATTGGTTGAAACGTTCAAAGAAATATACCGCACGGAATTTGTGTATGAGGGTAAGCGAGCGATATTGATTCCTTTGAATACGAACATTAACCACCTGCCATTAAAGCACTGCATTGAGTTGGCACTAAAGTATCACCAGATTAAACACCTCCCCCTGCTCGGCGCGTAGCGACAAACCGTTGCTACTTTGCTATATCTGACAGGCCTTACAAAAAATATTTCACATGAAATTGTGATGCCCTCACCTCAGGATTATTGCCATGTCAGACTTAAAAGACCCTCGTGTTCTTTTCGCTGCAGAACGAACCCTGCTTGCATGGAACAGGACCAGCTTGGCGCTGATTGCTTTTGGATTTTTAGTGGAGCGAGCTGGTTTGCTGATGCGCGTGCTTGCACCTGAGCAAAGTAATTCTATTGAAGCCATTACAACTTTTTGGATTGGACTGGCGTTTATTCTTTTGGGTGTGATTGCTGCGACTTATTCATCGAAACAATATAGTTCCGTGCTCAAAACGCTAAACACTCAAGAATATCCCACTGGTTACAATGCAAAATGGGGCATGGCTATTAATTTACTGATTGCTTTGCTCGGTGTTTTATTGATCGCAGGGCTTTATGCCAGTCGAACTTAGCAGGTAGAAAAAAGAGCGCCAATGCGCTCTTTTAAATTGAAATTATTGCGCCGATGGCACCAGCTGCACCCGCGGTGGGCCGCCTAATTTAATGTCGCCACGCACGCGATAGCCCGGCAAGGCGTCGCGCATTTTTTGATAGATCCAGCGCCCCTCTACATCACTGCGAGCGATAATCATGGCCAGGCTATCCGTCGCTTTGAGTTTTTGTGCAATTTCATTAATGCGCGCTAATATTTGTGGATCATCTTTTCCCAGCAAGCTGGCTTCTAATAAAAATTCATTGGCACCGCCACGATAAGGCTCTACGGGTGGCGCGGATTTAATTTGCTCGGTAAGCGCCGCCGAAACCTCCTTAATTAACAAGTTGTTCGGGTCGACGATGCGGGCATTGTTGAGCATGGTCGTCGCTTGGGTGTAGTTGCCGCGGGCTGCAGCCTGACGAGCCAGATCTACATAGCGCATAACGATGCCCTGCAACCCACCCTTGGCGCGCTGGTTGTTGGGATCGAGTTTTAACACTGCATGGAAAAAATCATAAGCGTTGTCATTGGCAGGCGTGAGCAATTGATCGCGCGACAGGGTGTACTCCCCGTTAAGTAGCAGCATGCGAACCACCTGCTGCTCTTTGGTGATCACCGGAACCGGTGGTGCTACTGGCGCAGGTGCTACAGGAGCGGGTTTTTTCTGATTCGCATAAAAAGGAAGCTGACAGGCACTGAGGCTGAAAAACACTGCCATACACAATGCACTGCGACCAACAAAATTAAACATAACGCCTTTTCTCTGTACTGAAAGATGAGTTGTGTGTTGCGTTAGAAAAATCGAACATCGCATAGAATGATTGCGATTACCGATTGTCTAGAAGGCTGCGTATGTTACTGTAAGTCGCGCCCAAGGACACCAGAACCTGGGCACTCCCCAGCCAATTTGATCAAGATACGTTTCCATGTATATGAGAATGCAAAAGACTCGCCACCCATTTATCAAATTCCCGAGCTGCACTGGCGTCATCGCCCTGCTGCTCGCCAGTGTTATCTCATTTGCTGCGCCTGCTTATGCCCAGGATCCCTTTGCTAAAAACACCAGCACTAACAACAGCAATAGCCTGCTGGGCGCACAGGATGAATTTTTGCCGGTTGCAGAGGCATTCAAACCGAGCTTCGAGATATCCCGCGAACAGCTGACATTAAGCTGGACTATTGCAGATAAATACTACCTTTATGAAGAGCGCTTTAAGTTTAAAGCCGATCAAGCCATCACGCTGACCCCCATCTATAGCCCAGGCAAGATGAAGTATGACGAGTTGTTTGAGCGCGAAACCATGGTGCACTACCAACAAGTCAGTGCGACATTTGATATCAGCGCGATTCAACAATCTTTTACGCTGAAGCTTGAATACCAAGGCTGCGCCGATGCTGGCCTCTGTTATCCACCACAAAAACTTACCTTGAGAGTTGACCCTGTTGCACTGACCGTAACGGAGCAAATCCCCACCGCACCATTAATAGCCCCAACAACTCCAGCAACTACCGACACACCGACAACAGATTCAAACTGGCTACTGCAAGCCATGCTGCTCGCCTTGTTAGGCGGCATGATTCTGAACCTGATGCCCTGCGTTTTTCCGGTGCTATCTATTAAGGTGATGAGCCTTGCGGCTGCCGATCGCAGCCGGTTAGCACTGCACGGCTGGGTTTACACGCTGGGTATTGTGGTGTGTTTTGTGGGATTTGCCATCGCGTTGATTCTGGCACGCAAAGGTGGTGAAGCGGTGGGCTGGGGCTTTCAATTGCAATCGCCCGGGTTAATTGCCGCACTGGCCTATTTATTTTTTGTGATGGGCTTGAGCATGTCCGGACTGATTCATTTTGGCGGCAGCTTGATGGGCGCCGGCCAGCGATTGACACAAAAGTCTGGCTTGAGCGGTTCATTTTTTACCGGCGTATTAGCGGCCGTAGTTGCCAGCCCCTGTACCGCTCCGTTTATGGGCGCAGCACTCGGATTTGCGCTCACTCAACCACCACTGGTCTGTATTGCTGTTTTTGCCGCGCTGGGTTTTGGTATGGCGCTACCACTACTGCTCTTGTGCTACCTGCCTGCCTTAGCTAACCGTCTGCCCAAACCTGGCGTGTGGATGGACAACCTGAAACAGCTGCTCGCTTTCCCCCTGTACCTAAGCGCAATTTGGTTACTCTGGGTTTATGGTCGCCAGACAGGCGTTAACGGCATGGCAAGTTTGTGTATTGGCGCCGTGCTGATTGCTTTTGGCTGCTGGTTATCAGGCCGCCATACCAGCGGTTTATGGCTTTGGCTGCGCCGTTTGGCGATTGCGGCCAGTTGGATTATCGCTCTTTCATTCATTTTCCAAACACCCGCTCTAAACAACCAAGCGCAGCCCCAAGGACGCTGGCAACCTTACAGCCCCGAACTACTGGCGGATTTACGCAGCCAAGGCCGCCCGGTATTTGTAAACCTGACGGCAGATTGGTGCCTCACTTGTCTGGCCAATGAACGAATCGCACTGGACACAGCTGCTGTGGAAGCCGTATTTGATGAGCTTAATGTCGCAACCATTAAAGGTGACTGGACAAATACTGACCCCAAAATCACCGAGTTACTGCAAGAATATGGCCGCAGCGGCGTTCCTCTATACCTCTGGTTTCCGGCCAACCACGCGGGCAAAGGCCAGTTATTACCCCAACTACTCACCAAAGAGTTGGTTATCAACACCTTGAAAGGCGAAGATAGGCCATAGATTCATACTTTTTGATAAAATTAGCAGCACTTACCGTCAACTTTACAAAACTTCCCGCATCGTGCCGCTATCGTGGGGGCATGATGCGGGGATAATCATGCAAAAGTGTTATTTAAGTGCCGCTTTTTAGCATCACCCTGACTAACTTCTTCAATCATGCTGGCATTTTCTGCCAACTCAACAAAATTTCGCTGCTATCGTGGACAGATCCCGGTTTTTGCGGCAAACTCTTCTCACTTTCAATCCAGACAGGCCGAGACTCGCCAGATATTGGTGAGTTCGCGCACAAAAACAGAATATCACTGCAGGATCACAGTCAATGGCAACCATTTTGGTACTTCACGGCCCCAACCTGAACCTTTTAGGGCTGCGCGAACCAGGCATCTATGGCGCCACCACACTGGAAGACATCAACCGTAAACTGACCCAAACCGCGCTTGATGCCGGCCACCACCTGCAAACCCTGCAAAGCAATGCCGAATACGAATTAATTGATCGCATTCACGATGCACGCAAAGAAGGTGTCGATTTCATCATCATCAACCCCGCCGCCTTTACCCACACTAGCGTTGCACTGCGCGATGCGTTACTTGGCGTTGGCATTCCGTTTATCGAAGTGCACTTATCCAACGTGCACAAGCGCGAGGCCTTCCGCCACCACTCCTATTTCTCTGATGTCGCCCAAGGCGTCATCTGTGGATTTGGCGCCACCAGTTACGACCTGGCGCTGCAAGCTGCTTTCACCCTGATCAAATAGCACCCTATTTATCGGGCCCAATTCAATATCAACCAACAACCTAATGTTGCCAAAGAGGACACTATGGATATTCGCAAAATTAAAAAACTGATCGAGCTGCTCGAAGAATCCAATATCGGCGAGCTGGAAATCAAAGAGGGCGAAGAATCTGTGCGTATCGCACGCAACAGTGGCACTACTCAATACTTCACTGCACCGCAAGGCTTTGCGGCACCCGCTCCCGCAGCGGCGGCACCCGTTGCGGCCTCCGCAGCCGCCGCACCTGCTGCTGCCCCTGTTGCAGCGGCCCCCTCTGGCCACTTGGTAAAATCACCCATGGTTGGCACCTTTTATCGCTCACCAAGCCCAGGCTCACCTTCATTCATTGAAGTGGGCAAGCACGTTAAAGCGGGCGATGTCATTTGCATCATTGAAGCGATGAAAATGATGAACCAAATCGAAGCTGACAAGACTGGCGTGATCGAAGCCATTTTGGTTGAAGACGGCAGCCCCGTTGAATTCGACCAGCCTCTAGTGACTATTGCCTAACCATTTGTTGTGGCTGTCGCACGCCCCTTTTTGCGCGGGCGACCTACTCACTAATCGCTGAGGATTTGGTTTATGTTCGATAAAATTTTGATCGCCAACCGTGGCGAAATCGCGTTGCGCGTATTGCGCGCCTGTAAAGAGTTAGGCATCAAGACTGTTGCTGTTCACTCACAGGTTGACCGCGATTTAAAGCACGTTCGCCTGGCGGACGAATCGGTGTGTATCGGGCCAAACCCGTCACCCAAAAGCTACCTTAACGTTCCGGCGATTATTTCCGCCATGGAGATCACTGACGCGGAAGCCGTTCACCCGGGTTATGGTTTCCTTGCTGAAAACGCCGATTTTGCCGAGCGCGTGCAAAACAGCGGTTTTACCTTTATCGGCCCGGATCCTGCGGTTATTCGCATGATGGGCGACAAGGTAGAAGCGATTAAAGCGATGAAAAAAGCTGGCGTGCCTACGGTTCCGGGTTCCGACGGCCCACTGCCAGAAGACCCCGAAGAGTGCATGAAAATCGCCAAGCGTATTGGCTACCCCATTATCATCAAAGCGGCAGCTGGTGGCGGTGGTCGCGGTATGCGCGTAGTACACACCGAAGCAGCGCTGATCAGCTCCATCCATGTTACCCAGGGTGAAGCCAAAGCAGCGTTTGGCGATGGCACTGTGTACATGGAGAAATTCCTGCAAAACCCGCGTCACGTAGAAGTACAAATCTTGTCTGACGGCCAGGGCCATGCCATCCACTTGGGCGATCGTGACTGCTCACTGCAGCGCCGCCACCAAAAAGTGTTGGAAGAGGCACCCGCACCCGGCATTCCACAAGAAATCCGCGAGGAAACCTACGCCGCATGTGTAAAAGCGTGTATCGATATTGGTTACAAGGGCGCCGGTACTTTTGAGTTTTTGTACGAAGATGGCCGCTTCTACTTTATCGAGATGAACACCCGTATCCAGGTGGAACATCCGGTTTCAGAAATGGTAACCGGCATCGATTTGATCAAAGAGCAAATTCGCGTTTGCTCAGGTTTACCACTTTCATACAAGCAGTCCGATGTGATTATTCGCGGCCACTCGTTTGAATGTCGTATCAACGCTGAAGACCCAAAAACCTTTATGCCCTGCCCTGGTTTGGTTAAAGGTTTTCACGCCCCCGGCGGCTTGGGTGTACGCGTGGATTCACACCTGTACAACGGCTACACAGTGCCACCAAACTACGATTCCATGATCGCCAAAATCATCACCTTTGGTGACACCCGCGAGATCGCATTGAACCGTATGCGCAACGCACTGGACGAGACCATTGTGGACGGTATCCGCACCAACATTCCGCTGCAGCAGATGTTGGTACGCGATACTGAATTCCGTAAAGGCGGCGTGAACATTCACTACCTTGAGAAAAAATTGGCTGAGTAATATCAGCCGATGACTAAAGGGCGCGATTTATCGCGCCCTTTTACGTTTAGCCCCCGAAAATCAGATTCCTTTATCACCAAGAGCAGAATTCCTATGCCCTGGCTGCAACTCAAAATTATCACCTCGCGCCGCTACGCCGAATCCCTTGAGGATTCATTACTGGCGTGTGGTGCTGCATCGGTAACACTACAAGACAATGCCGACCAACCCATTCTCGAGCCGGGTTTGGGCGAAACGCCACTGTGGGACAGTGTGAAAATCACCGGCCTGTTTGACGCGGAAATTGATACCGCCAAGACAATCACCATCGCCGAGCGACGCTTTGGCAACCCGCTGCCTGAACACTATTGGGAGCAGCTGGAGGACAAAGATTGGGAACGCGAGTGGATGACCAATTATCACGCGATCCGCTGCGGTGAGCGCCTGTGGATTTGCCCCAGCTGGCAACAGCCGCCAGAGCCAGACAAAGTCAACCTGATGCTCGACCCAGGCCTCGCCTTTGGCACCGGCACCCACCCCACCACATTTTTATGTATGCAGTGGATCGACCAGCAGGACTTTAACGGACTTGAGGTAGTGGACTACGGCTGCGGTTCGGGCATTTTAGGTATTGCTGCTTTATTGCTGGGCGCCAAACGCGTTATTGGTGTCGATATAGATCCGCAAGCACTGCTCGCCACCACGGAAAACGCCAAGCGCAACAATCTGCCTGCAGATGCCATGCCCGTCTATTTACCACCGAACTGCCCTGCCGTAAAAGTAGACGTGATGCTTGCCAATATTCTCGCTGGGCCACTGGCCGAACTGGCACCGGCGTTAAATGCCATGACCAAAGTTGGCGGCAAACTGTGCTTATCCGGGATTTTATCGGTACAGGCCAAATCGGTTATGGCTGCTTACAAACCATGGTTTGAGTTTGATCCCATCGCCGAGCAAGAAGAATGGGTGCGCTTAACCGCCACAAAGGTGAGATAGTTGGCATTGCGATACGAGAACCTGAAACCGGTCTCGCGTCGCAATTTACCGCATGGCGCGTGAAAAGCTACACTGTGCTATTCAACAGATTGACCCGACAGGTTTAAGAGCCCACAGACATGACCTCCGCCAACAACCAAATGATCACCCGCTGCCCGAAATGTGGAACTGCATTTCGTGTAACCCAAAGCCAACTGCAATCCGCCAAGGGTGCAGTGCGCTGCGGCTCCTGCCTGAATGTTTTTAAAGCGCAGGAATATTTGGTTGACGTCAAACCCAAAACCCCACCTGCGGCACCAAACACTGTAGTAACACCGGCAATGGCGGCTACTCAAGGTAGTGCGAGCACTGCAACAATCACAGCGCAGCAACCTAAACCGCAACCGCAACTGCAAAAACCCATACTCACACGTAATGCCGCCCCCACAGTACAAGCGCAACCCGAAACTGCGCCGGTCACACGCGCGATGGAACTGAAAAAGCCAGACTTCAGCACTGCGAAGCATTTATCCCCACCGGAGGAAAAACCAGCGAGCCCGGTCCGCAGCTTTAAACCGATTCAGCTCGACGATGGCGATGACATGTTGATCAGCGATGACATGGAAGAGCCATCAGCAAGTGAGAACAAATACGAGTTTGATAGTTTTATGGATATCGACGTAAAACCGACAACCGATGTTTCACTGTTCGAGCGCAAGATCCGCCCCGAAAATGAAGATAAGGCGATCCAGGATGCCGATGAATCCTGGGCGGAAATGTTGATTGAAGACGAGGAAGAAGAGGAGCCGCAATTAGGCATAGCGCGCCCCAAATCCGACGAGGAATTGGCCGATGAAGCACTGCTTGCCAGCCACAGTACCGAGCACTACTTGCCGCAAGACAACCCGGAAACTGGCACCAGTAAACCGGCAGCACCCAAGCTGGTGTTTAGCCTTATCGGGGAATCTGAACAACAAACACCGCCCTCCGATGAGCTGGTTTTTAGCGATGAGCTGGCACAAATTCCCAGCCATCAGGGGTTCAAACCCGCCATAGACGCTCGCGATGAAAGCGACGAAATGGCGGCGAATACAGCAGCAATCGGAGAAGAAGCTACCGCAAGCGAAGACAACAATAAACGCCAAGTGAAAACCCAACCCAAAATTCGCGCCTATGATGGCTCCCGCGCCGCACTCTTGATGAATATTATTCCGGCGCCGATTGAATTCACAGCCAAAAGCATGCGCCGTTGGTACCAGCGCAAGCTTTGGACAACACTGAGCTTACTGGGGTTAATCGCATTGGCAGTGCAGATTGCCTGGTTCAAGTTCGACTCGCTGAGCCGCATTGAACCCTACCGTACCGCCTACCTGTTCGCCTGCCCTTACCTTGGCTGCGAATTACCTACACTGATTGATACCAAGCAAATTACCACCTCCAATCTGGTAGTACGCGAACATCCCGATGCAGAGAATGCACTGGCTGTTGATGTAATGCTGGTTAACAGCGCCCCTTTCGACCAACCCTTCCCGGATCTGGTGCTAATCTTCAGTGATCTGGACAACAATCTCGTTGCCTCCCGCCGCTTCACTCCAAAAGATTATCTGGGAGGCGAACTGGCCGGCAAAGATTTAATGCCGCAGAACCAAAAGGTCTATATCACACTGGATATAGTCGACCCTGGCACAGAAGCTGTGAATTATCGCATTTACATTCCCTAGCAGCTGTCGATTGAACTCCAGTAGTTAAGCGTTAGTGGAAAAAAAAGGGGGGGGAAGTGCAATGCCATATTCAAACTCCCCCTTTATCTGGAAACACCCCATTCTGCATGTATCTCGATTACTACAGGTGCTACAGATCCTCATTGTCGCCCTGGTCTACGTCTTCACCTGTACAAACCTTGCGCTTGCTGACAACAACCTCACCCCCTCTAGCCCACTGCTAGTCACTCATAAGTTACCCGAGCTGGGCAGTAGCGAGCGCTCACTGCACGAAGTGGAAGTACTTCGCTTAGCGCTGGACAAAACCGTCGCTGAATTTGGCCCATATGAATTGCGCGGTATCCCTCCTATGAATCGCGCCAGAACACTGGTGAGCCTCAGCCACAACCTTTACCCCAATCTCGTACTGCAAATGAGCTACGAGGACGAACTACCCGAGAAACAAAATTTAAGTTACATCCCCTTCCCCCTGGACTTGGGCGCTTTCAGCTACAGAGTCTGTTTTGCGCGCGACGAACTGCAAAACAGAAAAAAACCGATTAGCCAATTCAATGATCTGAAAAACTACACCTTCGGCTCCGGTATAGGTTGGTCAGACAGCAAGATTCTCCGCGCCAACGGCCTGAACGTCGTTGAATCCAATAGCGTGATTAGTTTGTTCCGTATGACCAAAGCAGGGCGAGTCGATTTTTTCTGCCGCGCACCGATGGAAATGGCTTTTGAGCAGCAGTTTCAAGGCAACCTGGGGCTCACTGCTGACCAGGAAATAGCCCTTTATTACCCCTTGCCCAAATTCTTTTTTACCCACAAAGACAATAAAGCCTTGCTAGCTCGCATCCAAAAGGGCTTGGAAATCGCCTATGCAGACGGATCTTTTCATCAACTCTGGCGCAGCCGCCATGGAAAAGGCATAGAGCAAGCCAAACTAAACCAGCGCAGAATATTCAAACTGAGCAATCCATTGGTCAAAAACTTACCTCACAACTACGAAATCTACCTCCATGACCCCCTCAGCCCAGAGTAAGCAGTCGCACTGCCCCAAATCGCGTTTATTTGCAACCCAAAATCACTAAAAAAGCCTTTTTTTATCGCTCAAAAAAACGCCGTTTTTTGTATTTTTTGCGTTCCCAACCCCACCCCAAACGGGTATCATGGCGCCCCTTTGAAGCAGGCCAATAGTTCATTTTTTGTGCGGCTTTACCTAGGCTAAATCCGGAGTTTCCGGCATGAGCACAATCGCGACAACCCAATCACGTGTTTAGTATCGGTCCCTACACTATCGACAGCCAAATCATCCTTGCACCTATGGCAGGTGTGACTGATCGGCCTTTTCGTCAATTGTGTCGCTCACTGGGCGCGGGTTTGGTGATATCGGAAATGCTCACCGCCGATGCAAGCTTGTGGGGCAGTCGCAAAAGCACCCTGCGCATGGATCACACTGGCGAGGTTGAGCCTATAGCCGTGCAAATTGCCGGTGGCGACCCGCAGATGATGGCCGAAGCAGCGCGTTTAAACGCCGCCAATGGTGCCCAGATTATCGATATCAACATGGGTTGCCCGGCCAAAAAGGTGTGTAAAAAAGCCGCTGGTTCTGCGCTGCTAAAAGATGAACAGCTGGTCGCCGATATTTTGCAAGCCGTGGTAAGCGCAGTAGATATTCCCGTCACGCTGAAGTTTCGCACGGGCTGGAGTACCGAAGAACGCAATGCCATTCGTATCGCCCGCATCGCGGAAGATGCCGGCATACAAGCACTGGCCTTACATGGCCGCACCCGTGCCGATGCTTTTGCCGGCGCGGCCGAATACGACACCATCGCCAGCGTAGTCAATGCCGTGAAAATTCCGGTATTTGCCAATGGCGATATAGATTCACCGCACAAAGCCAAAACCGTACTGGATTACACCGGTGCCGCGGCGGTGATGATTGGACGAGCCGCTCAAGGGCGGCCGTGGATTTTCCGGGAGATTGCGCATTACCTGCAAACCGGTGAGCAATTACCCGAACCATCTTTGACTGAAGTCAGGGATATTTTATCTAGCCATCTGCGCGAGTTATACCGTTTTTATGGTGAGTTTATGGGCCCGCGTATCGCTCGCAAACATGCGAGTTGGTATTTGCATACGGTTCCTGGCAGCGATGAATTTCGCAAAACCTTTAACGCTATAGATAACGCAGAAGAACAACAAACCAGCATTCAAAATTTCTTTGAACAGCTGCTTACGAAAGAGGAAAAAGCCGCATGAATACCGCAACTTTCTTTGCTGATGCAACTCCAGCACAAGCTGCCCCCGCTCAACCAGTACAAGCTCAATCGCTGCGCGGCTGCGTAGAGCAAGCCGTTGAAAATTATTTCAAACACCTCGACGGTCAAGACGTCAGTAATGTTTACGAAATGGTATTGGCAGAAGTAGAAGCACCGATGCTGGAAATCGTCTTGAAATACACCCGTCACAACCAAACTCGCGCGGCACAAGTGTTAGGTTTGAACCGTGGCACACTGCGTAAAAAATTAAAGCAATACGGCCTTCTGTAATTTTTTACTACGCCTTGGGAGGTTAAAAACCCTAGCGCAAATCAAAAAGGGGTGGTGATTCGTTTCCACCCCTTTTGCTTTTTAGCCGATTCCATTTTTACGACTTCATCTTTTTTACGACTTCATCTTCACAGGAAATGCGTATGTCTACTACTTCTGATCTTGTTGCAGTAAAACGCGCGCTTATTAGCGTGTCTGATAAAACCGGCATTGTTGAATTTGCCCAAGCCCTTCACGCCCAAGGCGTGGAAATTTTATCAACCGGTGGCACTTTTAAATTGCTGACCGACAACAAGATCCCTGCCATTGAAGTGTCTGACTACACCGGCTTCCCGGAGATGATGGACGGCCGTGTTAAAACCCTGCACCCCAAAGTACACGGCGGCATCTTGGGTCGTCGCGGCACCGATGAAGCCATCATGCGCGAACACGGCATCAACGCTATCGACATGGTAGTAGTGAATCTCTACCCCTTCGAAAAAACCGTTGCCAATAAAGATTGCTCGCTTGAAGACGCAGTAGAAAATATTGATATCGGCGGCCCAACCATGGTTCGCGCGGCAGCAAAAAATCACGCCCATGTAAATATCGTTGTTAACGCTGCTGACTACGCGACTATTCTCGCGGAAATGCAAGCCAACAACGGCAGCACCTCATTAAAAACCCGTTTCAATTTGGCGATTAAAGCCTACGAACACACAGCAGCTTACGATGGTGCCATCGCCAATTATTTTGGCCGTTTGGTAGAAGGCGGCAGCGCCGATTTTCCACGCACCTTCAACAGCCAATTTATCAAAGCGCAAGAAATGCGTTACGGTGAAAACCCACATCAAAAAGCAGCGTTTTATGTGGAAAAAAATCCCCAGGAAGCAAGCATTGCCACTGCCAGACAATTGCAAGGTAAAGAGCTGTCCTACAACAACGTGGCGGATACCGATGCCGCACTGGAAACTGTTAAGTGTTTCACTGAGCCAGCATGTGTCATTGTTAAACACGCCAACCCCTGCGGTGTGGCAGTTGCCACCAACATTAAAGATGCCTACGACCTGGCTTACGCGACCGATACCGAATCGGCTTTCGGCGGGATTATCGCCTTTAACCGCGAATTGGATGCCGCGACCGCACAGGCGATTGTTGAGCGTCAATTTGTTGAAGTGATTATCGCCCCGAGCGTTTCTGCAGAGGCGGTTGAAGTAGTAAAAGCCAAACAAAACGTGCGTCTGCTTGCCTGTGGCGAATGGGGCACCGAGCGTATCGGCGGATTGGATTACAAACGCGTCAACGGCGGCTTGTTAGTGCAGGATCGCGACAACGGAATGATCACCGCCGCCGATTTAAAAATCGTGACCCAACGTGTTCCCACCGAAGACGAACTGCGCGATTTATTATTCGCTTGGAAAGTTGCCAAATTTGTTAAATCCAACGCAATTGTCTATGCCAAAAATTCACAGACCATTGGTGTAGGCGCAGGTCAAATGAGCCGCGTGAACTCTGCGCGTATCGCCGCGATTAAAGCGGAACACGCCGGTTTGCAGGTGGCGGGTTCAGTGATGGCTTCCGATGCCTTCTTCCCCTTCCGCGACGGTATTGATAACGCTGCAAAAGTAGGTATTGCCGCAGTCATTCAACCTGGCGGTTCAATGCGCGATGAAGAAGTGATCGCCGCTGCCAACGAACACGGCATGGCGATGGTATTTACCGGGATGCGTCACTTCCGTCATTAATTGAATTCGATAATTTCGTAGATTGGGCAGCAATGCTCAACATAGTGGTCACAAAATTCATTGGTGTTGGGCATTGCTGCCCAACCTACGTAAACGACTCAAAAAGATATTAATTCTATGAATGTATTAATTATTGGCAGCGGCGGCCGCGAACATGCTCTCGCATGGAAAGCCGCACAAAGCGCGCAAGTCGAAAAAGTATTTGTTGCACCGGGTAATGCGGGCACAGCGCTGGAACCCAAATTAGAAAATGTTGCTATAGACGTTTTGAATTTTGAAGCACTCGCCAATTTTGCTGAAAATAATAATGTCGGCTTAACCATTGTTGGCCCCGAAGTGCCACTGGTTGCCGGTGTGGTGGATTATTTTCAAACACGCCAATTATTGTGTTTTGGCCCCAGCAAAGGCGCCGCGCAACTGGAAGGTTCTAAAGCCTTTACTAAAGATTTTCTTGCGCGTCACAAAATTCCGACTGCCGATTACCAAAACTTTATCGAAGTGGAACCTGCGCTCGCCTACCTGCGTGAGAAAGGTGCACCGATTGTAATCAAGGCCGACGGCCTCGCGGCAGGCAAAGGTGTAATCGTTGCCGAAACCCTGCAACAAGCCGAAGACGCCGTGCGCGATATGCTCTCTGGCAATGCATTTGGTGATGCCGGTTGCCGCGTAGTGATTGAAGAGTTTCTCGCCGGTGAAGAAGCCAGTTTTATTGTGATGGTGGATGGTAAAAACGTATTACCCATGGCCACCAGCCAGGATCACAAACGTGTTGGCGATGGCGACAGCGGCCCCAATACTGGCGGTATGGGCGCCTACTCTCCCGCTCCCGTAGTCACCCAAGCGGTACACGATCGTGTGATGCAAGAAATTATTTACCCAACAGTCAACGGCATGGCGGCAGAAGGTAATACTTACGTCGGCTTTTTGTACGCGGGTTTAATGATCGATGCAGCGGGCAATTCCAAAGTGATCGAATATAACTGCCGTTTTGGCGACCCGGAAACCCAACCCATTATGTTGCGTTTACAATCGGATTTGGTTGAGTTGTGTTTAGCCGCGTTAAAAGGTGATTTGGATAAAACCACGGCCGAGTGGGATGCACGTGCATCAGTTGGCATTGTACTGGCGGCGGGCGGTTACCCTGAGGCTTACGACAAAGGCGATGTAATTTCTGGTTTGCCCACCACCGAAGTGGCTGGCGAAAAAGTCTTTCACGCTGGCACTAGCAGCAAAGATGGCAACACCGTTACTAACGGTGGCCGTGTGCTCTGTGCCACCGCATTGGGCAACACGGTATTAGAAGCGCAGCAGCGCGCTTACCAGTTAGCAAAACGTATCAGCTGGAAAGGTATGTTTTATCGCAATGATATCGCCTACCGCGCGATTGCGCGCGAGCAAACGAAATAAGTTTGCCACCCAATAGCAGCACAAAAAAAAGGAACCTTCGGGTTCCATTTTTTTATCCGCTAAATATTGATTGCAGCAACAATAAACCCTTCGCTAAAAATTCACCTTGGATTAGACTAAAAAAATAACCGTCACCCGAACACTGATATCAACAACGGCAGCAATATGATCTCAACTATTATCAGTCACCCACTCTGCCATGCGCATCAAATGCCTGAAACGCACCCGGAATGTCCTGCGCGATTGGATGCCATTAACAATCAGTTAATGGCAAATGGAATAGATGGCCTACTCTATTACCGTGATGCGATACCTGCGAGCGACGAACAACTATTGCGTGTACATACCCCGGAACACCTACAAAAAATCGCCGCCGCTATACCCGAGCAAGGCATTCATTTTTTTGCCGATGATGTGTATTTATCGCCCGCCAGCTTAAAGGCAGCACGCCATGCTGCCGGCGCGGCAGTAATGGGTGTGGATATGATTATGGCAGGTACAACCGATGCGGTATTTTGCAATGTACGCCCGCCCGGTCATCACGCTGAACGCGCTCGCGCTATGGGTTTTTGCATTATTAACAATATTGCAGTGGCCGCTGCACACGCGCTGGAACACTATGGATTAACCCGGGTGGCCATTATTGATTTTGATGTACACCACGGCAACGGTACGCAAGATATTTTTTTTAATGATGCGCGCGTTTTATTTTGCTCCAGCTTTCAATATCCGTTTTACCCACACACTAATATCGACGATGTACCTGCCCATATTATTAATACTCCACTGCCCGCAACCTGCCGCAGCCAAGGCTTTCGCGATGCCATCACTGCGCAGTGGTTACCGGCATTGAAGCAATTTAAACCGCAAATGATTTTTATCTCCGCCGGGTTTGATGCCTATATTGATGACGACATGTCGTCAATTAGTTTGGTGGAGCAAGATTACGGGTGGATCACCCAGGAATTACGCAAGCTGATGGATGAAAGCAAAAGTGTTGCACTGGCAGACCAATGTCACGGCATAGTGTCAGTATTGGAAGGTGGATATGATTTATTAGGACTTGGGCGTTGCGCCGTTGCCCATATTAAAGCACTGGCAAAAATTCAGGGCTAATCGATAAATTTAAAACAATCACATCATCGCGATCTTATAAAACCAATACCATATCAATCAAACCTTCATCGCGATTGTACTTCACACTAAATCCCAGCTTGCGCGCCAGGTTAGCCATGCCAGAGTTTTCCAGCATAGTGCAGCCAATTAATTGTTGCGTGCCCTGCCCGCGCGCGTAATCAATCATTTTTTGCAGCATGCGCGACCCCAAACCTATGCCTTTTAAATCGCTGCGAATCGCCATGGCAAATTCAGCAAAGGTATTATCCGGGTCGCGCTGCGCGCGCACTACACCTAAAATTTCTTCATTGCCACTCGCGTTTTGCGCAACTGCCACAAACGCCATTTCTCGCTCGTAATCAATTTGAGTAAGCCGCGCCAGTTGTTCATGGGAGAATTGTGGCAGCTCGGCAAAATAACGTTTGTATCTATCCTCCTTGCTTTGCGAGTTATCAAACACCTGTAAATTTAATTCATCTTCCGGGCGAATCGGGCGCAGCAATACACTGCACTCATTGGGCAGCAAAAATATTTCTTCCAACTCTTTTGGATAAGGGCGAATAGCTAGGGGGTAGGGATTTTTTTCAGCGCTGATGTGAATGCTCGCTTCACTTACCACAATATTTTCGCCGGCAACCAATACCGGGTTAATCAACAAACTGCGCAGTGCGGGGTGATCAATGACAATTTGACTTATCTGTGTCAGCAACAAACAAAGTGATGGCATATCCAAGGGAACATACAATTCACGCTCACGAATTTTCCCCTCCGCCAAAGCCTGAATAACCATATAACGTGCAAGCGCCATATTCAACGGTGGCAAAGCGACAACGGCATTGCGGCGAATACTCCAGTGGCTGGCCGCTTCACCCAATAGAATCACCGGGCCAAATACTGGATCAAGCTGCACTTCAACACGCAATGGAAGGGCATTATGCGTTTGTTTAATTGCTGTTTCTGCTGCAGCAACATGATTAGTTGTATTAATGCCGTAATCACTTAAGAGTTGCTGCGTTTCGCTGCTATCGAGGTGAGTGCGTCCCTGCGCTAATACCTGTGCAATAATCTGTTGCGCCAGTTGTGGTTGATAGGGCACTTTGTCGCTAATAGAATCCGGTGTTTCGGATAATAATTTTTGGTTGCGGCGGTACTGCACCATGTGCATAAACGCGCCCACTGCCCCTTCAGGTGTGCGAAAAGACGCTATACCGGCATCGGCAAAACGCAACCGTGCATTTTGTGCGGCATCCTCGCCCATCCAATTGGAAAAAATATTGGGTTTACGTCCGGTGTAATTTTTGTAAGTAGAAATAATTGCATCGGCATACACCTCACCGGGTGTAAGCGCCGAAGGTGCCTGCATAATTAATAAATTATCAACACTGTTGCTCTGTAAAATAACTTGCAATACTTTTTGATAGGTTTCCGGCGAGGCGTCCCCCAGGAGATTAATCGGATTGTTTGCCCTGCCACCGGAGTGAATCAGCGCTTGAATTTGTCCAACCAATTTTTCATCCAACACCGCTAAACGGCCACCGCGCTGCAACAGCGCATCAGTTGCCATGGCACTGGGGCCATTGCCATTGGCAATAATTACCAACTGTTCGCTGTAAATCGGCTTGCCATTCGCCAGGGTTTCTACTGCCGCTAATAATTCGCGTAGATCGCCCACCCGCAACATACCCGCACGCCGAAACGCCGCGTCATATACCGCATCGTTGCCAATTTTTTCAGCGGGCAACCGCGAGGTTAATGCACTGGTTTCGGCATAGCTGCCCGCCTTGATAACCAGAATCGGTTTGTTAAAGGATGCGGCGCGCGCCGCGGACAAAAAGGCGCGACCGTCATAAATAGCATCGATATACAATAAAATTGCCGCCGTTTTTGCATCGCGCCCGAGATAATCCAGCAGCTCATCAAAATCTATATCGACACCTTCGCCCAGCGAAATAAATTGCGAAAAACCAATTCGGCGACGGCGTGCCCAATCCAATAGGGTCACACATACCGCAGAGGATTGTGACACCACCGCAATTTTTCCCGGCGCGGCATTAATGTGGGCATAACTCGCATTTAAACCCAACTCCGGCACCAGAATACCGAGCGAATCCGGGCCGAGAATACGCACGCCCCACTCCTTGGCAATTGCCAACATTTGTTGCTGCAAATTCGTGCCTTGCGCGGTAAATAGATTATCCAGCCCCGCAGCAATGACGATGGCATTACGTGTGCCTTTGCGCCCCAACTGCAAAATGATCGCGGGCACCCGTGTCGCACGCGTACAAATAATTGCGAGATCCGGCACTAGGGGTAATTCATCTATTGAGCGATAAGCCAATACACCATTGACCGATTTGTAATGCGGCGAGACTGGCATAATCGGACCATCGAACTGGCCCTGTAACAAATTGCGCATCACTGCATTACCCGGACGATTGGGCTGATTGGAGGCACCAATCACCGCAATCGAATGAGGTTTCAGTAGTTGTTCAATGGTTTTCAGGCTCATTGTGTTTCCTTATTGTTGTTTTTTCTTATTGTTTTTTCCTTATGATTCCGCGCCATCTTCATCATCTATTTTTTGTAAACTCAATTCACCAAAACCGCTGGGCATCGCGCTGGCTGCTTTGACTACCGGCGCCTCTGCAGCTGCGGGAGCAGCACCATCGGTTGCCAGCTTTATGCGCAAACGCAAATTGTTGGGTGAGTCGGCATTGGCTATAGCATCATCAAAACTGATTTTTCCGGCCATATACAGTTTAAAAATCGCCCCATCAAAAGTTTGCATACCGAGATTTTCAGATTTCTCCATAATCTCTTTAATTTCGGTAAACCGATTTTTAAAAATTAATTCCTGAATTGTTTTGGTGCCGAGCAATACTTCAACTGCCGCGCAGCGTTTGCCATCCACAGTGGGCACTAAACGCTGGGAGACAAAAGCGCGCAAGTTTTGCGACAGGCCCATTAATAATTGCGGGCGGCGCTCCTCGGGAAATAAATTCACAATGCGCTCCAGTGCCTGATTGGCGTTATTGGCGTGCAAGGTGGAAATAGCCAAATGTCCGGTTTCCGCAAATTCCAGCGCGTGTTCCATGGTTTCACGATCACGAATTTCACCAATCAAAATCACATCGGGTGCTTGGCGCAGAGTATTTTTAAGTGCCGCTTTGTAGCTGCGGGTATCCACGCCGACTTCGCGCTGATTGATCACACTGCGTTTGTGTTTATGGACAAACTCAACCGGATCCTCAATGGTAATAATATGACCGCCGCTGGACGAATTGCGATGGTCAATCAGTGCTGCCAGCGATGTCGATTTACCCGAGCCGGTGCCACCGACAAACAGCACCAAACCGCGTTTGGTCATAATCACATCTTTTAATACCTCGGGCAGGCCGAGGTCATCAAATTGGGGAATATCAGTTTTAATATTGCGCGCTACAATCGCCACTTCATTGCGTTGTTTAAAAATATTAATGCGGAAGCGACCGACACCGTGAATCGAAATCGCCAGATTCATTTCCAGCTCTTGCGCAAAAATATTGCGCTGCTCCTCATCCATAATGGCATTGGCGATGCGCTCAATTTCACCGGGTTTAAACGGCTCGGAGGTGAGCGGTTTTAATACCCCCTGAAATTTTGCACAGGGTGGTGCACCGGTGCTGAGATATAAATCCGAGCCATCTTTTTTAGCGAGAATATTCAGGTATTGATCGATAGGCGTTGCCATATAAAAGTCCTGTCACAATGAAATTCCTGCCGTTCAGGCAATAGCAAAAGTATAGGCACTAATCGCTAATCAGCCCGATTGATTTTACTCAGCGCTCTATGGCAAAAGTGCAGCAACAAAAGCGATTTCCACCAACATCGCCGGATCGAGCAGTTCCACCTTAATGCAGGCACGTGAAGGTGCGCAGCCCTCAGGCAGCCAAGCCTCCCAAGCCGCATTGAGCGCGGCGATATTTTCTTTATCAGTCAGATAAATAGTGGCCGACAGCAGACGGGTTTTATCGCTGCCAATCGCCGCCAGTGTCAACTCTGCCTGCACCAAAATTTGCGCTATCTGTTCAACCATTGTGCAGCCGGTATTATTGGGCACCTCTACAAAGTGTGCGATGCCATTAAAAATAGTGGCATCTGACCAGCGCGAGGCAGGGTTTAAACGTTGGATTGTCATATCAGTTCCCAATTTCTTTTGTGTGTAAAAAGATTGTGGCGCCTATAATAGCCGCCTTTGCCAAACCCCTCCCATGAATCTATTGATGAAGCGATTACTCTTATGGCCTTAACCTCGATTGTTGCTCACCGTATTTATCGCCACAGCCCCGGTGGCGCATTTGAGTTACAGCTGCGCAGCGAGGTATTTGAACTCAATGGCAAACTCGAAGAGCTGGCCTATGAATTAAAAACTCAATTCATCCGCAAGGGCGGCAAGAGCTACGGCCGCTTCTCCGATGAGCTGGGTGAGTTTCCCCTGCCCGCTTGGTTGCGCGACTGCCGCGAAGAGCGTTTGGGTTTTCTCAGTTTCAGCCACAAAGCCATGCAACAATTCCAACAGGCGCTGGAAAAAGCCGAATCGCTGTTGGATGCCTATATCGTTTTTGTCGAAGAGAAGCTGGAAGTGGGTGATACCTTGAGTGTGTATCTGGTTGAACACCAAAGCGGTTTGTATCTGGATGGAGAACTGGCGCTTGATGAGTCACTCTTTCTGGATACCAGCGGCTTTACCCTCGCCGCTAAAATCCAACTGAATGACTGGACTAGTGGTGACTCCACCACCTATTTGACACTGATGCGCGCGCGTAGCGATAAAGATATCGCCGAAGCCTTCACCCACTTTATCGCTTTCACCGATAAGCAGGATATCAAACATGAAACTGCTGAATTCTTAAAAGTGGTCGATGACTTCAGCAATACGCTGGATGAAAGCACCGCCCGCATCACCCGCACCAAGGTAGTTGATTACTGTTTGGAACAAAATAAAGCCGGCAAGGCGGTGACTATTGCCGATCTATCCACCACCCTTGCAGAAGAAGTAAAAAGCTACGAACCGGAGCGGTTTGTACGCTATGTGGAGAGCACCAAACCCGACATCAAACCCGAATTTATTCCACACGCGGGTCAGATCCGCAGCTATGTCCGTATCAGTGGCCGCAATGATTCACTCAGCATGAGTTTTGCGTCAGATTGTTTGGGGCGCGAGATAGAATATGATCCAGAGCAGGATACCCTCACCATTCGCAATTTACCGCCAGCTCTTAAAGCTCGGTTAATTAAGCATTTGAAAGAAGCGCAGTAATCCGCTCTAATCTGTTGCGTGACTCGCATCACACAACAAACGTCAATCAATGAAAGAACTAATAATAATGATCACCCAAGTCATAGCACCAAAAGCTCACATCCTATAACCAAATAAACTAACCCATCGCTTGAAAAAGCAGACGACTGGTCATATATTTACACCATGAGTAAACGCGAACTGAAAAAAGATCATCTCCTTGACGCTGGCCTGAAGGTTATGGCTACCCGTGGCTACAATGGCACTAGCATTCAGGACATAGTCAACGCCGCCGATGTACCCAAAGGCTCCTTCTATACCTACTTCAAAAGCAAAGAAGATTTTGCGATTGAAGCGTTAGAGAAAGTGACCGAAGAGCGCATGATTCAAAATCGCCACCTACTCAACGACCGCAGTATTCCGCCGCAGGAACGACTTATCCGCTTTTTTGTAGCAAATATTGGCGGCTGTGAGGAAAACCTCAATGGTGGCTGCTTTATTGGCAACATGTGTCAGGAGATGTCGGAATCGAGCGAAGCCATTCGCTTGAAAGTACGGCAGATGCTGCGCAACAGCACACAAGCTATTGAAGATGTGCTGGAAGAAGCGCGGCTCAAAGATGGCCTTGAAAGCCAGTTGCCCTCCGCTGTTCTGGCAGAATTTTTATTTAATGCCTGGGAGGGTACGGTAATGCGCATGAAAGCATCAAAATGTCGCGAACCGTTAAACGCCTTTTTAACTGTACTGCCCGAAATATTTACCAAAAAATAGCTCAAACAGGCGTAAAACTTGCCTGCTCATTAAAGCTATAACAAAAGCGTTGTAAGAGCGCTTTTGTCTTCATAAGAATAAGATGACCAGTCAGCTTTTTAACTAATGAGGCAAAGCTTCAATTTAGGCGATTTTTTTCGCCTATTTTTTGGCACAAAAAGAAGACGACTGGTCACTTAATTGATACTAATTTATATACAGGTAACAAAAAGAAGGAGTTACCAATGAATACTCGCCCCGGTACACAAGCACACCATAAATCATTGGTGTTGGTTCAAGCTGTTGTAATTCAGCTAATTGCACTCAGTCTTTTAATAAGTATTAGCAGTTTCGCCGATGCTAAAACTGATGACTACTTGCGCTCACAACAGCCCGAATGGTTGAAGCTCGCATCCGTAGTTGAGGATGAAAAGCGCCCGCTACTTCAGCTAGACAACCCTGACATCAACAGCCATCGAAGCTGGGCTTTTGCATTTGACAATGATTTTTTAGTACCCGGTCACAGAGACCAGGACTATACCTATGGCCTGAACTTTACCCAAACGGGTCAATTAGCTGCAGAGAGCAATTTGGGATTGAACAACTTATTAACCAATATCGATAACTGGCTCGGCAATAAACATGCGTCAATCAGCCAGCAAGAGATTACCAGTCGTGAGATAGGTGCTTTTGGTTTCACTCCAGAAGACATAGCTGTCTCCATCGCAAACCCCGAGGATCGCCCCTACGCAAGTTTGGTGTATCTATCAAATACACGGGAACAAATTGACTTGGTAGAGAATGTCGCGTGGAAAAGCACACTGACCCTTGGCGTTCTTGGACTCGACGTGGTCGGAGAATTGCAAAACCATGTACATAAAGCAGTAGCCGGCAAACAGGCACAGGGTTGGGACAATCAAATCAGTGACGGTGGTGAATTAACCGGTCGTTATGTGCTGGCGCGCCAACAATATTTTGACCAGCTGTCGGATAAGGTTGAGATCAAAAGCACTATTCAAGGATCTATAGGTTACCTGACAGAAGCAAGCTGGGGGCTCAGTTTGCGCGCGGGTCGCATTCACAGTCCTTGGTCATCATTCAACCCTGAATTGGCAAGTTATGGGGAGAAGTCGTCTTATTCAAGCAGTGCAAAAGCAGTTAATGAACGTTATTTCTGGACCGGATTCACTATCAAGGCCCGCGCTTATAATGCATTTTTACAAGGACAATTTCGCAATAGTGCGGTCACGTACGAACACAGTCAATTGCGCCCTTTACTAGTGGAGGCTTGGGCCGGTTACACTTTTGCATTTCAAAATGGTTATAGAATCAGCTATGTAATACGTGGACACAGCTCGGAAATTAAATACGGTGCAGGTGATCGCAGCTTGGTGTGGGGCGGAATTATTGTTGCGCGCAGTATTTAAGACTGCGCACAACAAATCAATCACTTCAATAATGGCGAGTTCAGTGCATCGATATCAGAACCGACCAGCTTTTCAGTTGCCGCGCGTAAATCATCAAATGAAACTTTGCGTTTTTCCATTAATTGGCGAGTGACATCATCCAAATCATATTTTTTATTACTGCGTTTTTTTATCTCTTTATCGAGCTCATCGAACAGCACCACTGCTCGTGCAGTTACCGGCCCAGTCGATTTACTTTTACGCAAATGTTTTACTTCAGCACCCCATTTCCCCAGACCTTTTATAATTCTTGTGCGACGCGCTTTAGTCATACCATCGGCACGGTAAAGTAATTCAAATGAATAGAACTCTGCCAGACCTTCTGCAATCCAGTCATCATTAGCCGTATCAGTTTCCATTCCAGTAATTCGCGTGACCATATGCGTTAGCTCATGCAATAAAGGACTTGTGCCATTTTCACTAACAAGCGGCCTATCCGAATGTAAGAACAACGAATTGGACGCAGACAGTCCGCCTCGCCACATTGGATCTGCGGCGCCTACAACCAAAAGTTTTTCTGGCGTTTCCCCGAAGGCTTTTGCAATCTCAGGCCATACAAAATTAAAAAATACTAACGCATCCATACGTCTAAAATTTTCACCTTTGGGGCCACTCACAGCGATCGCGGTTTTGGAAATACTAGCGCGACGGGAGCCAATATCACCCGCAATTATCCAACCAACAGGACGATCAAATCGTCGCTCCGGATTATCAATTTTAAAAATATTACCCTTTTTCCGCGGCCATCCAGTTTCAACACTTTTCCATGAATCGGGAAGAATGAACTCAAGTGTCGCAGCAGCATGCGCACCTGGCGCCTCAAATGTATGAATAGCTGGAATCAAATCATCACCGCGAAACAATGCCCACTCTTTAGTTACTCGAGCATCGAATTTACCGGGACTACGCTCATGTGTCAGTTTCACAAAATAAGTTAATCGTGCATTGCCCGAAGGTAACTCCCAGGTAACACGTTTATCTTTTAATGTTAATTTCCCGGTACCGCGAATATCGGAATAGATCGCATGTTTATTTGAAAATTGTATTTTCTTGAGTAGCTCACCCTTATCGACGCTAATTAAAACTGAAGCCCCCTCTCTCTCAGGTTCCAAAGTCACTTGATAACGAAGTTTATATTCAAGCGCGGAATCGCCATCACTTGCAGCATTGGCAACAGAATTAGCCGTAGCAAGCAAACTCCAAAGGACAACCAATGAAAAATACCTTAACGGTATTAAAAATGGTGAAGTCATGTATTGAACCCCCATAAACCTAAAAAACAGTGCAAAAAAACATTCATGCACTTTACCCGAATCAGATTACTCAGCCTAACAAAAACAACCTTAACAGAGACCTAATTGATTACACGACTGTCAGTTTATGCCGACTTGCTCTGTAGTCATTTTCCTACAAACATTTGCGAGATTTGTGACTATTTCGAACCTCAACCTAAGGGCATAATGATTTCACAGGGAAGAGAGAAGGGAGTCGTAAGTCAAAAAGGAAATAGTTTGCAGGATGCAAACAAATACCAGTTGATGGAATCAGCTCACACGGATGATAAAGGATTAATGTCACTACAAGGAGTAACTGACTGAGCACGGGGTAGGCTATGGATAAAGCTGAAGTCCCACCAACTCATCCACTACAGGAAGGAGTCACAGAAGTAGCAATGGACAGTGGAATTGAGCTTTCAGCAGGAGGCTGAGGCAAACGAGAGTGAACGTTTGCTGCAGTTCAATACTGGATACACAATGGGGATTTCCGAAAGGAAATCCCCTTTCTTTTAGAGGGTTAAATTAAACAATTGATTGACAGAGGAAGCTATAAATTAGGAGAACGCTGATATTTTATAGCTATTAATATTTTAAAAGTTATCACTAATAAATTTTGAGGCCAATTTGGCAGCATCAGTGTTCCCAGCGGCAAGCTGACTTAATAACGACTTAGCTTTAACCTTATCACCCATCAGGAAATATACCTTTCCTAAATCCAATTGGGCATCAGGTACTTTTGCAGCGGAAGGAAAATTTGCGATCAAATCCGTGAACCAGGATTTTGCTTGAGGATAATCTTTTTTTAACATTGCGATTTTACCAAGCCAATAATGACTATTACTTGCAAAATCACCGCTAGGAAAACGGGTTAAGTGATCCTTGAACGCACTTTCTGCACCAGTAAAATCTTTTTGATTCAATAAATCATAAGCTGCTTTATAAACATCAGCTTCACTGGCATTGTCATCAACAACAGAGGCAGAGGGCGAAACAAGAGGCTCATTCGAAGGGGCTGGTGCAGCTGATTGCGAACCACCGGATATCCGACGATCCAAATCAATATAATTATCTAGCTGTAATTGCTTGAGCTGCTTAAGCTCATAGGCTTGCTCTTCAACAAGACCACGCAAGGTAGCTATTTCTTCTTGCAGAGAGCGAATTTGAGAGTAAACGTCAGATTCAGCGGAGGCAGGCATATTGGGCTGAGCCACCCCAGAGCCAAAGCCCTGAGGTGAAGACTCAACAACCCGTACTTGTGCCTGTAGGACTGGAGCCGAAGCTATTAAGGCAACAGCAATCAGATTTTTAAGCATACGGGTTTAGACTCTTAGTACTTAACTTCTACGCGACGGTTTTGAGCCCAAGAGGCTTCATCACTACCGGTAGCAGCTGGTTGTTCTTCGCCGAAGCTTACAACTTCCAGAGAAGAACCGTTAACGCCTTGAGTCACGAGGAAATCGCGAACAGCGTTAGCACGTTTTTCGCCCAGAGCCATGTTGTATTCACGCGAACCGCGCTCATCAGCGTGACCTTCCAAACGCACAGCAACTGAAGCACCTTTCAGTTTGTCAGCATGAGCCAACAAAACAGCACGGCTTTCAGCGGTCAAAGCGTATTGATCGAAGTCAAAGTAAACAACATTTGACAAAGTAGCTTCTGTAGCGCTGGTGTCAGTTACTGCAGTACCAGTAGTTGGAGCTTCGGTAGTTGCGTTGTCGCTGCTTGAACAGCCAACCAGGAAAGACATAACAACAGCCAAAGTAAGACCTTGCTTGATTGCCTTGGTGATCATGTGTGTGTAACTCCAATGAAGTTTTGATCTAGTTTGAACGGGGATTTAGTTAAAGAATGGCGACCATGCGGGTTCCCGCACATCACCCTGTTTTGGGGGCTGGAGGATTTTGACACGCGCATCCAAGGACACGGCCGCCAATACTCCTTTACCACCAGAACGAGTCGCATACATCAGCATAGCGCCATTGGGCGCTATAGTAGGTGATTCATCAAGGTTTGTCTCGGACAAAATACGTAAATTTCCAGATTTTATATCCTGTGCAGCAATATGATGTGTGGTACCAGGACGCTTGTTTAACATAACAAGGCTTTTGCCGTCAGGAGAAACCCGTGCACGTGCATTATAGTCACCATCAAAGGTAACTCGCTCCTGCTGCATACTAGCCAAATGAACCTGATAAATTTGCGGCTTACCACCTCTGTCCGAAGTGAAAAAGAGTGATGCGCCATCCGCCGACCAACTAGGTTCATGATCGATTGCAAAATGATTAGTTACCCGCGTCAATTGTCGGGTTAGCACATTCATTACGTAGATTTCAGGATTACCGTCTTTTGATAAAGCCATTGCCAATTTTTGGCCATCAGGCGACCACGCAGGAGCACCATTGAGACCTCTAAAATTGGTCATTTGTTGACGCCGGCCAGTTGCTATGTCTTGAATATAAATTGCGGGTTTATTGTCTGCCTCAAAGGATACATAGGCGACGCGCTGACCATTAGGTGACCATACAGGGGATAACAAGGGAAAGCGCGACTCAAGTAACAACCGGGAACGAAAACCATCAATATCGGAAATCATCAGTCGATACTTTTGCGGTTGCTTGAATGCCTCTACATAAATTAATTTAGTGGAAAAAATACCGCGGATTCCAGTGATAGTTTCATAGACCTTGTCGCTGATATGATGCGCCATATCACGCAATTGGGCAGAAGAACCATCTACCGTTAGCTTGGCAAATACGCGTTTTTGCTGCACCACATCGAATAACTCGTAACTTGCGTAATAACGGCCTGCCTGTTGAGTGACAGAGCCAATTAACAAGTATTCTGCCCCTAATGCCTTCCAATCGCGATAGTGAACTTCTGTTTCAGCGCGAGGGAACGATAACATACGCTCGGGTGAAGTAGCCTCAAACTGCCCTGAAAACTCCAGATCATTACCAACAATTTTGGCGATATCTTCAGGTAATTTTCCACCCGCCCATGCAAAAGGAACCACAGCAATTTTTGTGGGATTATCCACTCCCTTAGTAACACGCAAATTTAATTGTGCTTGGGCTAAGCCAGTCACAAAAATAAGACACAGCAATAAATAACGTTTCACGACCTTAAGTCCTCTGGGCTGAATGTAAATCTGAATACACGAAAATACTTTTCAAAAATGTCAGGGGGAATCTGCATAGCCTCTGTGAAACGATCAACCCTTTTCACAGCCTGTTCCGCCGAGCGGTCAAAAGCGGGATCACCACTACTCCTGACAACACGCAAACCAGTCACGATACCGTTAGGAAGCATATTTACTTCCAACACCACCTCAAGACCGTTTCTTGCAGAGGGTGGGCGACTCCAATTTTGCTGTACACGCTCAATCAGCATTTCTTCATAGCTTTTAGTATTGGCATCATCATTAGTATCACTAATGTGCTTTGCTTCCTTCTGCAAAGCTGCCTGAACTCGTCGCTGCTCCTCCTGAGCTTCTTGTTCGCGCTTGGTCTTTTTAGCTGCCTCTGCTTTTTGTTTAGCTAATTCATCTGCCTTGCGTTTTTTTTCTGCCGCTTCCTTTTCTGCTTTCGCTTTTGCGATTTTTGCCTGTTCCTCTTTAACTTTTTGCTGTTTTACCTTTTCTGCTTCTGCAGCTTTAGCCTCCTGCTCTTTTTTCTGCTGCACGAGAGCCTCAGCTTCTTTACGGCGCTGCTCATCCTGTTTTTTGTTGTTTTTTAAATCTTCATAAGCCTTTGAGTCCAATACTTGCTCTTTGGTTTGTTGCGGTGCCGCTTTTGCCTTTGGCTTCAGATCAACCAAAGTAGCTGTGACATAATGGGGCTTATAGGGTTCCGGTTCTTTTTTAAAAAAGTTCCAGTCACCTAAAAATAAAACCAACAACAATGTGTGCAGCGAGACACTTAGAAATACGGGAAGTGAAAATGATTTTTCCAGTCTCATAAAAAACCTAACGCGGAGGCTCCGTAATCAAACCCACCGAAGGTGCTCCTGCCAACTTCAACTCACCCATCAAGGTAACAACGACACCATACTCAACTTTTTTATCACCTTGAACAAAAACCAGAGTGTTGGGTTTTTCCGCCAGAACCTTGCTGACAATAGCCTTGATCTCGGCAAGTGGGCGAGCCTGCTCTGGATCACCACCCAAATCGATGTAATAACTACCATCAGCCTTTACGGATACCGTAATTGGCTCGTCATCTTTTGACTCAACTGGTTCTGATGCAGCCTGTGGCAATTCAACTTTTATCCCCTGAGTCATCATGGGTGCGGCAATCATAAAAACAATCAGCAATACCAACATGACGTCAATAAGCGGAACCACATTGATTTCCGCCTTAAGTTTCTTTTTTACCGGTGGACCAAATCCAGACATGTTTTTAACCTGTTAACCAATCAACGTGACGCAGTATTATTTACTGTGAACCTGGCGATGCAGAATGGCTGAAAATTCTTCAGCAAAGGTTTGATAATTACTCATCAAATTTTCAGCGCGTGCCGAGAATTTGTTGTAAGCCAAGACCGCCGGAATTGCGGCAAACAACCCCATCGCGGTGGCGATCAATGCTTCGGCAATACCAGGGGCAACGGTTGCAAGACTAGGCTGACCAGCATTAGCGATATTTAGGAAGGACACCATAATGCCCCACACAGTACCAAACAAACCAATATAGGGGCTAACTGAAGCCACGCTGGCAAGGAATGGCAGATTCTCCTCCAGTTTTTCATGTTCGCGGGCAAGTGCAACGCGCATGGCACGCATCGAGCCCTCCATAATTGCATCCGAGTCGGCGCCAGCCTGCTGACGCAAACGAGTAAACTCTTTAAACCCGGCGCGAAAAATACTTTCAATACTCTCTACCGCTTCATTGCGGCTATTACCTTGGCGATAGAGTTGATTCAAATCGATACCAGACCAAAATTGCTTTTCAAAATACACAAACGCGGCAGATGCTTTGCGTTGGTATACCTCGCGCTGAAAAATCATGACCCAGGAAATGACTGATGCCAAAAATAGAATCACCATCACCATTTGCACTAAAAAACTGGCCTCAAGCATGAGGTGCAGGATCGACAGACTTTGATTAGCTTCCGACATAAATATGTTTAACTCTTACTGGTTCAACTGGGAAAAAAACAGGGGCCATCATAGCCTAAAGTGCGCTGAAATACTCATGACTGGATAAGAGCTTTATTCGGCACTGTCTTGCAATCGTTTAGGTACCGGCACACCAAAATAAAGGTAAGCATTGTTGGTCAAAATACGACCGCGCGGTGTGCGCGCCATAAACCCCTGCTGAATAAGATAAGGCTCTATCACATCCTCGATAGTTCCGCGATCCTCGCTAATTGCGGCAGCAAGACTTTCTACACCAACAGGACCGCCATCAAAATTGTGCATCATTGCGGCCAATAAGCGACGATCCATATGGTCGAAACCACGCTCATCCACGTTGAGCATATTGAGTGCACTGTCAGCTATTTTTGCAGTGACAGTCCCATCGCCCTTCATTTCGGCAAAATCGCGCACGCGGCGCAACAATCGGTTCGCAATTCGTGGAGTTCCACGCGAGCGTTTAGCCACCTCGGCTGCACCTTCAATATCCATTTGTACACCCAAAAGTGCAGATGAACGCGCCACGATATGCGTCAAATCGGCGACATTATAAAACTCCAAACGCTGAACAATACCAAAACGATCGCGTAAGGGTGAGGTCAATAAACCTGCCCGTGTAGTGGCTCCCACCAGCGTAAATTGCGGCAAATCCAGTTTAATCGAACGTGCGGCAGGCCCCTCGCCAATCATGATATCCAGCTGGAAATCCTCCATCGCCGGGTAGAGTATCTCTTCCACCACCGGACTCAAACGGTGAATCTCATCGATAAACAGCACATCGCCTGGCTCAAGGTTGGTGAGCAATGCCGCCAAATCGCCCGCCTTTTCCAGCACTGGGCCGGAGGTGCTTTTGAGCGAGACATTCATCTCGTTGGCGATAATATTGGCAAGCGTGGTTTTACCCAGTCCAGGCGGACCAAATACCAGTGTGTGATCCAATGCCTCGCCGCGTTTTTTTGCGGCGCCGATAAAAATTTCCATCTGCTCGCGCACAGCGGGCTGCCCCACATAATCCGCCAAGGACTTGGGGCGCACCGTGCGATCCAAATGATCCTCGCGCTCTTTGGCAACAGGGGCTATCAGGCGATCGGTTTCAATCATCGTTATTTAACCTGCTAAAAATTATCCAGCGATAGCGCGCAGCGACATACGAATTAACTCTTCGCTGGTTGCATCAGGCTTCTGTTTGGCCGCCAGGGAAACCATTTTCGCGGCATCAGCGGGTTTGTAACCTAGAGCAATCAAGGCGCTTTCAGCTTCGGCAAAGATATCGTTATCCGTCGCAATACTTTGAATCTCACTATGCGCAAGCAAATCATTTTGCGGCATATCCCAATTTTTCAGGCGATCGCGCAACTCAATGACCAAACGCTCGGCCGTTTTTTTGCCAATACCAGGGACTTTCGTCAACGCGGTAATATTATCGTCACGCACACAGCGGGCAATATCATCCGCCTCCATACCCGACAAAATAGAAATGGCCAATTTAGGACCAACACCATTCACTTTTATGAGTGTGCGAAATAGCGAGCGATCACGTTGCTCAGCAAACCCAAATAACTGGTGCAGATTTTCAGTGATGGATAAGTGGGTATGCAACACTACATCCTGACCAATCGCAGGCAGGCGATAAAAAGTCGTCATAGGTGCTTGCAACTCATACCCCACTCCCTGCACATCCAAGAGCAAATAAGGAGGCTGTTTTTCCACTAATGTTCCACGCAAGCGTCCAATCATAATGCTTCTCTTCTAATGACTTGTTTGTATTCTCGATTCAATAGACAAATGTTAAACAATGCGTCCACGACGGAAACTGGACGAGCCCGCCATACGAATTAAGTGATCGCGAGTATTGGCATGGCAAAGGGCTACAGCCAATGCATCGGCCGCATCTTCTTGCGGTGCGGCGGGCAAGCGCAACAATGTTTTCACCATATGCTGCACCTGCAGTTTATCGGCCGCACCATTACCCACTACTGATTGTTTCACTTTGCGCGCCTCATACTCTGAAACCGGTACATTTAGCGCGGTAGCGGCAACAATCGCTGCGCCACGTGCCTGTCCCAGCTTCAATGCAGATGACGCATTTTTGGCCATAAACACCTGCTCGATCGCCATTTCCTGTGGGCAATATTGCTCAATGATGTGGGTCAGAGAATCGAAGATGACTTTGAGGCGTGCGGGCAATTCATCCGTATCCTTCATACGAATAACGCCGCTGGTGATGTATTCCTGCTTGCTACCGATGACATTAATAATGCCAAATCCGGTTTTGCGGGAGCCGGGGTCTATACCGAGGATAAGCGCCATAGGTTGTATCTATATACAGTAGTTATGGCGCAGTGTTGCATGCAATATCTGCAGGTGCAAGGGTGAAATTAAAAATCAGATTTAAAGCTCAGCTGCAACCGACCGCTGGAATGGGTATCCAGATGGATTGCGGCCAATTCGTTATCCGCAATCAGGATGGAGGGGGACGAAATCAATAGGTAATCGCCATCAATGAAATCATATATTTCTGTCGACAACAGCAACCCCTGATTGTGGCGAACAGCTGTTACAAGCAAGCGAAATTGCTGATTAAACCTTACCTCGCTCTGCGCCCCCAGCTCATTCAGGAATTGCATTTCACCCTCGGTACTGGCACCAGATTCCGCCTTTACCGATAAATTAATCATCACCTGTTCAGCTGCTGCTGTTGACCACCACCCCAGAGAAACGATTAATGAAGTAAGAATTCCCACCACCCCCCACCAGCGTCGATTACTGGTGTGCCGAGAGGAGCTTGAATTTGATTGTATTAATAAGTCGGCCAAGTCCATATCCAATGCACTCGCCAACGCCATGGCAGACTCTTTGGCTGCAATACCATTGCGCTCTATACGTTGCACTGTACGCATACTCAAGCTGGCAACTTCGGCGAGCTGATTTTGAGTCCAGGCACGCTGTTCGCGCTGCCGACGGAGTAACTTATGATTGATTTTCATATCCATGACACTTACCTCGCTTTGATTAAAAGCCACCAGATTTCGCTATATCTATCGTTTTGTATACGACAGTAATACGACATGGCGACTTTGTGCACCAAGGAGATACGAGTTAACCAATCTGCTCCATAATTTCTTCGGCAATATCCGCATTGGTATAGACGTTTTGCACATCATCCAAATCTTCGAGTGCGTCAATCAAGGCAAGAATTTTTTCGGCGGCGTCCTTATCCAAATTGACTGTGAGCGAGGGAATTTGGGTAATTTCAGCAGAAGCCGGGGTTAACCCGGCGCTGGCGAGCGCATCTTTTACGCGGAAAAAATCCTCGAAGGCGGTCATCACATCGGCCGAGCCGTCATCATTAATCACCACATCATCAGCACCCGCTTCGAGTGCAGCTTCCATCAAAGCGTCTTCGTTGATACCAGGCTCAAAACTGATTTGGCCTTTGCGCGCAAATAGGTAGGCAACAGAACCGCTAGTGCCGAGATTGCCGCCCTTTTTGTCAAACGCATGACGAACATCACCTGCGGTACGGTTGCGATTATCAGTCATGCACTCAACGATAAAGGCGACACCGTTTACACCGTAGCCTTCATAAGTCAGCTCTTCGTAAGCATCGGATTCGTTGGTGCCGGCACCGCGGGCTATAGCGCGTTCGACCACGTCTTTTTTGAGATTGTTTAGGTAAGCTTTTTCAACCGCAGCGCGCAGGCGCGGGTTGTCGGCGGGATTCGCTCCACCTTTGGCAGCGACGGTTAATTCGCGGATAATTTTGGTGAATATTTTTGTACGCTTGGCGTCCTGACGCGCCTTGCGGTGTTTCATGTTTGCCCATTTGGAATGTCCAGCCATTGCACAGCTCCAACTTGCAGATTATTAACGTGGGGGAATAAAAAAGGGCGGGCAATGCCCACCCCTTTCAGATCAACAAAAGTTACATGCCGTATTCGGGCGCGTCTTCGGCAACTACTGCTTTTTCTTTCTTGCGCAAGCGGATGTGCAGATCGCGCAATTGCAGTTCGTCTACCGTGCCAGGTGCATCTGTCATCACACAGGCAGCGCTTTGAGTTTTGGGGAAAGCGATAACGTCGCGGATTGAGCTTGCGCCCACCATCAGCATAATCAGACGATCCAAACCGAACGCCAAACCGCCGTGTGGTGGTGCGCCGTAGGCAAGTGCGTCGAGCAGGAAGCCAAACTTCTCGCGTTGCTCTTCCGGCGAAATACCGAGGATTTTAAATACCGCTTGTTGCATAGTCGATGAGTGGATACGCACCGAACCACCGCCCAATTCAGTACCGTTCAGTACCAAATCGTAAGCACGGGACAAGGCCGCGCCTGGGTTTGCAACCAACTCTTCTGGAGTACAGCTGGGTGAAGTGAACGGGTGGTGAATGGATGTCCAGCCGCCTTTGTCATCCTCTTCAAACATCGGGAAATCAACAACCCAGAGCGGCGCCCACTGGCAGGTGTACAACTCAAGGTCAGCGCCCAGTTTGCAACGCAATGCGCCCAAGGCCTCAGTAACGACTTTGTGTTTGTCCGCACCGAAGAAAATCAGGTCGCCATTTTCAGCACCAACGCGCTCCAAAATTGCCGCACGCACGGGCACAGGCAAGTTTTTCACGATCGGCGATTGCAAGCCTTCTTCCAGATCAGACTTGTCGTTGACCTTGATGTACGCCAAACCTTTTGCGCCGTAGATACCAACGAACTTGGTGTAGTCGTCGATTTGTTTACGGGTCAATTTCTCGTTACCACCAGGTACTTTCAATGCAGTAACGCGGGATTTTGGATCGTTGGCAGGACCAGCGAACACCTTGAAATCCACCTCGGTAACCAGGTCTTTGATATCAACCAATTCCAGCGGGATACGCATATCCGGCTTGTCTGAACCGTATTTGGCAATTGCTTCCGAGAACGGCATGTGGTTGATTTCAGCAAACTCAACCCCGAGCAAATCTTTAAACAATTCGCGGAACATACCTTCGGTAATTTCCATGATTTGTTCTTGCGACATAAATGAAGTTTCGATGTCGATCTGAGTGAATTCCGGCTGACGGTCAGCGCGCAAGTCTTCGTCGCGAAAGCACTTGGCGATTTGGTAGTAGCGGTCATAACCAGCCACCATCAACAGCTGCTTGAACAACTGGGGCGATTGCGGCAGCGCAAAGAATTTACCGTCGTGAGTACGTGATGGCACCAGGTAATCGCGCGCACCTTCTGGCGTAGCGCGAGTCAGGATTGGGGTTTCAACATCGAGGAAACCGTTGCGATCCAGATAATTGCGGATCACGCTGGTCACTTTGCTGCGGAAGCGCAGGTTTTTCTGCATTTCGGTGCGGCGCAAATCGAGGAAGCGGTATTTCAAACGCGTCTCTTCGCCCACGTTGGAGTAGGCATCCAAGGGGAACGGCATGGTTTCCGCTTCGTTCAGAATCGTCAGCGCGGTGCCGTAAACTTCGATCTCACCAGTCGCCATATTCGGGTTAACGGTGGACGGCGCACGGGCACGCACTTTACCGGTCAACTGCAATACGTATTCGCCGCGCACTTTGTCCGCCAAGGCAAAATTCTCTTTTGCATCCGGATCGAACACCACTTGCACAATACCTTCGCGGTCGCGCAGGTCGATAAAGATCACACCACCGTGATCACGACGACGATCAACCCATCCGCAGAGGGTCACTTCTTGATCGATAAACGAGGCATTTAAAGCGCCACAGTATTGGCTGCGCATAGCGAGTTCCTGATGTTTATAAGTAAGTATGAATTACGAAAATCGAGATAATCTAATAATGGGATTGGCCAGAGTTAACTGGCCGTGCTGCTTCCAGCGCTTGAAGCTGAACCGGAGCTGCTGGTTTCGCCAGCGATATTCTTTTTCTTGCCCGATTTAAAATCGGTCTCGTACCAACCGCCACCCGACAAGCGGAACCCGGCGGCTGAAATTTGTTTTTTGAGGCTGGATTTGCCGCAGGCGGGACAATCCACCAAGGGGGCATCACTCAACTTTTGCAGGGCTTCAAGGTTATGGCTGCAAGATTCACATTGGTATTCATAAATAGGCACGTCTATCACCTCGGTTACAACAAGATAGTTACAACAATTAGCTAAACAGGATACCAAGACCCCAAAAGGGTCGCGATTGTAACGCAAAACCCGTGCGGCGAGAACCGCGCCATACAAGAACGGCGCAAGAACCGCGCGCCGGCAAATATGGTTGCGGGTGTACGATTTTAAAGGGGGCCGCTTAGGGAATCTGCGAATTACGCATCCGCGCCTGCACGCGAGAGGCATGCCGGATCACCCAGGCGGGCATGGCTTTTTCATATTGACGGGGATTGGGCAACATAACCGCCATGCGCGCCGCTGCCGATGGACCTATCTGCGATGCCGGGACACGGTAATAATGGCGCGCGGCTGCTTCGGCACCAAACACTCCATTGCCCCACTCCACCACATTTAAATACACCTCCAAAATGCGGCGTTTGTCCCACAGCAGCTCAATCATGAGTGCGATAACCGCCTCCTGCCCTTTGCGCAGGTAAGAGCGAGACGGTGATAAAAACAAGTTTTTAGCCAGCTGCTGGGTAATGGATGACCCCCCGGCGACGGATTTGCCTTTGCGTTGATTCTTTTTCAGCGCCTGCTCTATCCCGCGCAAATCAAAACCTTGATGCTGCATAAAACGGTCATCTTCTGCGGCCACTACAGCGCGTTTGAGATGGGAGGATATGTGCGAATAATCTACCCATTGATGTTTCAACTCTGCCTTGGAATTTTGCTCGCGCAGCTCATCCAGCCGAATAGACATAAAACTCGTCGCACCCGGATTCACCCATTTCCACACCAGAATATGGGCGAAAAACCATAACTGATAGGCCAACACCAATAACATTAGCCATTTGAGAACTCGCCAAGTGGTGCGCCAGAATATTTTCATCGCGGGCTATTGCGCCTGCTCCTGTTGTTGTACGCGCTGTTTCATTGCTTCGGCCGCAGCGCGAGCTTTTTCCAGCGGCGATGAGGTATCGGTAGCCACTTGTTCGGATGTGGGTTCGGGCTTAGACCAACCGGAAGACTCGGGCGCAGAAATGGCATTGCGCGTATCGACTTCAATTTGCTCGGCGTCACTGGCGAGGGGTTTATCACCAAAATGTACTTGGCCGTTTGCATCCGTCCATTTATAGACTTTGGTGGGCGCAGGTGTTTCCGGCTTAGATACCTTGTCAGACACGCTTTCCATGGCTTCTTTGGCATCGGCTGCCAACTGATTCGGTGACAATTTATCGGAGAACAACTCACGCAGATCAACTAGCCAATCATCGCCCATACGCGCATGCATATCGCGCAGCGGCATCTGCCCGGTTTTGAGATAAACCAAATAATTGCCAATGCCGATCATCAATACCAGCACCACCAGGGATTTCATAATTAAACGCGCCATAGCTTTCCTTGTAGTGAATAACTCATTGTTTTGTGGTTAATAATTCATTGTTGCTTAAAAACTCAGTAAGAACTTGCTTCAACCCCAAGCATGTTCCCTTCATAAATTAGCGGGATAAATTGCAATCGCTGACTGCACGCGGGATTAGCGGAGCGCCCGCTACTCAAATCAAACTCCATGCCATGCAGGGGGCAGCGGATCGCATTGCCAGTACACGTTGCATAGGTGAGCGCAGCACCAGCATGGGGGCAGCTATTTTTGATCAACAGGGTTTTGCCGTTCTCCTGCAGTAACAGTAGCGACTGGCCATCCAGTGTAAAGGCTTTGCGGTAACCATCGTAAAGCTGATGTAATTTTTCCAGCGCCACAAACGGCATAAACCCATTCCTCTGTTAGCTAACCAACGTTAAACCCTGTGCATTTTGGCGATTTATCCACCGCTATGCCAGAGGTGTCGTGGCGAGGTATAAATACTCGCCACAAATCACCTGCAAACGGCTAGAATGCGCGCCGTTCCAAAGCCGTCTGCGCCCGGCACCTGGCTGCCCCCTTTTGTGGCATTCCGACTATGACCGATTCACTTTATCTGGAGCGATTGAAACAACTTTCAACGCGCCTGGTCTCCCTGCAAAAACCCATTCGTATCCTCGATGCCATCAAGTGGCCAGCAGGAATCGAACAGCGTTTTCGTGCCGAACAAGGTAGAGAACTGCCTGGATTGGAGGCGGATTTTTATCAGCGCCAAGCACTGGCATTTGATCCACGCAATGTCAGTCAACTACTGAAAGAATTGAAAAGCGATGTGCGTCGCCAATTGGGGCACCATGATGCGCTGGGCAAAATCCTGCAGGCCACCATTGATCAATACCAAATTGTGATTGAGCTGTTGGGCGCGCGCGGCACCCAACAGTTCGGCCATTTCAGCAAACAACTCTACGGTTCGGCGAGTGACAATATTCGCGGCGATCGCAAAACCCTGCGCCAAATGGGTGAGCGTTTGTGCCATATTTTTTCGCTGCCAGCCGTCGAGCACCTAAACCGCCCTTACACCAATCACATCAATGCTGAAGATGCAGTCACTATGCTCAGCGGGCGCATGCGTGATTATTTCGGCGCCGGTGAAGTGCGAGTGCAGATAAGCGATGACATAGTTTCCGACGCGTCTGCCGGTGGCGACTGCATTAAAATTAATCGCCGCTCGCTGTTTTCCGAGCTGGATATCCAGGTGCTGGAAGTGCATGAAGGTTGGGTGCACATCGGCACCACCCTGAACGGCCGTGAACAGCCTTGGGCAACCTGGCTAAGTGTTGGATCGCCGCGAATTACTGCAATTCAGGAAGGCATGGCTGTACTGCTGGAAACGCTGACATTCAGCTCTTTTCCGCAGCGTGCACGACGCATTAGCGACCGGGTTGTCGCGGTGGATTTAGCCGAGCAAGGCGCCGATTTTTGCGAAGTCTATCGCTACTTTTTAGAGCGCGGCATTAGTGAGCACGACAGCTATCGCGTCACCCAACGCGTGTTTCGCGGCGGCACCTTAACCGGCGGCTCGGTGTTCACCAAAGATATTTCCTACGTAAAAGGATTTGTTGAAAACGTAAACTTTATTCGCAGCGCGATTCAATCCGGCGTACCGGAAATTATCCCAATGCTGTTTGTCGGCAAAGTCACACTGGATGATTTACCGCTGCTCTATGAACGCTATTTGGATGGGGTGATTGTCGCTCCAAAACATTTGCCACCGATGTTTAAAAACCTGAACGGGCTGTATGTTTGGTTTGGGTTTTCGAGCAGCATGTCAGAGATGAATATTGCGCGCGTGCAACAGCACTTTAATAAATTGTTTCAACAACTACCCTCGGCAACACCTATTCACCAAAATACCGATGCAGAATTGGATTGAGTTAAATTAGTTGATCATGACCTACTACAAAGTTGTACTTTCCGGCGAAGATATTTTTTTTGAAAATGCTTCACGCATTGATAACGACAATGCTGAACCAGTGATTGGTTTTATCAGTTGCAAACCTATCAGTGCAGAGACTCCGGCGTTAGCGCTGGCCATCGCTAAGCGCGATTTATTAGTGCACTGGAACCACAGTTTTAATTTTGATCGCAAGATGGGTATGCCCACATTAACCCTTGAATATATGGGCGAAATGCGTGGCTGGTTTAAACCTAAAAGTAGTCAGGACTATTACTGGTTTACTAACGAGGAGCACAAGCAGACGTTGTTGGCGCAACTAACCCAGCTGCCGCGCCAACGCTTGTGGCGCAAAGAGACGCCGATAACCATTGATACTTAAGCGTAGCTTCCAAACAACCTGCTCAAGCGATCGCAGCGGGAGCAGGCTCAATAATGTCCAATAAAGCAGCACGCAGTACCGGTGAGACAATTTCTTCACTGCGCGCTGAAAGCGGTGAATTACCCACCCACTCAAAACGCCAGCGATACAAATGAAGGCCATCCGCTGTTTCACGCACTTCCACTAATTCAAAACGGCGCGCATCCAACTCAAAACGCTCGCGCAATTGAAACGCAAAGGGTTCAGCATTTTTTCCGACGAAACTGGAAGCATGTTGGGTAGGCGCGGCCACCATTACGTAATCGCGGCCTTGAAATTGCAGATGACAAACGCTCAGACTTACCGGTTGCCCAAGGCGGTTATTTAACACTGTATCGACAAAAAAAGAGTTCATCACCATAAAAGATCCCGCTGCGTTCTTATGGTTTTCCGCCACAACGACATTGGCCGAAAACTGGTTGATTATTCGCCACCCGGTTCTAATAAAAGCGTCCCTCTACGCGGCGAGGCGGCAGTCTACGCACAATTTGTTACAGTTCAAGCAAAAGCTTGCTGTCACACCACCCCGTTCACACCCGCAAAGATTTTGTTACTTTATTGCCAGATTCTTGGTAGCAGCAGTGACAAATTCACCTCACCGCTTTCGCCCGTCTGGGTACAATCTGATAAAGTTCTTAGCTAAGGCTGCTGGAATACTGAATAGTTCCTTAACCACAAGGCCTTTTTAGCGATTCTTTTGCGTGTGTTTTTTGCTCTTACCCATTCACTTTTTACTGCACGTTTTTCCACAACGACAGTACACAACTACAGTTCACAACTATCATCAGGATTTGAAAGGAATGATCACGACCTTCACCAGTGCTTCTGCACGACTGTTATGGGGGGCAACCCTCGCTTTATTCACACTGCTTCAAGGTTGTAGTTATTTATCGCAAGGGGTTTTGGTTGATGGCGACCGCTACGCCAAAGCGACTACAACAGATAGCTTTGGTGATAGCGCCGAGCAGGTGGTTTACCCCGAACAAAACTGGAGCGCAGCCCAAAGCCTGTGGTTTTACAATGTCACCCAAGGCTCCAACCTGATTCCCTACGATATTTTCCTGCATCTGGAAGTATCTGACAGCGAACAATTATTCCGCAGCGATGAGCATATGAATCGCCTGCGTTACCTGCCCCAATCGGCCTCACTCGCCAACCCGGATGGACTGCCGGTGGGCTGGGTAAAAGATGAACATCTCGGCAAAAATTATATTGGCCTGACTTGCGCAGCTTGCCATACCAGCCAGATCAATTATCAAGGTGCAGCCATACGCATTGACGGTGGGTCAACGCTGGCAGATATGGAAAAGATGCTAAAGAGTTTGTCTGCCGCGCTGAATACCAGCCTCGACGAGCCAGCCAAATTTGAGCGGCTTGCGAAAAACGTATTAAAAGCACGATATCCCGCCGATCAAGAAGCCTTTCGTGTGGAGCTGAGCGAGGTCGCCGCGCAAATCGCCCATTACAACCAGATCAATGAGCCGCGCCACGGCAATCAAAGCGTCGCTTATGGTTACGGGCGCCTCGATGCCTTTGGGCGCATTTACAACCGTATTCTCGCCCACCTCACCCCCAAAGAACCCAACTTCAATCCCGCCAGTGCACCAGTGAGCTATCCCTATTTATGGGATACCCCACAGCACGACTTTGTGCAGTGGAACGGTGTGGGCGATAACGAATTAGCAGGGCCATTGGGGCGCAATACGGGCGAAGCACTCGGTGTCTTTGCACAGTTTGATCTGGATAAAAAGCCAGGTGATCTGGGCTACCGCTCCTCAGTAGTAGTGCGCAACCTGACACGTATGGAGCGTCACCTTGAAAGTCTGTGGTCGCCCAGCTGGCAACAATTGGCCGAGCAAAATGTATTGCCTGCCATTAACCAGCATTTGGCCGAGCAAGGCAGGGAGATATTTATTGAATACCAGTGCCACACCTGTCATGAAGCCATTGACCGCACCGACCCCAAACGACGTGTGATATCTCAATTTGCCAGCCTGCAAACCATCGGTACTGATCCATACATGGCGATGAATGCACTCAACTACACTGGCAAAAGCGGCTACTTTGAAGGCGACAAAATCAAACCGCTCGATCCCCGCTCGCCGCGTTTTAAAGCGAACACACCGGTCTTACCCGCCCTGAGTGCAGCAGTTGAGGGAGTTTTGCTGGAGCCGGATCACGATAAAACGTTTATCCGCCGCTGGGCGGAGAAACTCTATGACTTGGTGACTTCCATCGGCGATAACCCGATTAAAAAAACCGAGCGGCATCTGGACTTTGAAATCGTCAACAAAAACAACCCCGCCACACTCGCTGCTTACAAAGCGCGCCCGCTCAATGGCATTTGGGCTACAGCACCTTATTTACACAACGGCTCAGTGCCCAGCTTGTATGAACTGTTTATGCCCAGCTGCAGTGATGCTGAAATCATCAGTGGCAAAACCTGTCGCCCCAACAAATTTACGATAGGGGTGCGCGAACTGGACCCAGTAAAAGTAGGTATGGTAGGGCGTGACCCGGCGCAATACCCCGACTTGTTTGTGTTTGATACCAGCCTGCCTAGCAACTCCAATAAAGGTCATGAATATGCCGCTGGCGTGACGCCGGTATTTATTCTGGATGCACAGGGGCGCCCATTGAAGGATGCACAAGGCAAACCCAAAATGCGCCAGCTAAACCCTATCAACCATGCACAGCGTTTGGCACTGGTTGAATACCTGAAAACGCTTTAACCTGCCCTCCCGCTACATGGCGCCCGCACACTCACAGGGCGCCATTCACTCGCACAATTGCTAACAACTCACCCCACCCAAGTTCGTTAGATTTAACACCGCATAAAATCACTGAACCAATTGCCTGTTTTCACGGTCTCTATGCGGCTTCTATTTATTAAGCAGCCAAGCCTAAATGCGGGCGATTTGATTGACACCAAGCGCCGCGACACACAGAATCACCGACCAGTTTTAAACCTCAGGAACACGCTGAATGAATATTGATCGTTTATCCCCGCTATTACAGCGCACCACCCTGCTGCTCTCTCTCGCAGCCGGTTCATTTTTGCTCACTGCCTGTGGCGGCGGAAGCGACAACAAATCATCAGCCAGCAGCTCTTCTATTAGCAGCAGCTCATCACTGCGCAGCAGCTTTAGCAGTGCCTCCGTACCCGCCAATGGCTCAGGCATTTGGCCCAGCGTAAAAGTGGAAGCACAAAGCCCCAAAGTACTCACTTTTCAGTGGAGCGCGGTAGAAGGTGCAACCCACTACAAACTTTACAAACAAGACGCTGAAAACGGCGCAGTGCTGTTAGCTGACAACATCACCACCACCAGTGCCAGCGATGAAATTGGCGTACACATTCACGACTGGGTAAATACCCGTTATTGGGTGGATGCCTGTGTTGCGGACGACTGCAGCCAGCGCTCGGACATGACATTTACCGCCACCGAAATGATCAAAGCCATCGGCTATTTCAAAGCATCCAATACCGGCTCATTTGACTGGTTCGGTTGGAGTATTACCCTCTCAAGCGATGGCATGACCATGGCGATTGGCGCTCCTGCAGAGGACAGTAAAGCGGTTGGTATTAATGGTGATCAAACCAACAACGAAATAGTAAATGCCGGTGCAGTTTATGTGTTTGTGAAAGAGGATGGGCTTTGGGTACAGCAGGCTTACCTCAAAGCGTCCAATACCGAGCAGCCTAATTTAAATGGCCTTCGCGTGCTGCCGAATGATCGTTTTGGTTACCGTGTGGCATTGTCTGACGACGGCAATACCTTGGCAGTATCGGCCTTATTGGAAGACAGCCCATCTTATGGCGTCAACTGTAATCAGGACAATTATGAACAGGTCATCAGCTCTGCCGCTTCCTCAGGCGGTACTGGTAATTTGC
>Ga0307408_100000090_pt1 | contig 100442 bp, 111 predicted proteins | sample 322Cmetagenome_FD_202116 | JGI IMG/M metagenome (GOLD analysis project Ga0307408, IMG submission 202116) | Maize rhizosphere microbial communities from greenhouse at UC Davis, California, United States - 322HYB-C-3 | ecosystem: Host-associated > Plants > Roots > Rhizosphere > Soil | place... | reverse complement strand
CACGGCCACCAAAGGCTTCAGCAGTTGCGCGGTACAGAACGTTTTCGATAGTCATGGCATTGATCCTTGTCGGTGGGGTAGGGATGGATTGGTTTGCTAATCTTTTGTGCGCCAACCGTTTCCATGGAGCGAACTATATTGCGCAAAACATTAGTGCGCAATATAAATTGATGGAAGATTTAGTTATATTTTTTCCGTTTATTGGAATAAGTGTGAAGTGAGGGTGTGCATAAGGTTGGTGTGCCCGGGCATAGATTGAGAGGTATGTCGTCCTGCTGATGCGCCGTCTGCTAGCTGGTCGGCTGTCTGGGGCGCCATCTGTGGTAGGCTGTAGCGATTTTCATCGGTCCGTCGTTCGACAGGAGTGTTCATGTCCCTGACCCGTATTTCCATTGCCCTGGCGCTCGCTCTGGGCAGTAGTGTCACCCTGGCGGCTGATCCCGATCAGGTCATCCGTCAGACGCTGAAGTCGCTCGATGGCAGCTTGCCGATCGAGGCCATTGCCGAGAGCCCGATGCCCGGTGTCTATCAGGTTCAACTGCAAGGCGGTCGTCAGCTTTACACCAGCGCCGATGGCCAGTTCCTGATCCAGGGCTATCTGTTCCAGGTCAAGGACGGCCAGGCCGTGAACCTGACCGAGATCGAAGAAAGCCGCGCCGTGGCCAAGCAGATCAACGCCATTCCTGCCAAGGAAATGGTGGTGTTCGCACCGAAGGCTCCTAAGACCCATATCACCGTGTTTACCGATACCGACTGTGGCTATTGCCAGAAACTGCACAGCGAAGTGCCGGAGCTCAATCGCCTGGGTGTCGAAGTGCGTTATGTCGCCTTCCCGCGCCAGGGCCTGAACAGTCCGGCGGCCAAGGAACTGGTCAGCGTCTGGTGTGCCAAGGATCAGCAGGACGCGATGAATCGCGCCAAGACTCGCCAGAGCGTAGCCGACGCTTCCTGCGATAATCCGGTGGCCAAGCAGTACCAGCTCGGTCAGATGATCGGGGTCAATGGCACGCCGGCCATCGTTCTGGCCAACGGTAAGATGATTCCGGGTTACCAGCCGGCGCCGCAGTTGGCCAAAATTGCGCTGGAGTCCAACGACTGACGGTGGATTGACTAACAAACAGCCGCTTCGTAAGGTGCGGCTCTTTATCTGCGGCCGGGGCATGCTCCGGCCGTTTCGTGCAGTGCTGATGGGGAATTGAGTGTGAAGCCGGTCAAAGTGGGCATCTGTGGGTTGGGCACCGTTGGTGGCGGTACGTTGAATGTACTCAAGCGCAATGCCGAGGAGATTACTCGGCGCGCCGGTCGCGGCATCGAGATTGCCCAGATCGCCATTCGTTCGCCCAAGCCGCAGTACGACACCACCGGCATTGCCATGACCAGCGATGTGTTCGAACTGGTGAACAATCCCGAGATCGACATCGTCATCGAGCTGATCGGCGGCTACACCCTGGCCAAGGAACTGGTGCTCAAGGCCATCGACAACGGCAAGCACGTGGTGACCGCCAACAAGGCGCTGATCGCCGTGCACGGCAATGAAATCTTCGCCAAGGCTCGCGAAAAGGGCGTGATCGTCGCTTTCGAGGCGGCTGTAGCTGGCGGTATCCCGGTGATCAAGGCGATCCGCGAAGGCCTGTCGGCCAACCGTATCAATTGGCTGGCCGGCATCATCAACGGCACCGGCAACTTCATCCTCACCGAGATGCGCGAGAAGGGCCGTGCCTTCGACGACGTGCTCAAGGAAGCGCAGGCGCTGGGTTATGCCGAGGCCGACCCGACCTTCGATGTCGAAGGTATCGATGCCGCGCACAAGCTGACCATCCTGGCGTCCATCGCCTTCGGCATCCCGCTGCAGTTCGACAAGGCCTACACCGAGGGCATCACCAAGCTGACCACGGCTGACGTGAACTACGCCGAGGCCTTGGGCTATCGCATCAAGCACCTGGGTGTGGCTCGTCGCACCGATGCTGGCATCGAGCTGCGCGTGCACCCGACATTGATCCCGGCCGATCGTCTGATCGCCAACGTCAATGGCGTGATGAACGCGGTGATGGTCAATGGCGATGCCGTGGGCAGCACGCTGTATTACGGCGCTGGCGCCGGCATGGAACCGACCGCTTCGGCGGTGGTGGCCGACCTGGTGGATGTGGTGCGTGCGCTGACCACTGATCCGACCAACCGGGTTCCGCACCTGGCCTTCCAGCCGGATTCGCTGTCCGATCACCCGATCCTGCCCATCGCCCAATGCGAAAGCGCCTATTACCTGCGCATCCAGGCCAAGGATCACCCGGGCGTGCTGGCACAAGTGGCGAGCATCCTCTCCGAGCGTGGCATCAACATCGAGTCGATCATGCAGAAGGAAGTCGAGGAGCAGGACGGCCTGGTGCCGATGATCCTCGTAACCCATCGTGTGGTCGAGGCGCGTATCATCGAGGCCATCGCCGCCATGGAAGCGCTGGATGGCGTGACTTCGCCGGTCGTGCGTCTGCGCGTCGAGCAGCTCAACTAATCCCGTGTCCACCCGTAGGCCTTTGGTCTGCGGGTGCTGCAGAACGAAGGTTTATCCCATGCGCTATATCAGTACCCGCGGCCAGGCGCCGGCCCTGAATTTCGAAGACGTGCTGCTGGCTGGTCTGGCCAGCGATGGCGGCCTCTACGTGCCGGAAAATCTGCCGCGTTTCACCGTCGAGGAAATCGCTTCCTGGGCGGGTCTGCCCTATCACGAGCTGGCTTTCCGGGTGATGCGCCCGTTCGTCGCCGGCTCCATTGCCGATGCCGACTTCAAGAAGATCCTCGAAGAAACCTATGGGGTGTTCGAACACAACGCTGTCGCGCCGCTGCGTCAACTGAATGGCAACGAATGGGTTCTGGAACTGTTCCATGGCCCGACCCTGGCGTTCAAGGATTTCGCTCTGCAACTGCTCGGCCGTCTGCTCGATCACGTACTGGCCAAGCGCGGTGAGCGCGTGGTGATCATGGGGGCTACCTCCGGCGATACCGGTTCGGCGGCCATCGAAGGCTGCAAGGCCTGCGACAACGTCGACATCTTCATCATGCACCCGCACAACCGCGTGTCCGAGGTGCAGCGCCGGCAGATGACCACCATCCTCGGCGACAACATCCACAACATCGCCATCGAAGGCAACTTCGATGACTGCCAGGAAATGGTCAAGGCCAGCTTCGCCGATCAGGGCTTCCTCAAGGGCACGCGCCTGGTGGCGGTCAACTCGATCAACTGGGCGCGGATCATGGCCCAGATCGTCTACTACTTTCATGCTGCGCTGCAACTCGGCGCGCCGGCGCGTTCCATCGCTTTCTCGGTGCCGACCGGCAACTTCGGCGACATCTTCGCCGGCTACCTGGCGCGCAACATGGGTCTGCCGGTCAGCCAACTGATCGTCGCCACCAACCGTAACGACATCCTGCACCGCTTCATGAGCGGCAATCAGTACGTCAAGGAAACCCTGCACGCGACGCTATCGCCGTCGATGGACATCATGGTCTCGTCCAACTTCGAGCGTCTGCTGTTCGACCTGCATGGTCGCAACGGTGCCGCCATTGCCAGTCTGATGGACAGCTTCAAGCAGGGCGGCGGTTTCAGTGTCGACGAGGATCGCTGGACCGAGGCGCGCAAGCTGTTCGACTCGTTGGCGGTGAACGACGAGCAGACGTGCGAGACCATCACCGAGGTGTACCAGGAGTGCGGCGAGCTGCTCGATCCGCATACCGCCATCGGTGTGCGTGCTGCGCGTGAATGCCGCCGTAGCCTGGCCACGCCAATGGTGGTGCTGGGTACCGCGCACCCGGTCAAGTTCCCCGAGGCGGTGGAGAAGGCCGGCATCGACGCCGTGCCGGCGTTGCCTGCGCACCTGACCGATCTGTTCCAGCGTGAAGAGCGCTGCACGGTGCTAGCCAACGACCTGAGGACCGTGCAGCAGTTCGTTGCGGCTCATGGTAATCGCGGCAAGCCGCTCTGAGGTATCCGCTCTGACAAAACCGGCGCCCCAGTGGCGCCGGTTTCGTTTGTGCGGGGCTCAAAGGGCGAAGATCAGAGCCAGAAGCGCCATCAGGATGATCAGGATCAGCCAGATCAGGGCGTTGAGGCGGCTGGCGCGAACGACGCCAGCGCCACGCAGGTGCACCGGGGGATCGTCTTCCATGTACTGATCGATACGGCGTTCGGCTTCCTTCTGGTCGTTAGCCAGGTACTCGCTCAGCAGGTCGATGGCTGCCTGACGTTGATTGGCATGCACGAGCTGGCGTACTGCGGGTGGAAGTTCGTTCATGGCGCTGCCTGTCTCTCGGGTTGGCGGGGGCGGGGTCATAACTGCGACCCGGTTAGCGCTTTTTTTCGTGCGCAGTGTGAGCGTCTGCGGTTTAATTCGACACCTCGCGAATGGAAGCGTTTTGCTCGAGTCATGGATGAGCCCAAGTGCCTGCCTCTCTTCTTTACCCATTCTTGTCTGTTCTTCGGCTTTTTGCGCCGAGGATCGCGCCTGCGTGCTTATCTGACGAACGGCATCACATTTATCACATGTGATTACTTTACGGCTCACATGTAAGAGTCTAGGCTGCGATTCATGGACAACAAATCATCAGCCCATTACCAGCGTCTTTATCGTCAGCGTCTGCGTGAGCAGGGGTTGGTCAAGAAGGAAGTCTGGATCTTGCCCGAGCATGCGCCCTTGTTGGTCGCGTTCGAGCGCAAACTGCGCCAGCCACAGTCGCTGCTGGCTTCGATGGAGAAGGAGGAGGGTATGAGCATGCCTCAAGTTTGGACCGCCCAGGCGCTGCATGAAGCGTTGGCGGCAACGGAACTGTTCCAAAGCGGTCAGGCCGGCATCGAGCTGATTCAAGGCGCTGACGCCAGCCTGCACATCACCATGCGTGAGTACGGCGATCTACCGCTGTTCATCGCCGTGTTCGGCGAGCAGATCATCGTCGAGGCGCTGCTCTGGCCGGCAGCGGACGTCAAGGATGCGGCGACCTTCAACGAAGAAGTGCTGCGTACCCACAAGTTGTTCCCGCTGTCGTCCATCGGCCTGGAGAAAATGGTCGACGGGCGTGATTGCTACACCATGTTCGGCGCACTGAGCTCGTCCTCGACCCTGTCCGATGTGGTGTTCGAGATCGAATTGCTGGCGGACAACGTGATCAAGGCCACCGAAGCCTATGAAGGCTTCCTCAAGACCGGCGCCTGAGAGGAGATGAGACGATGAATGTCTGGAGCAAAATGCTGACGGCGCTGCGTGGTGGCGCCAATGAAGTGGGCGAGGCGGTGGTCGATGGTCAGGCCCTGCGTATCCTCGATCAGGAAATCCGCGACGCTGATGTCGAGCTGCGCAAGTCCAAGGAAGCGCTGGCCGAGATCATGGCCAAGCACAAGCTGGCCAGCGACAAGGTGACCAAGAGCGCGGCGAGCATTGCCGAGTACGAACAGTACGCGCTGAAGGCGCTGGACGCCGGTAACGAGACCCTGGCCAAGGAAGTCGCCGAGAAGATCGCCAACCTGGAAATCGAGCAGGCCGGCGAGCGCGAGCAGGCCGAAGGCTTCGCCGCCAGCGTGGCGCAGCTGCGCAAGGCCGTGACCCAGGCAGAGGGCAACATCAAGCGTCTCAAGCAGCAGGTGGATACGGTCAAGGCCACCGAAAGCGTGCAGAAGGCGCAAATGGCCGTGGCCCAGCGCTACGGCGGCTCGCAAGCCAAGCTGCAGACCGCAGTCGAGTCGCTCGAACGGATCAAGCAGAAGCAGGCCGAGCGCGCAGCGAAGATGGAGGCTTCAGCCGAGTTGGCTGCCACCAGCGCGCCGGACGATTCGCTGGAAGCCAAGCTGCGCGCGGCCGGCATCAAAGCCGACAACGCCAGCGCCGACAGCGTGCTGGCGCGTCTGAAGGACAAGGCCAAGTCCTGATCAGGGCGCATTGAGCGACAGGCGCGAGTGATCGCGCCTGTCGTATGGATTCGGGAAAAGGAAAGCTATGGAACTCTTCCTGCAGACAGCGCTGTCATTCCCCACCGCCATCTACAGCTTTCTGCTGTGCGTGGCGGTCATCTACTGGCTGGTGGTTGCCGCCGGCCTGCTCGAGGTCGACTTGCTCGACGTCGAAGCCGATTCGGTGATGGAAGGTAGCGGTCAGACCGAAGGCCTCGCCGGCCTGCTCTACAAACTCAAACTCGATGGCGTACCGGTCACTCTGGTGCTGACGCTGCTGTTCTTCTTTGCCTGGTTCGCCTGCTACTTCATCGAACTATGGCTGTTGCGTCACCTGCCGTTGGGCATTCTGCGTTACCCGCTGGGGCTGGTGGTCATCGCTGGCGCCTTCGTGCTGGCTGCACCGCTGTGCGCGGTGATCTGTCGGCCGCTGCGGCCGCTGTTTCACAAGGTCGAGGCGATCAGCAGCAAGTCGGTGCTGGGCCAGGTGGCCGTGGTGCGCAGTGGTCGTGTCACCGCCAGTCATGGTGAGGCGGTGCTGGAAGATGGCGGCGCTGGTTTGATCCTGCGGGTACGTGCCGATGAGGCGCTGGGCTTCAAGCGCGGCGACCGCGTCGTGTTGCTCGAATACCTGGCGGCCGAACATGCCTATCGCGTCATCACCGAAGAAGAATTTCGAGGCGTCTAGCCTCTGCCGACCATCCGTACGTAACAGAGGGCAGGCAGGGTATGCCGAACCTGCCTGCACAACTAGCAAAGGAGTAAAGCTGTAATGGAAAACGTCATTCCCTTCATCGTTGGGGCTGGGCTGGTCGTCCTCTTCATCATTGCCCTGATTGCCCTGTTCAAGGCCTTCTACATCAAGGTTCCGCAAGGCACCGCGCTGATCGTCAACGACATGAGCTCGACGCCCAAGGTGCATTTCACCGGCTCGCTGGTATATCCGGTGATCCACCTCAAGGAGTTCATGAAGATCTCCCTGATCACCCTGGAAGTCGACCGTCGCGCGAAGGATGGTTTGATCTGCCGCGACAACATGCGCGCCGATATCACCGTGGCCTTCTACCTGCGCGTCAACGAGACCCAGGAAGATGTACTCAAGGTGGCCAAGGCCATTGGCGTGGAGCGCGCTTCCGACCGCGCGGCGGTGAACGAACTGTTCAACGCCAAGTTCTCCGAAGCACTGAAGACCGTCGGCAAACAGTTCGATTTCGTCCAGCTGTTCGAGAATCGCCAGGAGTTTCGTGATCGTATCGTCGAGGTGATCGGCAACGATCTCAACGGTTACGTGCTCGAAGACGTGGCCATCGATTACCTGGAGCAGACGGCCAAGCACTCGCTGGACCCGAGCAACATCCTCGACGCCGAAGGTATCCGCAAGATCACCGAGCTGACCGCCGCGCAGAACGTCATCACCAACGAACTGGAGCGCAACGAAGAGCTGGCGATCAAGAAGAAGAACGTCGAAACCCGCGAGGCGACCCTGTCGCTGGAACGCCAGCAGGCCGATGCAGAAGCGCGCCAGAAGCGCGAGATCGAAACCATCCAGGCTCGTGAGCAGGCCGAGACGCTCAAGGTCAAGGAAGAAGAGCGCCTCAAGGCCGAGCAGGCCCGTATCCAGACCCAGCAGGAACTGGATATCCGTGCCGAGAACCATCAGCGCGAAGTGGAGGTGGCCCAGCAGAACCGCCAGCGCGCCGTGGTCATCGAGGTGGAAAAGGTCACCCGCGCCAAGGACCTGGAAGTGGTATCTCGCGAGCGCGAAGTCGAGCTGCAGCGCATCGAGAAAGAAAAGGCGCTGGAGGAAGAACGCAAGAATATCGCTGGCGTGATTCGCGAGCGCGTCGCGGTCGAGAAGACCGTGGCCCAGGAAGAAGAGCGCATCAAGGAAGTGCGTGAAGTGTCCGAAGCCGAGCGCATGAAGCAGGTCACCGTGCTCAATGCCCAGGCCGAAGCCGAGCAGGAGCTGGTGCGCCAGGTCAAGCAGGCCGAAGCCGATGAAACCCGCTCCAAGCACAAGGCGGTGGAAATCAACAACCTCGCTCAGGCCGAGCTGGAAGCAGCGGCCAAGAGCGCCGAAGCCAAGAAGAAACTGGCCGAAGGTATCGAGGCCGAGCGCGCCGCACCTGGCCTGGCCGATGCGCGTGTGCGTGAAGTCACCGCTGCCGCCAAGGAGAAGGAAGGCCTGGCCGAGGCTCGCGTGCAGGCCGAGCGTCTGATCGCCGAAGCCAAGGGCGAGCAGGAGAAAGGTCTGGCGCAGGCGCGTGTCATCGAAGCGCAAGCGGCTGCCAAGGAAAAAGACGGCCTGGCCGACGCCAAGGTGCTGGAAGAGAAACTCGGCGCCCAGGCGCGCGGCGAAGAACAGCTGGGCACCGCCAAGGCCAAGGCCACCCAGGATCTGGGCATGGCCGAGGCGCAGGTGCTGCTGGAGCGCCTGAACGCCGAAGCCGAAGGTCTGGGCAAGAAGTTCGGTGCCCTGGATTCGCTCAGCGACAACGCGCGTGCTCACGAAGAGTTCCGCATGCAGCTGGAGAAGAGCTTCGAGGAAGCCATGGCCGCCATTGCCGCCAACAAGGACATCGCCAAGGATCAGGCCGAGGTACTGGCCACCGCGCTGGCCAAGGCGAAGATCGAGATCGTCGGCGGCGAAGGCGACTTCTTCAACTCCTTTGCCAAGTCGCTGTCGGTGGGCAAGGCCATCGAAGGTGTGGTGGGCAAGAGCCCGGTGGTGCAGGACGTGCTGTCGCGCTTGCTGGCCGGCAAGGCGGCGCCCGCAGCGCCGGTGGCTGCACCGGGCGCCGGTTCTGAGCAGGCCTGAGATCTGTCCGTAGGGTGGACAACGCTCTTTCTGTCCACCATCGACGAGATCGGTGGACAAGCTTCGCGTTGTCCACCCTACCAACTCTCCCAGCGTGCAGCTTGTAGGGTGGGCTTCAGTCGGTAGGGTGGATAATGCTCTTTTTGTCCACCATTGATGGGCCTGGTGGACAAGCTTCGCGATGTCCACCCTACCCACTCTCCCACCCTGCGCGGATGCCGCCCGGCCTAACCTGCCAGCCCTTCTCCAGAGGGGCTTTTCAGACGCAGCAGATTCAGGATGACTACGATGTCGGATGCACAAACACAGGACGTATTGGACAAGGCCGTCGCCGAAGGCGGCGCCTACGAGGTGCTGCACAGGCGCCTGCAGGAGCAGGGCCAGCGTCTGCGGAGCTTGACCGAAACGCTCAACGGCCAGCGCCTGGCCGAGTTCGGCAGCAGCGCGATGGAGGCCATCGGTCGGGTGCGTATTCGCACCGAGAATAACTGCATCGCCCGCGATATCGTCCAGGTCGGCGAGTGCCTGCTGTTCGGCTACAACGTGTTTCTGGGGCTGAAGAAGGAAACCGGCGTCGCCGATGTGTTCTCCCTCTACCGTTTGGTGGAAACCCCTGACGGCTTCGATGCCGAATCGGTGCCGCTGGACGGCAGCTTCCTGGCCCAGGCCAGCTTCGTCGCCGATTTCAACGAGCTGTACACCTACTACAAGAACACCCGCCTGCTGCAGTTGGCCATTCGTGACGGCAAGCTGCTGGCGAGTTTCCAGATCGGTGAGCGAATCACCGACATCCGCGTGTTCCGCTGGTCCATCTCCACCGACGGCAAGGATGTCCGCTACATCGATAACCGTGGCGAGCGCGATATCGCGCTGCCGGCGCCGTTCGATTTCGAATGGCAGAAGACCAACCGCGAGATGGTGGTCATGGGCCGCCATCCGCATGTGAACATCCTCGACACCCTGTTCGTCGAGACTGTCGGTGGCGACCTCACCATCAAGGTCGAGAACAACACCCAGGACGGCCAGGGAATCTACCGCGAGGCGGTGGTCGACAAGACCCAGTCGCTGGACGACGCGCAGATCGAATATGCGCGCCTGGGCAGCCTGATCCTGCTCAAGGTGCTGCCGTACCGCGAAGAGCAGTGGCGCTACCTGGTATTCAACAGCCTGACCCGCCAGGTCGAGCGTATCGATGCCATCGGCCTGGCCTGCGTGCAGCTGCCGGAAGACCACGGCATCATCTTCCCTGGCGGCTACTACCTGCAGAACGGCGAGTACAAGACCTTCGAACAGCCCATGGGCGGCATGCGCTTCAAGCGCTCTGTGCGTTCGCCCAACGGCGAGGACGTGCAGTACATCTTCTACCACCCGGAAGAAGGCCGTTCGGCGCTGTTCACCTACAACATGATCAATCGCCAGCTGCAAAACCCGATCTTCGGCCACGGTTACGCGCGCCTGGAAGATGGGCGCATGGTGATCTTCGCCGCCGAGGGCAGCGAACCGACCCGCATTCACCCGATGCAGATCTGGCAGACGCCGTTCGAGAGCGAGGACCATGCCGCACGCCAGCCGGCGCGCAGTGGTTTCTTCGGGCGCATCGGCAATGCCGAGCTGGTGCGTGGTGTGTCCGACCTGCTCAATCTGAGCCGCGAGATCGACAGCCGCGAAGTGTCGGTGGCGCGCTACACCCAGCTGTGCCAGAACACCCGTCGCCTGTTCGACATCTACCACTGGCTGGGCGACGCCCAGTGCGCCGAGCTGGCGCCGCTGCTGCGCGAAGTGGCCGCCACTTCCGAGCTGGTCCTCGACGAGTTCGAGAAGGTCGAGAGCATTCGCCAGCAGTCCAGCCGGGCCATGGCCGAGGCCGAGTCGCGACACAAGAGCTTGCTCTCGGGCCTGCTGGTGGACAGCTGGGATGAGGTGCAGCACTTCGTCGAGGCGCTCAACGCCATCACCGCGCAGCGCGGCCAGTTGCTGACCATCCGCGACTACCGCTACATCGACGTGGCGCGTATCGACGCCATGGAAACCGAGCTGCTCGAAGCGCAGGAGCGCGTGGCCGGCGCCACCTCGGCCTTCCTCGCCAGTGATGCGGCGCTGCAACCCTATGTGCAACGCCTGGGCGAGCTGGACGGTCTGGCGCAGAAGGCCGAGACCGTCACCCAGCTCAATGAACCGCTGGTCGAGATGCAGGAGATGGCCGGCAACCTCGACATGCTGTCGAGCCTGATGGCCTCGCTGAAGATCGATGACGCCACCCAGCGCACCCGCATCGTCGAGTCGATTTCCGAAGTTTACGCACGGCTCAACCAGGCCAAGGCGCGTGCCGAGCAGCGGCGCAAGGGGCTGGGCTCGGCCGAGACCGTGGCGCAGTTCGGTGCCCAGTTCAAGCTGTTCAGCCAGGGCATCACCAACGCCCTGGCGCTGGCCCAGGACCCGGAGAAATGCGACGAACAGCTGTCGCGCCTGCTGGTGCAACTGGAAGAGCTGGAAAGCCAGTTCGGTGATCAGGAGCAGTTCCTCAGCGATATCCTCGGCAAGCGCGAAGAGCTGCTGGAAACCTTCGAGTCGCACAAGCAGAGCCTGCTCGACGAGCGTCAGCGCCGCGCCCAGGGCGTGCTCGACGCCGCCCAGCGCATCCTCGACAGCCTCGTCCGGCGCACCGCGCGCCTGACCCAGATGGAGGAGCTCAACGCCTTCTTCGCCGCCGACCCGCTGATTCTCAAGCTGCGCGAAATGGCCGAACGCCTGCGCGAGCTCAAGGACAGCGTCAAGGCCGACGACGTCGAGGCGCGCCTTAAGGCGGCCCGCGACCAGGCGGTGCGGGCACTGCGTGACAAGAGCGAGCTGTTCGAAGAGGGCGGCAACGTCATCAAGCTCGGCCCGCGCCACCGCTTCAGCGTCAACACCCAGGAACTCGATCTGACCCTGATGCCGCGCGGCGATGCACTGTACCTGCACCTGACCGGTACCGATTTCCTCGAGCCGCTGCGCGATGAAACCCTGGAAGGCCTGCGCGACTACTGGCAGGTGTCGCTGGAGTCCGAGTCCCCCACGCTGTACCGCGCCGAATACCTGGCCGGGCTGGTGTTGGACGCCGCCCTGGGCGGGCGTGAAGGGCTGACCCTGGATCTGCTCAAGACCCATCTGGCGCAGCCGGAAGACCTGACCCGACTGATCCGCGACTTCGCCGCGCCGCGCTACAAGGATGCCTACGAGAAAGGTATTCACGACCACGATGCCGCGCTGATCCTGATCCAGCTGTTGCCGCTGCGTGAAAGCGCCGGGCTGCTGCGCTATGCGCCGGCTGCGCGAGGCTTTGCCGCACTGTTCTGGAACCGCTGGGGGCAGGACATCGAGGCCGAGCTGTGGCCCGAACGCGCACGCAGCAGCCTGCACCTGCGGCAGATGTTCGGCAGTGAAGACGGCGTGCTGCGCCTGCAGGAAGAGATCGCTGCGGCCATGCAGCGCTTCCTCGCTCAGCATCCGCTGGCGGTGACTGCCGCGCAGCGCCAGGCGGCCGCGGCCTACCTGGTCGAGGAGCTGGCGGCCAAACCGATCGAGTTCACCTTCAGCAAGTACGCCCGGCAACTGCTCGACACCCTGCAGCAGCGCATGCAGGCCAGCCATGTCTGGGATGACTACCGCGCCGCGCTGGACAACCTGCGCGGCCGGCCGGTGCAGCGCTGGTCGCTGGCGCAGACCTGGCTCGATGGCCTCTGCGCGCAGGACGAAGCGCTGGCCGAGCTGGTCGACTACATTCCCGAAGCCGTGGCCATCAGCCTGCTGGACGACGAGTTCCCGCGTCGCTTCACCGAAGTCGACCTGCGTTTCACCGTCAGCGGCCTGCTCGGCGATCACCCGCGTGTGCAGGGTGGTGCCCTGGTATTGGCCATCGACGATTACTTCGCCCGCCTGCAGCAGCACCGCGGCGACTTCGTGCCGCAGTTGCAGCGCTACCAGGCGCTGCGCCAGGAAGTCATCAACCGCGAGCGCCAGGCCCTGCGCCTGTCCGAATTCAAGCCACGGCCGCTGTCGTCCTTCGTGCGTAACAAGCTGATCAACGATGTGTACCTGGGTTTCATCGGCGACAACCTGGCCAAGCAGATGGGCACCGCTGGAGAGAACAAGCGCACCGACCTGATGGGCCTGCTGATGCTCATCTCGCCGCCCGGCTACGGCAAGACCACGCTGATGGAGTACGTGGCGCACCGCCTGGGCCTGATCTTCATGAAGATCAACGGCCCGGCCCTGGGCCACGAAGTGCGCTCCATCGATCCGGCGCAGGCGCCGGACGCCACCTCGCGCCAGGAGCTGGAGAAGCTCAACCTGGCGTTGGAGATGGGCAACAACGTGATGCTCTATGTCGACGACATCCAGCACACTCACCCGGAGTTCCTGCAGAAGTTCATCTCGCTCTGTGACGGTACGCGGCGCATCGAGGGCGTGTGGAAGGGCAAGACCAAGACCTACGACATGCGCGGCAAGAAGTTCTGCGTGGTGATGAGCGGCAACCCGTACACCGAGTCCGGCGATGTGTTCAAGATCCCCGACATGCTCGCCAACCGGGCCGACATCTACAACCTGGGCGACACCCTGGGTGGCATGCAGGAAGCCTTCGCGCTGTCCTATATCGAGAACAGCCTGACGTCCAACCCGGTGCTGGCGCCGCTGGCCACCCGCGACATGGCCGACGTCTACCGCTTCGTCGCCAAGGCCGAGGGCAAGCCGTTCTCCGCCAACGAGCTGTCGCACACCTACAGCGCCGCCGAGATCAACGAGATCACCTCGACCCTGCAGCGCCTGATGCAGATTCGCGATGTGGTCGGCCGGGTCAACCAGCAGTACATCGTCAGCGCCGCGCAGGCCGACAGCTACCGCACCGAGCCGCCGTTCAAGCTGCAGGGCAGCTACCGCAACATGAACAAGATGGCCGAGAAGATCAGCGCGGTGATGAACGACGCCGAACTGCTGCAACTGATCGCCGACCACTATCAGGGCGAGTCGCAGCTGCTCACCACCGGTGCCGAGGAGAACCTGCTCAAGCTCGCCGAGCTGCGCGGCAACCAGACGCCCGAGCAGGTCGAACGCTGGGCGCAGATCAAGCGCGACTTCATGCGCAACAAGGCCATGGGCGGCAGCGATACGGACGTTGGTGGCCGTGTGGTGGCGCAGCTCAATGACCTGGTCGAGAGCGTGCGTGGCCTGAGCACTGGCAAGTCGTCCGGCGAGACGCTGGGCATTCCCTGGGAGCAGCTGCTCGCCGGCCTGGACAACCTCGGCAAGCTGCGTCCGCAGGTTGAGGTGGTTGCGCCGCCACAGCAGGGCACGCAAAAATTGCTGGAAAGCCTGGCCGACAGCCTGGAAAACAGCTTCCTGCCGCTGGTCAAAGCGATGGACAAGAAAATCGACATCGATTTGCGGACCCACAACCGCATGCTGGAAATCTCCACCCAACTGCGTGACCTCGGCACGCTGCTCGGGCACGAGCAGCGCAACGACGCCCCGGATGACGAGGCGCCGTGAGACGGGGCTGGCTGACCGAGCTGCGCCCGCTGCTGGTGATCAGCGGCGTGATGCTGCTGGTGCAACTGGTCAATGGCGCCTTCGCTGGCGCCCTGAACGTCTGGGGGCTGGTGCCCCGGCATGTCGAGGCGCTGCCCGGTATTATCTTCGCGCCCTGGCTGCATGGCAGTTGGGCGCATCTGCTCAGCAACCTCAGTGGTCTGCTGGTGCTAGGCAGCCTGGTGCTGCTGCGCTCGCGTCGCGATTTCTATTTTTCCAGCGCCTTCATCATCCTCGGCAGTGGGGCGCTGGTCTGGCTGTTCGGTCGTACCGGCCTGCACGTCGGTGCCAGCGGCTGGCTGTTCGGCTTCTGGGGGCTGCTCCTGGCGCGCGCCTGGTTCGAGCGCAGCCTGCTCGATCTGCTGTTGGCGGTGCTGGTGTTCTTCCTTTACGGCGGCTGGTTCTTCGGCCTGCTGCCGCGTGCTGGCGTTTCCTTCGAATACCACCTGGCGGGGGCTTTCTGCGGTGTTCTCTATGCCGCGCTGAGCCGTCGTAAATATCGTTAAAAGGGACTTTAAATGGATTTCAATCGACTCGATCAGCAACTGCGTGAGAGCCTGGCCGACCTGCGCCTGAGCAATGAGGAGCGTGACGAGCTGCGCCAGCTGGGCAGCGAACTGAGCAGCGATCAGGTGCGTTTCATGCGTAACCGCGCTTTCGCTCTGGCCCGAGAATTGATGCGTGAGCCGGAGAACGTCGAGCCGGCGCTGAAATGGCTCGAGCAAGTGATCAAGACCCTCGACAGCGCCGGCAGCGCGCCGCGCGTTGAGCATGCCAGCGCTCACTTCAGTCCGGGCGAGAGCTGCCGGCGCAAGATTCGTGAGCTGTGCCGCCAGGCGCGCAAGAGCGTGGATATCTGCGTCTACACCATCTCCGACGATCAGCTCAGCGAAGAGGTGCTCGCCTGTCACGAGCGCGGCATCGCCGTGCGGGTGATCACCGACAACGAAAAACAGTTCGATGTCGGCAGCGATATCCAGTGGCTGCGTGACAAGGGTGTGCCGCTACGCATCGACGCTGGGCCCTATCACATGCACCACAAGTTCGCCCTGTTCGACGGCCGCTTGCTGCTCAACGGCAGCTTCAACTGGACGCGCAGCGCCACCACCAGCAACGAGGAAAATCTGCTGGTGATCGACCACCCGCAGCTGCTGGCAGCCTACAGTCGTGAGTTCGAAGCGCTCTGGGCACGTTACGCGGGCAACTGATGAATCATCCTCACGCTCGCCAGCTTCTCGGCTTCTATCGCAGTTGCTACCTGGCCGACAGCCGCGACCTGGACCTGGACAACGTCGGCAAGCTGCCTGCCAACCGCTGGGCCTGGCTCGATGGGCTTGAGGAACTGGCCAGCGGCGGCATACCGCTGTTACCGCTGTCGGCCGAGCTGGGGCGTGCGTTGGCCGAGGCGCAGGCGCTGTATCAGCGTGAGCTGCAACTGGTCTATGGCGTGCTGCCGATCTGTGGTCGCCTGCAATTGGAGGGCGGTGGTTCGCAGACGATCTGCGGCCCGCTGTTCTATTACGAAGCGAGCCTGCAACCGACGGCGGACGGGCAGAGCCACTTGCTCGCCATCGACCCGCAGCAGGTGCATGGCAACTGGCGTCTGCTGCGCCGTCTGTTCGATGAAAGCGGCAACGCCAGCCTCGACGGTCTGCCACTGCCGGTGGCAACACTGGATGCTGCCGCGCTGGGTCAATTGCTCGCCTGGGTGGCGCGCAATACGCAGGTGCGTGAGGTCAGCGAGGCCGCTGGTTTCCCGCAGTTGGTGAGCGGCGAGGTGTTGGCCAAGGCTCAGCGGCGTCGCAGTTTGTCGCTGCAGGCGGGTGCCTTCGTCGCGCTGGTGCCGCGCGGTAGCTGTAGCCGTGGCATCGCCCATGAGTTGCAACTGCTGCAGGACGCCGAGCGACTGTCACCTGCCTTGTTGCAGCTGTTGGGTGAAACAACCCCTGTGCAGGCGGTGGGCTCTACCAGCAGGCCGCAGCGTCTGCCGGCGCAGCTCAGCACTGCCCAGTGCCAGGCACTGGCCAATGCCGCGCGCCACCCGCTGAGCCAGATTTCCGGCCCGCCCGGTACCGGCAAAAGCTACAGCCTGGCGGCGCTGGCGCTGGATCGTTATCTGCAGGGCGAGAGCGTGCTGCTGGTCAGCCGCAGTGCCCAGGCGGTGCGCGTGATTGCGCACAAGTTGCGCGAGGATTTCGGCCTGCGTGACGGCGTGCTCGAAGGCGACGGCCAGAGCCTGCGCCAGGCCTTGCGCGAGCGTCTGGAGCGGTTGCTGCAGGGCGAATTCGAATGGGTGTCGGAACAGGTCGAAGCGCGTCAACGCAGCGAGCTGGAAGTGCTGACCGAGGCCGAGCTGCGCCTGTCGGCAGATTTTCGTAAGCGCTGCGAGCAGGCTGTGCGCTGGAGTCGCCTGTTGCTGCGCGCCGAACGTGGCAGCCTGGCCTTCTGGCAGCGCTGGTTGCAGGTGCCCTGGGTGCGCAGACGTATCGGCAGCAGTGTGCGCCCCTGGGCATTACTGGATGAGTTGCGTTATTGCCAGCAGCGCCGCCAGCTTCTGAGCCGTGAGCACCTCAATAGTCATCGCGCCCTGAATCTCAAGCGCCTGCTGGTCAGCGACCGCGCGCTGTTCGTGCGTTATAACCAGGCCATCCGTGCGCGTAGCTCACAGCGTCAACTGGCCTTGTTCGAGGATATCGACCCGGCGCGCCTGCTGACTGCCTTTCCGATCTGGGTGGTGACTCTGGACGAGTTGCACCGCCTGCTGCCACTGCGTCCGGAATTGTTCGATGTGATGGTGATGGACGAGGCGACGCAGTGCGACATCGCCTCGGCGCTGCCGGCCTTCCAGCGCTGCAAGCGTGCCGTGGTCACCGGCGATGCGCGTCAGTTGCGGCACATCTCCTTTCTCTCCCGCGTGCGCGAAACGCAGTTGCTGCAGCGCGCCGGCCTGCAGGCCGAGGAGCGCGAGGCCTGGAGCTACCGCGACAACAGCGTGCTGGATCTGGTCGGCCTGCAACTGGCCAGCCAGGAGGCGGTGGTATTTCTCGATGAACATTTCCGCAGCCGCCCGGCGCTGATCCGCTTCAGCAACGAGCTGTTCTACGACCAGCGCCTGCGGGTGATGAAGGAGCGCCCCGGCGTTGATGCCTGCGACAGCCTGCAACTGCTGCGTATCGAGGGCCAGCGCGGGCGCAACGGTGCCAACGAGGCGGAGGTCGAGCGGGTGCTGGCGCTGATCACGGCGCATCTGGCCGAATACCAGAGCAGCCCGTTCAAACCCAGCATCGGCGTGCTGTCGCCGTTTCGCGATCAAGTCGAGCGCATCCGCACACGCATCGGCGAAACGCTGCCGTTGGAGCAACTGCGCGAGTTTCGTCTGCTGGTGGATACGCCATACGGCTTTCAGGGCGAGGAGCGCGACCTGATGATCCTCAGTTTCGCCATCGACCGCGAATCGAGTCAGGCGGCCAGCTACCTGAACCGCGCCGATCTGTTCAACGTCGCCATTACGCGTGCCCGCGAGCGCCAGGTGCTGCTGTTCAGCGGTGACGAACGCCAGTTGCCGGCCATGCATCTGTTGCGCCGCTATCTGGAATTCCTGCACAAGCCTGGTGTCAGTTGGCAGGCGGGGGCTGTGGAAGTCGCCCGCCAGAACCTGTGTCAGGCGCTCGAAAGTCAGGGCGTCAGCGTGTGGAGTCACTATCCGCTGGCCGGACAGGTGCTGGATCTGTTCTGCCGCCGCGGCGAAAAATGTCTGGCCATCGACCTGATCGGTTTTCCGGGGGAGGGCGAAGGCTTTCTCGAGCTGGAGCGCTACCTGGTGCTGGCGCGCGCCGGCCTGGAGACCTTGCCGCTGAGCTACGGTCTATGGCGTGAGGCACCGGAGCAGGCGTTGCAGGCGGTACTGGCGCGACTCTGACACTGTCAGCCCTTGAACCGTTGTCGCGGGCTTTCTTGACGCGCGCGGCGATCATGCCTAGGCCTGTATCAGGCAGACCATCAATGTACCGGGGGGCTCATGGCGCTGCGCAACGCTGTTCAACTGATCACCTATCCCGACCGCCTGGGGCGTAACCTGGGGGAGCTTTACCAACTGTTGGATCGGCACCTGGGGGACGCGCTTGGCGGGGTGCATATCCTGCCGCTGTATCCGTCCAATGCCGACGGTGGATTCTCACCGCTCACGCACATGGAGGTTGATCCACTTTACGGCGACTGGGCCGATGTCGAGCGCATCTCCGCACGCTTCGACCTGTGCGTCGATCTGGTGATCAGCCACATCGCGGACGAGTCGCCGGAGTTTCTCGATTTCGTTGCACATGGCCAGGACTCGCCCTACGCGGATCTCTTCGTTCAGGTCGATCGCTTCGGCGAAATCAGCCATGACGACCTGGCCAAGATCCATATCCGCAAGGAAAAGGAGCCGTTTCGCGAGGTACGACTGGCCAACGGTGAAACCTGTCGGGTCTGGTGCACCTTCACCGAACGGCAGATCGACCTCAATTACGACTCACCGAAAACCTATCAGTTGATGGAACAGTACATGGCCTTCCTCGCGGCGCGCGGGGTCAGGCTGTTTCGCCTGGATGCCTTCGGCTACACCACCAAACGTATCGGCACCAGCTGCTTTCTGGTGGAGCCGAACGTGTACCGCATCCTCGAGTGGTTCCGCGAAACCGGGGCCAAGTACGAAGCCGAGATGCTGCCGGAGGTGCATGATCACATCAGCTACCAGTACGCAATCTCTAGGCGACAGATGCGCCCGTACGGCTTCGCCCTGCCACCGTTGGTCTTGCACGCATTGCTCAGTGGTAGCAGCCGCTATCTGAAGAATTGGTTGCGGATGTGCCCGCGCAACCAGATCACTGTGCTCGATACCCACGACGGCATCTGCATTCCGGATGTCGAAGGCATGTTGCCCGAGGCGCAGATCCAGTACCTGATCGATGAGGTCTCGACACGCAGTGCCGACCCCATCATGCGTCGCTCGGCGGTGAACGTGCACAGCGTCGGGGCCATCTACCAGCTGACCTGCACCTTCTATGAGGCGCTGATGCGCAATGACGAGGCTTATATCGCCGCACGCGCCATCCAGTTCTTCGCGCCCGGTATCCCGCAGGTTTACTACGTCGGCCTGTTGGCTGGCTGCAATGACTTCGACCTGCTCGAGCAGACCGGCGAGGCGCGCGACGTCAATCGCCATTACTACAGCCTCGAGGAGGCCGAGCAGGCCTTGCAGCAACCACTGGTGCAGCGTCTGCTGGCGCTGATGCGTTTGCGTTGTCAGCATCCGGCTTTCGAGGGGCGTTTCGAGCAGAATTACTCGGCTGACGATCAACTGCTGCTGGCCTGGCGTCATGGCGAGCATTACTGCCGTTTGCACCTCGATCTGAGCAGCCTGCAAGCGATCATCGACTACACCGATGAACAACTGAGTATCTGCCGCATGACCTGTTGAAGGTCGGCGTGGGTCATGCTTTCGCGTTAGACTTGCGCTCTTTCGACCAGCCAAGAAGCCCGCCATGGCCCTGCCATCGACCACCTACAAGATCGAACTGAACCTCACCGACATGGATCGCAGCGTTTATGAAAACCTGCGTTTCACCGTCGCCCGGCATCCCTCCGAGACCGAAGAGCGCCTGGCCGCGCGGCTGATTGCCTATGCGCTGTTCTACCACGAGCAACTGGCGTTCGGTCGCGGCCTGTCGGATGTCGATGAGCCGGCGCTGTGGGAAAAGAGCCTGGATGATCGGGTGCTGCACTGGATCGAAGTGGGCCAGCCCGACAGCGAGCGCATCACCTGGTGCTCACGGCGCACCGAGAAGTTCAGCCTGGTGGCTTACGGCAACCTGCGCGTGTGGCAGGGCAAGTGCCTCGACCCTGTGCGCAGCCTGAAGAACATCAACGTGGTCGCGCTCGGCCAGGAGGCACTGGCCGACCTGGCGCTGGACATGCCGCGTTCGCTGAACTGGAGCGTGATGATCAGCGATGGCGAGCTGTTCGTCACCGACGAGCGTGGTCAGCACGAGATTCCCATTGAATGGCTCGCCGGCGAGCGTTGAAACCTGATGCGTGCCGTAGGGCGGACGACGTTTTTTTTCGTCCGCCATAATGAGCGCTCATGGTGGACGGATGAAGCGTCGTCCACCCTACGAATCTGGCCAGCGAGCATTGCATCCGGGCTACGGTTCAGTTCCCTCTCCCCTCGGGGAGAGGGCTAGGGAGAGGGGTATTTCGGCGACTCGGTGTTGCTGGATGAACCCTCTCCCCCAGCCCCTCTCCCATAAATGGGAGAGGGGAGACAAGCCACTCCCATGCGAACATAAAGAAGTCCCATGCGTATCGAAGCCCGTCCCTTACCCGCCCAACTGCCTGATTTGGGCAGCCTGCCGCCTTTGCTGACGCGCCTCTACGCCGCTCGTGGCGTGCAGTCTGCCGAAGAGCTGGACAAGGGCCTGGCGCGGCTGATCCCGTACCAGCAGCTCAAGGGCATCGATGCCGCAGTCGAACTGCTGGTCGAGGCGCTGGCGCAGCGCCAGCGCATCCTCATCGTCGGCGACTTCGATGCCGATGGCGCCACTGCCAGTTCGGTCGGCGTGCTCGGCCTGCGCCTGCTCGGTGCGGCGCATGTGGATTACCTGGTGCCGAACCGCTTCGAGTATGGCTACGGCCTGACCCCGGAGATCGTCGCCGTGGCGCTGCAGCGCCAGCCCGACTTGCTGCTTACCGTGGACAACGGCATCTCCAGCGTCGACGGCGTGGCGGCGGCCAAGGCCGCCGGGCTGAGAGTGCTGGTCACCGATCACCACCTGCCAGGGCCGGAACTGCCGGCCGCCGATGCCATCGTCAACCCGAACCAGCCAGGCTGCGATTTCCCGAGCAAGGCCATGGCCGGCGTCGGCGTGATGTTCTACGTGCTGCTGGCGCTGCGCGCGCGACTGCGTGAAAGCGGCTGGTTCGCCAGCCGTGCGGAGCCCAATCTGGGTGAGCTGCTCGACCTGGTGGCACTGGGTAGCGTCGCCGACGTGGTGCCGCTGGATGCCAACAACCGCATCCTGGTGCATCAGGGTCTGGCGCGGATTCGTGCCGGCCGGGCGCGGCCTGGTCTGCGCGCGATCCTTGAAGTCGCCGGGCGCGACCACCGCCGCATCACCTCCACCGACCTGGGTTTCATCCTCGGCCCAAGGCTGAACGCGGCCGGGCGTCTGGATGACATGAGCCTGGGTATCGAATGCCTGTTGTGCGACGACGAGGCACTGGCCCGCGATATGGCGGTACAGCTCGACCAGCTCAACCAGGACCGCAAGGCCATCGAGCAGGGTATGCAGCGCGAGGCGCTGGCCCAGCTCAAGGATCTGTCCCTGGACGACATGCCGTTCGGCCTGTGCCTGTTCGAGCCCGACTGGCACCAGGGAGTGATCGGCATCCTCGCCTCGCGCCTGAAGGAGCGTTATCACCGCCCGGCCATCGCCTTTGCCGATGCCGGCGAAGGCATGCTCAAGGGCTCGGCGCGTTCGGTGCCGGGGCTGCATATTCGTGATGCGCTGGACGCCGTGGCCGCTCGCCATCCCGGGCTGATCAGCAAGTTCGGCGGGCATGCCATGGCCGCCGGGATGTCGCTGCCGCAGGAAAATTTCGGCGCGTTCGCCGTCGCCTTCGACGCCGAGGTACGCCGCCAGCTGTGCGAGGACGACCTGACCGGCCGCCTGCTTTCGGATGGCCAGCTCGATGCCACCGAATTCCATCTGGAACTGGCTCGCGCCCTGCGCAACGCCGGGCCCTGGGGACAGCACTTTCCCGAACCGCTGTTCCACGGTGTGTTCCAGATCGTCAGCCAGCGCATTGTCGGCGAGCGCCACTTGAAGCTGGTGCTCAAGACCGAATGCGGCAGCGTGCAACTCGATGGCATCGCCTTCAACATCGACCGCGAGGTCTGGCCCAACCCGACGTTGCGCTGGGCCGAAGTGGCGTACAAGCTCGACCTCAACGAATTTCGCGGTAACGAGACGGTGCAGTTGATGGTGGCGCATATCGCCCCGCGCTGATCGCAGTTGCGATGAAACTCGGCGTTACCAATATGCTCGGCTGGTTTGGACGAACTCTGCTAGAAACTTTCGTCAATTCAGCCGATGTCGGTTGAGGCGTATTCGGAATTTCCCTGCGTTATCCGGGGTCGGATGCACCGGCACCACTTTTTTCAGGAGCGTTCGCGATGAACACCAGTAATCTGCTCGACCAACTGCTCAAGGCCGGCCAGCAGGCCATGCAAAAACCTGCGGCGAAGGGCTCCCAGGGGCAGCAAACCGGTGGTTTGGGTGGCCTGCTCTCTGGTGGAGGCCTGGGCAGCCTGCTCTCGGGCGCGGGCGGCGGCGCGCTGGCGGCCGGTGCGGTCGGTCTGCTGCTGGGCAGCAAGAAAGCGCGCAAGATGGGTGGCAAGGCGCTGACCTATGGCGGCTTGGCTGCTCTCGGTGTGATGGCGTACAAGGCCTACGGCAACTGGCAGGCGCAGCAAGCCCAGCAGGGCGGCGCGCAGCCGGTCGAACCGCAAACCCTGGATCGTTTGCCTGCACCGCAAGTCGAGCAGCACAGTCGCGCCATTCTCAAGGCGCTGGTGGCGGCGGCCAAGGCCGATGGTCATGTCGACGAGCGTGAGCGTCAGCTGATCGAAGAGGAGCTGGGCAAGCTGGCGCAGGACGCCGAACTGCAGACCTGGCTGCACACCGAACTGAACAAGCCGCTCGACCCGGCCGATGTGGCGCGCGCCGCAGCGACCCCGGAAATGGCCGCCGAAATGTACCTGGCCAGCGTGCTGATGGTGGACGAAGAGCACTTCATGGAGCGCGCCTACCTCGAAGAGCTGGCGCGTCAGCTGAAACTGCCACTGGAACTCAAGGCCGAACTGGAGACCCAGGTGCGCTCGCTGCCGGTCGGTGCCTGAGCCGTCTTCTCGTTTCAGTCTGCATGCCGGGCGTGACCCGGCATCGCGCCATCACCATGATCGTTCAGGTAGGTCTCGACGGCCGCACTGACCGTGGGTTGAAGATGCTCCGCCTGATCGTCATGCAGCAACCCGAAGCGTCGCAGCTTGTCCTTTAGCGGCCCCTTGACCTCCGCAAAGTGCAGTTCGATGCCGGCTTGCGCCAGCGTCCGTTCCAGGTCGCCGAGCATGTCGGCAGAGGTCACGTCGATGCTGGTAATCGGCTCGGCGGCGATCACCACGCGACGCGCCGGCGCGGGAGCCTTCTCCAGGGCCTGCAGCAGGCATTGCTGGAAGAGCTCGGCATTGGCGAAGAACAGCGGGGCGTCCCAGCGAAACAGCAGCAGGCCGGGTATCTGCCGTGCATCCGGGTGTCGCTTGATGTCGTGGAAACCACGGATGCCCTCTACCTGGCCGAGCACGGTGTAGTAAGGGCGCCAGCCATCCCAGAGAAACTCGATCACCGCCAGCACCACGGCAATGCCGATGCCGGGGATCACGCCGAAGGTCACCACGCCGGCAAAGCAGGCCATCGACAGCCAGAATTCCCATTGCTGCACGCGGAAGATGCGGCGCAGGTCGGTGACCACGAACAGGCCGATGACCGCGGCAATCACCACCGCAGCCAGCGCACTGGTGGGCAGGTGCTGCATCAGACCCGGAGCCAGCACCAGCAGCAGGGCGACACTCAGGGCTCCGACGATACCGGCGACCTGGGTCATGGCGCCTGCCGCCTCGGCGACGGGCGTGCGCGACGCGCTGCTGCTGATGGGAAAGCCCTGGAACAAACCTCCAGCCAGGTTGGCGGCGCCGAGACCGATGAGCTCCTGGTTGGGGTCGACGTGGCGTCCGGTGCGCGCGGCGTAGGTACGCGACAGCACGCTGGTGTCGGCGAACGCGACCAGGGCGACGGCGATGCCGCCCAGCACCACGCTGGCCAGATCGACGCCGCTCAGCCAGGGCAGGGTGAAACTGGGTAGCCCCTGGGGGAGTTCGCCGAGCACCTGCACGCCCTGAGTATCGAGATCGAACAGGGCGACAGCCAGGGTTGCCAGCGTCACGGCGATGAGGATGCCGGGCAGTTGCCTGAAGCGGCTCAGCAGCAGGATCAAGGCCAGTGTGCCGGCGCCGACGAGCAGGCTGTAGAGGTGGGCCTGGCCCTCGATCAGCGCGCTGGCGATTGCCCGTATGTCACTGATCGGACCCTGGCTGTCGATGGAAAAACCGAACAACTTGGGTGTCTGGCTGATCAGCACGCTCAGCGCGATACCGTTCATGTAGCCATAGCGGATGGGTTTGGACAGCAATTCGGTGATGAACCCCAGGCGCAGCAGCCCGGCGATCAGGCAGGTGAGGCCGGCCACCACGGCCATCATGCTGGCCAGGGTCACTGCGCGCATCGGGTCGCCGCCTGAGAGCGGCAGCACCACGGCGAGAATCAGCGCCGCCAGGGCCGAATCCGGGCCGAGCACGAGAATACGGCTGGGGCCGAACAGCGCGTAGGCCAGCAGCGGCACGATGGTCGCGTACAGACCATAGATGCCCGGCACGCCGGAGGCCTCGGCATAGGCGATGCCCACCGGCACCAGCATGGTGGTCAGCACCAGGCCGGCCGCAATGTCCTTCGGCAGCCAGGCCAGGTGATAGTCCCTGAGCGTTTGCAGGCCCGGAAGCCAGCGTAGCCAGCCGCGCTGTTGCGAAATGGCAGGAAGCGGCGTGTGTGGCTTGCGTGCAGGTGCTGGTGGCATCGCGGACGGGCTCGAGCAGGAATGCCTACAAGTAAAGCGCAGAGCACGGGTGCTTCACCATAGCTGCCAGTCGATGGGCGCACATTCAGCCGCTGCCTCAGACCAAAAGATCATTCATCCTCGCCCCGGGCTTGTTTTAGGCTGTTGGCCAACGACAAGAACGACACGCGAGGATGCTTATGTCGCAACTGCCACTGGAAGAATACGACTACCTGATCGTTGGCGCCGGCCCAGCCGGTTGCCTGCTGGCCAATCGGCTTTCTGCAGACCCTGGCGTCAGCGTGCTGCTGATCGAGGCGGGCGGGCGCGACAACTATCCCTGGATTCATATCCCGGTCGGCTACCTCTACTGCATCGGCAACCCGCGTACCGACTGGTGCTACGACACCGAGGCCGATCCCGGCCTGCATGGGCGCTCGCTGAAATACCCGCGTGGCCGCGTGCTCGGTGGCAGCTCCTCGATCAACGGCATGATCTACATGCGTGGTCAGGCGGCGGACTACGATGACTGGGCAGCGGCGGGCAATCCCGGCTGGGCGTGGCGTGACGTGTTGCCGCTGTTCAAGCGTTCGGAGAATCATTTTGCCGGCACCAGCGAACTGCACGGCGGCGATGGCGAGTGGCGGGTCGAGCGCCAGCGTCTGTCCTGGGAGATTCTCGAGGCCTTCCGTGAGGCGGCTGCGCAGAGCGGTATCGCCAGCGTCGATGACTTCAACGGCGGTGACAACGAAGGCTGCAGCTATTTTCAGGTCAACCAGAAGCGCGGCGTGCGCTGGAATGCCTCCAAGGCCTTTCTGCGCGATATTCGCCAGCGCCCCAATCTGCAGGTGCTGACCGGCGCCGAAGCTGACCGGCTGGAGCTGGCTGACGGTCGCGCCCGTGCGCTGCATCTGCGTTGTCAGGGGCGGGCGCTGCGCATTGCGGCTCGCCGCGAGATCATCCTGTGTGCTGGCGCCATCGGTTCACCGGCCTTGCTGCAGCGTTCCGGCATCGGCCCCAGGCCGCTGCTCGAACGCCTGGGCATCGGCGTGCACCATGAGCTACCAGGCGTCGGTGAGAACCTGCAGGATCACCTGCAACTGCGTTTGATCTATCGAGTCGAGGGCGTGAAAACGCTCAACCGCATCGTGGCTACGCCCTGGGGCAAGCTGGGAATGGGGCTGGAGTACCTGTTCAAGCGCAGCGGACCACTGTCCATGGCGCCCAGCCAGCTAGGCGCCTTCGCCAAGTCCGACCCCGGCCAGGCGCGCGCCAACCTGCAGTATCACGTGCAGCCATTGTCGCTGGAGCGTTTTGGCGAACCCTTGCATGACTTCCCGGCTTTTACCGCCTCGGTATGCAACCTGCGCCCGCATAGCCGTGGCAGCGTCCAGATCGCCTCGGTCGATGCCAGCGTCGCCCCGCTTATCCGCCCCAATTACCTCAGTGACGAGCGGGATCTGCGTGTGGCTGCAGACGCCATTTGTCTGACCCGGCGCATCGTCGCCGCGCCCGCCCTGGCCGGCTACCGGCCCGAGGAATACAAGCCGGGGCCGCAGTACCAGAGCGAGGAAGACCTGCAGCGCGCAGCGGGCGAGATCGGCACTACCATCTTCCACCCGGTCGGCACCTGCGCCATGGGACAGGGCCGTGAAGCGGTGGTCGATGCGCGTCTGCGCGTACATGGTATCGCCGGTTTACGTGTGGTCGACGCGTCGATCATGCCGAGCATCACGTCGGGCAATACCTGCTCGCCGGTACTGATGATCGCGGAAAAGGCCGCGCAGATGATCGCCGCCGATGCGCGAGCGGCGATAAGCATGCTGCCGCAGCGCGAGCCTGGTTGCAGGGTGAGCGCGTGACCGGTCGATCCGAGCCTTGGCGGGCTAGGCTGACGGTGTGCTCTGGTAGCATTGGGCGTCGATGAATGGAGGCGAACATGGCTCTGCGTGTAGCGCTGATCGGGTTGGGCTTGCTTCAGGTCGCCATGAGCGTTGTAGCTGGCGACCTGGCGTTGGACCAGCGCGCCTTGCTCCTGGAGGACAGCCGGTTGCCGCGTGAGGCGGCCCTGGATCGTCTGCAGCAAGTGCGCTTCGCCTTTCGCGAGGCGGCGCCTGAGGCCGGCGAGTGGCCGCTGTGGTCGCGTACTTACGGCATCCAGGGGAGCTGGGACGACGCCGGCCTCGAGCGCCGCGGCGAGGGGCTGCTGATGGGGATGGATCGTGCGCTGGGCGGACAGTGGATCGGCGGTGTGCTGGGTGGTGTGACGCGTGCCCGGCTGGATCATGATCAGGGGCATGGCCGCACCGATAGTCGTTACCTTGGGGTATACGCCGCGACCCGGGTATACAACCAGTTGGGGTTTCGGCTCGGGTTGCTGCACGGCTGGCATGAGCTGGATCGGCGTGATAACGCGCGCAGTTGGCAGCTGTTTGGCGAAAGCAGTTACGCCATGGACTATCGCGATTTCACCTTGGAGCCATTTGCCGGCCTGGCGTTAGTGCATCTGGATGCCGACGCCCGGCGTTTCGACGGACTGCGCCTGGCGGCAGCGCACGAGCAGGGTGGTTACCTGACGCTTGGCTGGCGCCTGGCCGCGCCCTGGTACTGGCAACAGCGCAAGTGGGTAGGGCGTGCCAGTCTGGCGCTGCGGCAGAACCTGGGCAGCGACCGCTTGCGTGACGAGGCGGTCGACGGCCAGGGCGCACTCCAGCAGATGCGCAGTCGTGAGTTCGCGCGCAGCAGTCTGCGTCTTGACCTGAGCCTGGATCATGAACTCAGCCGCAGTCTCTACCTGGGCCTGACCTATGCGGGCCATTACGCCGAAGACGCGCGCGACAACGCCTTGGCAGCGCGTCTGAGCCTGAAGTTCTGAGCGCGCCCCGCCGGTCAGTCAGCGGGCTGCCAGGGGGCTTCGAGTCGGGTATACTCGCCGGCTTTTCAGAAACTTTGCGGTCACGGCTCTTGTCGTGCTCGGCCAGGGCAGCGCATTAGCTGCTCGGGCGAGCCGGATTGAGCCTTTTCGCGTCTTTTGCCCGAGAGCGCCGACTACCATGGAAATCAATCCGATCCTCAACGCCATCAAGGACCTGTCCGAGCGAACCCAGTCAATTCGGGGGTATCTTTGACTACGATCACAAGCATGATCGTCTTGTCGAAGTAAACCGCGAGCTGGAAGACGCCAGCGTCTGGAACAAGCCCGAGTACGCGCAAGCCCTGGGCCGCGAGCGCGCCATGCTGGCTCAGATCGTCGAAACCATCGACGACCTCACCGGCAGTCTGGTCGATTCCAGGGATCTGCTGGAAATGGCCGCTGAAGAAAACGACGAAGCTGCGGTGAACGATATCGTCACCGAGGTCGAACGCCTGCGCGAAATCCTCGAGAAGCTTGAATTCCGCCGCATGTTCAGCGGCGAGATGGACCCGAACAACTGCTACCTGGATATCCAGGCCGGTTCCGGCGGCACCGAGGCCCAGGACTGGGCCAACATCCTGCTGCGCATGTACCTGCGCTGGGCCGACAAGCGTGGCTTCGACGCCACCATCATCGAGCTGTCCGAAGGCGAGGTCGCCGGCATCAAGGGCGCCACCGTGCACATCAAGGGCGAGTACGCCTTCGGCTGGCTGCGCACCGAGATCGGCGTGCACCGCCTGGTGCGCAAGAGCCCGTTCGACTCCGGCGCCCGTCGCCACACGTCGTTCTCGGCGGTGTTCGTCTCGCCCGAGATCGATGACAAGGTCGAGATCGACATCAACCCGTCCGATCTGCGCATCGACACCTACCGCTCCTCCGGTGCCGGTGGTCAGCACGTCAACACCACCGACTCGGCGGTGCGTATCACCCACGTGCCGACCAACACTGTGGTGGCTTGCCAGAACGAACGTTCCCAGCACGCCAACAAGGACACCGCCATGAAAATGCTGCGGGCCAAGTTGTACGAACTGGAGATGCAAAAGCGCAATGCTGCTTCGCAGGCGCTGGAAGACAGCAAGTCCGATATCGGCTGGGGGCACCAGATCCGCTCCTACGTGCTCGATGACTCGCGCATCAAGGATCTGCGTACCGGCGTCGAGCGTAGCGACTGCCAGAAAGTCCTCGATGGCGACCTCGACGGCTACCTCGAGGCCAGCCTCAAGCAGGGCCTGTAAGCCCCGCAACCCATCCGTGGGCGCCGGCTAGCCGGCGCCTGCTCACAATCTTGTACGACACGCCAGGCAGATAAAGCGACCATGAGCGACCAACAACTCGACCAGAACGAACTGCAACAGGAAGAAAACAAGCTGATTGCCCAGCGCAAGGAAAAGCTTGCTGCCGTCCGTGAGCAGGGCATTGCCTTCCCCAACGATTTCCGCCGCGACCGCCTGTGCGCCGACCTGCAGAAACAGTACGAGGGTAAGAGCAAGGAAGAGCTGGAAGCCGCAGCCATCCCGGTCAAGGTGGCCGGGCGCATCATGCTCAACCGTGGCGCCTTCATGGTCATCCAGGATACGTCCGGGCGCCTGCAGGTCTACGTCAACCGCAAGACCCTGCCGGCCGAGCAACTGGAAGCGGTCAAGCACTTCGACCTGGGCGACATCATCGCCGCCGAGGGCACCCTGGCCCGCTCGGGCAAGGGCGACCTGTACGTCGACATGCAGAACGTGCGCCTGCTGACCAAGTCGCTGCGCCCGCTGCCGGACAAGCATCACGGCCTGACCGACACCGAGCAGCGCTACCGCCAGCGCTACGTCGACCTGATCGTCAACGAGGAAGTACGCCACACCTTCCGTGTGCGCTCGCAGGTGATCGCGCACATCCGCCGTTTCCTCAACGAGCGCGGCTTCCTCGAAGTGGAAACCCCGATGCTGCAGACCATCCCCGGCGGTGCTGCGGCCAAGCCGTTCGAGACCCACCACAATGCGCTGGACATGGCCATGTTCCTGCGTATCGCCCCGGAGCTGTACCTCAAGCGTCTGGTGGTGGGTGGTTTTGAAAAGGTCTTCGAGATCAACCGCAACTTCCGTAACGAAGGCGTCTCGACCCGGCACAACCCCGAGTTCACCATGCTCGAGTTCTACCAGGCCTATGCCGACTACCGCGACAACATGGACCTGACCGAGGAGCTGTTCCGCGAGCTGGCCCTGGCCGTGCTGGGCAGCACTGACGTGCCGTATGGCGACAAGGTATTCCACTTCGGCGAGCCGTTCGTGCGCCTGTCGGTGTACGACTCCATCCTCAAGTACAACCCGGACATCACCGAGGCTGACTTGAACGACGTCGAGAAGGCCCGCGCCATCGCCAAGAAGGCCGGCGCCAAGGTGCTTGGCCACGAAGGCCTGGGCAAGCTGCAGGTGATGATTTTCGAAGAGCTGGTGGAGAGCAAGCTGGAGCAGCCGCACTTCATCACCGAATACCCCTTCGAAGTGTCGCCGCTGGCGCGTCGCAACGACGACAATCCCAACGTCACCGACCGCTTCGAGCTGTTCATCGGCGGGCGCGAGATCGCCAACGCCTATTCCGAGCTCAATGACGCCGAAGATCAGGCCGAGCGCTTCCTCGCCCAGGTCGCCGAGAAGGATGCCGGTGATGACGAAGCTATGCACTACGACGCCGACTTCGTCCGCGCCCTGGAGTACGGCATGCCGCCGACGGCCGGTGAAGGCATCGGCATCGACCGCCTGGTGATGCTACTGACCAACTCACCGTCGATCCGTGATGTCATCCTGTTCCCGCACATGCGTCCGCAGGCTTGATGCCAGACAGAAAGCCGCCTTCGGGCGGCTTTTTGCTACTTGTCTTTGCACGTTTCACGGCGATTTCACCGGTCGCCCGGGCTGTAAGCGAAACGGAGCCTTTTGCTTGCCTGTCCAAGCCATTACTCTCCCTGTCATAACCAGAACCCAGAGGGTCGACCCACCTTGAGCCCCGTGCCCGCGTCCCCGAATGCCACCCAGGCAGCCAATGCCGTCGCCGAAAGCGTCCAGTACCAGGGCCGCAAGGCCAGTCGCCAGGGCAGTGAGCAGCGCCGCCAGGCGATTCTCGATGCCGCCATGCGCATCATCGTGCGCGATGGCGTGCGTGCTGTTCGCCATCGTGCGGTGGCGGCCGAGGCGCAGGTACCCTTGTCGGCCACGACCTACTATTTCAAGGACATCGATGACCTGATCACCGATACCTTCGCCCAGTTCGTCGAGCGCAGCGCTGCGCAGATGGCGGCCTTCTGGGCCAGCACTCAGGGTGCGTTGGAGGAGATGGTCGGGCGCCTGGATGGCGGCGAGCAGGCGTGTCGGCAACTGGCCGACGAGATCGCCGCTCTGGCGGTGCAGTACGTGCAGCGCCAGTTGCGTGAGCGTCGTGATCACCTGATCGCCGAGCAGGCGTTCCAGCAGGAGGCCTTGCTCAATCCACGCCTGCGCGAGCTGGTGCGAGCCCACCGGCAGATCCTGCAGCAGGGGGTCACCCACTTCTTCGAGGTACTGGGCTCGCGCCAGCCCGAACAGGATGCCGTGCTGTTGACGGCCGCCATCGTGCGGATGGAGTATCAGGGCCTGCTAGACGGTGTAGAGCACCTGGACAGCCAAGGAATGCTGGCCATCCTTAAACGCTACATGAACTTGGTTCTGGGGTTGTAAACCGTCGATCATCGGGTCGAACGGCCTTCACAAGGAGAGCGAAATGAAAGCCTGGCGCGCATTGGTCGCCCTGTCCTTCCTGCTGTTGAGTGGTTGCCTGGTCACCTTCAAGGACCCGATTCCGGCCAACGAGGCTGCGCCCATACCACTGCTGGGCGAATGGACCCGGCAGGACGAGTGGGGCGATCAGCTGTTTCTGGAGATCACCCGTGCCGGCTCCAACCTCTACCTGGCGCGTATCTATGAAGGCAGCGCGGACAACGAAAGCAGCTTCGAGGAGTTCGGTTTCACCGTCGCTCATCATGGCCGCCGCTGGTACCTCTCGGCGGGCCTGCCGAAGAGCCTGGGCGCCAACTTCGCCATTGCCGGTTTCGAGTTGACCAGGGACAACGAGCTGGTGCTGTACAACCTCGATACCGACCGCATTCTCCAGGACATGGAAAAGGGCCTGCTGGAAGGGCAGACCGTCTCCATGCCCGAAGCTGATGGTGCATTGATCACCAGCCCGCTGGACAAGGTGTTCGCCTACCTCGACGACCCGGCCAATGCCGACCTGTTCGTCGAGGTGGCGCGCTATCAGCGGGCCGCCGAGTAGGAACTGCAATGAACAGCCAGCAAAAACTGGACGACTACCAACTCTGTATTCGTGCCCTCAGTGACCGCATCGTCGACGCGCAAACGCCGATCCGCATACTCGATGCGGTGAAGTGGGACGACGGCATCCGTGATGGCTTTCTCAAGGCCAAGGGCAAGCAGCTGCCAGCCGTGGATCGCGACTACTACCTGAGTCGGCCGCTGGCCTTCGATGCCACCGCGAAGAAGCAGGAATTTCAGAACATCGAGCGCGATATCACCCGCCAGCTCGGCCAGTTCAACCCGGTCGGGCAGATCATGCGACGCATGTGCAAGGAATACCGCATGGTCATCCGCATGCTCGAGGCGCGTGGCACCGAGGACTTCGGCCTGATCAGCCAGGAACTGTATGGCGCTGCCTCCGACGCCTTCCATGCTGGCGATCCGACCTTGGCCGACCTGGGTCTGATGCTTTCGGACTACCTCAACAACATCGCCGCGCGTGGTGATCTGGAAGACGAGGCCAAGATCCTCGGGGCCAGTGATGCGGTGAATATTCTGCAGCAGCGCCTGGCCGGGGTGTTCGGCGACGACACCATTCGCGTGTTCGAGTCCGACGGTATCCTCGCCGATGCTGCCGCCGGCGCCGACTACATCAAGATCCGCAGCGATGCGCGCTTCAACGAGCGCGACGTCAAGGCGCTGGAGGTGCATGAGGGGCTGGTGCACGTTGGCACCACGCTCAACGGCCTCAACCAGCCAATCTGCACCTTCCTGGCCAAGGGGCCGCCCTCATCGACGGTGACCCAGGAGGGCCTGGCAATTCTCATGGAGGTGATCGCCTTCGCCTCCTACCCCACGCGTTTGCGCAAGCTGACCAACCGCACCCGCGCTATCCACATGGCCGAGGAGGGCGCAGATTTTCTCGAGGTGTTCGAGTTCTTCCGCGAGCAGGGTTATGGCCTGGAAGGTGGCTACAGCAATGCCAGTCGGGTGTTTCGCGGCTCGCTGCCGACGGGGCTGCCGTTCACCAAGGATCTGTCCTACCTGAAGGGCTTCATCCTCATCTACAACTACATCCAGCTGGCGGTGCGCAAAGGCAAGCTGGAGCAGATTCCGCTGCTGTTCTGTGGCAAAACCACCCTGGAAGACATGCGCACGCTGCGCAAACTGGTGGACGAGGGTCTGGTGCTGCCGCCCAAGTATCTGCCTCCGCAGTTTCAGGACATGAACGCACTATCGGCCTGGATGTGCTTCTCCAACTTCCTCAACCATTTGAGCCTGGATCGCATCGAAGCGGACTACGCCAACATCCTCTGAATCACACCGTACCTAGGGTGCGCCGTGCACATCGCTGCCGCAGCGCATCATCAGGTTTACAACGTCGTGGCCCACCCCGGAGACCCGCAAGTGCCCAGCCATCAACTCGAATACGAAATCCTCGGCGCTTCGGCGCAATCGGTGGAGATCATCCTCGACCCTGGCGAGACGGTAATTGCCGAGGCCGGTGCGATGAACTACATGACCGACGGCGTGCGCTTCGAAACACGCATGGGTGACGGTTCGTCCAGCGGTCTGCTGGGCAAGCTGTGGAGCGTCGGCAAGCGTATGCTCACCGGCGAGTCGCTGTTCATGACCCACTTCAGCAACGGCGGGAAAACCCAGGCGCGGGTCGCCTTCGCCGCGCCGTATCCGGGGACTGTGGTGCCCATCGACCTGGCGAAGGTCGGCGGCCGGCTGATTTGCCAGAAGGACGCTTTTCTCTGTGCCGCACATGGCACCCGCATCGGCATCAGCTTCGCCAAGCGCCTGGGGGCCGGCTTCTTCGGTGGCGAGGGTTTCATTCTGCAGAAGCTCGAAGGCGATGGCCTGGCCTTCGTGCATGCCGGTGGCACGGTGATCCGCAAGGAGCTGAACAACGAGACGCTGCGTCTGGACACCGGCTGCCTGGTGGCCTTCAGTAGCGGCATCGACTACGACATCGCCCTGGCCGGCGGGCTGAAGAGCATGCTGTTCGGCGGCGAAGGTATCCTGCTGACTACCCTCAAGGGCACCGGCACGGTGTGGATCCAGAGCCTGCCGTTCTCGCGTCTGGCCGAACGTGTCTATGCCGCCACCGTTCAGGCGCGCGAAGAGGTGCGCGCGGGTGGCAAGTAGCCTGCGAGCACTGGCCTTGCTGCTGGCCAGCCTGTGGTTGGCCGGTTGCAGCGGCCTGTTGTTCTACCCGGAGCCTGGCCTGCCCATCACTCCGGCTCGCGCCGGCCTGGAATACCGCGATATCGAACTGCGCGCCGCCGATGGCACGCGCCTGCATGCCTGGTGGCTGCCGGCCAAGGGCGGAGTGAAGGTCAAGGGCACGGTGCTGCATCTGCATGGCAATGGCGGCAATCTGGCCTGGCACCTGGGCGGCGTTCATTGGCTGCCGGAACAGGGCTATCAGGTGCTGATGCTGGATTATCGCGGTTACGGTCTGTCCGAAGGCAAGCCGCGGCTGCCGGAGATCTATCAGGATATCGATGCGGCTTTCGCCTGGCTCGAACAGGCGCCGCAGGTGCAGGGCTTGCCGCTGTTGGTGTTGGGGCAGAGCCTCGGTGGCGCGTTGGCCGTGCACTACCTGGCCGAGCATCCCGAGCGTCGCTCAGGCGTGCAGGCCATGGCGCTCGATGGTATGCCAGCCAGTTATCGCGACGTGGCCCGCCATGCTCTGAGCACGTCCTGGCTGACCTGGCCGCTGCAGGTGCCGCTGTCCTGGTTGGTGCCGGATGGTGACAGCGCGATTCACCGCATCGATCGACTCGAAGGCTTGCCGCTGCTGATCTATCACAGTGTTGACGATACGATCGTGCCGCTTTCCAATGGCCAGCGTTTGTATCAAGCTGCGCGCCCGCCACGCGCCTTTCAGGCGACTCGTGGCCCGCACGTGCAAACCTTTGCCGAGCCCGCCTGGCGTCAGTCGCTACTGGCGTTCTTCGTCGCGCCGCAGGCCTACGTCGAGCGCCTGGGACCGGCTACCGAATCCGCAACAGAGAGTCCGCAATGACCGAACGTAATCCCATTCCCCTCATCTTCACGGGTGTCGCCAGCATCGTCGGCACCATCGGTGTGCTCTGGTACTACGGCTACGTGCATTTCGCCAAACCGGAAGATGCGCTGCTGTTATCCGATTTCACCATGCTCAAGACCGTTCCCGGTGAGGACTACAAGGTCTCGCTGAAACCGGCCAACCAGGTGGCGCAGTGCATCGATGGCGTGCTGGTGTTGTTCGATCTGCAGCAGAAGGGGCTGACCGGTGTGCTGGTGGACAACAAGAAGCAGGCTGTGCGCTGCATGGGCCAGGAAACCCCGGCGCTGGAGCAGTAAGGAAAAACGCATACGTAGGGTGTCGCGGGGCCGCCTAGACCGTGCGCACCGAGGCCTCGGCGTGAGTGTCACCGGTGCGCATGGCGCACCCTACGGCAAAAAAGAAACCCGCCGTCAGGCGGGTTTCTTCATTCCGGCTGGCTGTCAGGCGCCGGTAGCCGAACGCGGAGCGACCGGCTGGTTGTCGTTGGAGATGGTCACCTCCACGCGACGGTTCTGCGCGCGGCCGGAGTCGCTGGAGTTGTCCGCGACCGGATACTCCTTGCCATACCCCTGGGCGACGATGCGCGTCGGCGCCACGCCAGCGCGTACCAGGGCGCGGCGTACGGACTCGGCGCGGCGCTCGGACAGGCCCTGGTTGTAGCTGGCCGAGCCGACGCTGTCGGTATAGCCCTCGACGATCACCTGGCGCTCCGGATTCTCCTGAAGGAAACGCGCCAGTTCGGTGACATTGGGCAGCGCGCTGCTCTTGAGTTCGGCCTTGTTGAAGTCGAACAGGACGTCACCAAAGGTCACCAGCGTGCCGCGTTCGGTCTGCTTGGCGTTGAGGCTGTTCTGCAGCTTGCGGATCTGCGCATCGCGAGCATCGAGCAGGGCCTGGGCGCGCTGCGCCGAGGAATTCTTCAGCTCGGCTTCGGCATTGCGCAGCACGATAGTCTGCTTGGCCACCTCGACGCGCTTGTTGGTCAGGTAGGCCAGTTGGTCGACCTTCTTCTCGTCTTCCTTTTCCATGTAGGCCTTGTCGGCCTTGTTCAGCCATTCCTGGGCTTCCTTGGTTTCCAGCGCTGCGACCTTGCTCGCCTGCGGATCACTCTGCAGGGAGGAGAAGTTGCTACGCGCCGACTCCAGGTTGGCATTGGGCTGGTGCGAGCAGGCGGCCAGGCCGACGCTCAGGGCCAGAAGGGCGGGGATCATCACGTGTTTACGCATGGCGTTCATCCTTTGATCTGTCAGCGAATGGGTGGGGTGCATGGCGCTCACTGAGCGTTACGCATGCCTTCCTCACGCAGTTCCTGAACACCCTGACGGGCGTCTTGCAGTGCTTGCTCGGCTTTGGCGGCCTGGGCCTTGCGCTCGGCGAGTCGGGCATCCCACTCGGCCTGCTCAGCCAGGCGGCGGGCCTTCTCGTATTCCTCCTCGTGCATGGCCAGCTCGGCCTCTTTGAGCTTGTCCTGCGCGGACTTCATTTCCACGGCGGCAAACTCGGTGCCGCCGGCGCTGATCGCCGAGTTCACGGCAGACTGCGTCACGGCATACTGTTCGCTGGGCGGGTTACCCGCACAGCCAGCGAGTACCAGACTGCTACCCAGCGCCAGGGCGGCCAGTTTGATCCCGTGCAGGCGGCTGCGCGGGGCTTTCTCGGTATGGGTCTTCATGGCGGCTAACTCCATTTGAAACACTCCTATGAACGACGATATCCGTGGCAATTGGCCCATCGTGCTGCCCGTCTACCAAGGGTTTTGGCGATGTTGGCGTGCCACGATGGCCTGCACTTGGGACCCACACGTTTTTCGAATGGTTCAGAAAAAAAGACAGTTAGCTCATGGTTTTTTGGATGACTGGTCAGTCAGGTAATACTGCTCTGGCAGTCCTTGAAGCGGGCGGTGAGATTCGTCGATAAACCTCAAGCCCTTGTGGATACTGGGTTTTGAGTTCTCGGTAGGTTGCTGGGGGGCGCGACAACGGCGCCTCTGAAGCGTCCAGGATCGCTGTCGCTGTTGCGTAAAACAACTCGGGCGTTCGGCGTTCAGACTCTAAACAAGCGGCGTTGAACGATATATCGAACGAATGAGCGCCTTCCCAGCATCAGTGGCTCGTACCCTTGTCTGTTTCACTGAGCTCACGCAAGTATTTACGCGACAACGCCAGAAAGCGCGGTGTGGGCCCTATGTCCTCGTACAGTGGGTCGCCTTGTTCGTCCAGTGCCACCACCTTGTTGCCGCGCACGTAGGGCAGGCTGGCCTCGAGTTCCTCGAGCGCTGCGCCGATCAGTTCGCCGAGCAGTTCCTCGCTGTGATGCTTGGGGTACATCTCGGTGAGCGCCGCCAGGCGAGCGGCCGACTCGACATCCAGATGAATGTGATAACGGGTCGGGGTCAGGTGCCCCTTGGCATTCTGTTCCCAGTGTTTTGCCAGTTCGCGAATTCTCATGTCGTCACTCCTCACGGGTGGCGCAGCTGATGCCGGCTAGCGCATCCACTACGCCTGTCAGTAAGCCTAGTCCCAGCACGCATGCCTGCCTGGGTACGCGTCGCACCCTTGTAAGAAGTTGGCGTGCTGTGCACTCTGTTGACACTGAACAGGATAAGGAGTGCGACATGGCGGAAATCGATGCGCGCCTGCGTGAAGAGGTGCACCTGCTCGGCGAGCTGCTCGGGCACACCATCAGCACTCAGCTAGGCGACGAGTTTCTCGACAAGATCGAACGCATACGCAAGTCGGCCAAAGCCGGTCGTCGTGGCTCTGCGGCGGGTGCCGAACAGTTGACCAGCACCTTGGGCGATCTGGGTGACGACGAACTGCTGCCGGTGGCACGGGCCTTCAATCAGTTTCTCAACCTGGCCAACATCGCCGAGCAGCAGCATCGTGTGCGTCGCCGCCGTGCCGGTGAGCCTGAGCCGTTCGAGTTGCGCGTGTTCGACGAACTGCTCGAACGCCTGCTCGCCGCCGGACAGAGCGGCGATGAACTGGCGCGCCAGCTGGGGCGCCTGGACATCGAACTGGTGCTGACTGCGCACCCCACCGAAGTGGCGCGGCGTACGCTGATCCAGAAATACGATGCCATTGCCGCGCAACTGACCGCACTGGATCACTGCGACCTGTTGCCAGCCGAGCGTGAACGCATCGCCCAGCGCTTGCAGCGGCTGATCGCCGAGGCCTGGCACACCGAGGAAATCCGTCGTAGCCGGCCCAGCCCGGTGGACGAGGCCAAATGGGGCTTCGCCGTCATCGAACATTCGTTGTGGCAGGCGGTGCCGCAGTTCCTGCGCCGCGCCGATCAGAGCCTGCAGGCCGCTACCGGCCTGCGTCTGCCGCTGGAGGCTGCGCCGATTCGTTTCGCCTCGTGGATGGGCGGCGACCGTGACGGCAACCCCAATGTCACGGCGCGCGTGACCCGTGAGGTGTTGTTGCTGGCGCGCTGGATGGCCGCCGATCTCTACCTGCGCGACGTCGACAATCTGGCTGCGGAGCTGTCCATGCAGCAGGCCAGTGACGAACTGCGCGCGCAGGTAGGCGACAGTGCCGAACCCTACCGCGCATTGCTCAAGCAGCTTCGTGAGCGTCTGCGCGAAACGCGCAGCTGGGCGCAGCAGGCGCTCACTGCCGAGGTGGCGCCCAGTGCTGCAGTGTTACGTGACAACCATGATCTGCTGGCGCCGCTGCAGCTCTGCTACCAGTCGCTGCATGCCTGCGGTATGGGCGTCATCGCCGATGGTCCGCTGCTCGATTGCCTGCGTCGAGCAGCCACTTTCGGCCTGTTTCTGGTCCGCCTCGATGTTCGCCAGGATTCCGCCAGGCACGCTGCGGCGATGTCGGAAATCACCGATTACCTGGGCCTCGGTCGCTACGCCGAATGGGACGAGGAGACGCGCCTGAGCTTTCTCCAGCGCGAGCTGGAAAACCGCCGGCCACTGCTGCCAAGCGACTATCGCCCCTCGGCCGATACTGCCGAAGTGCTCGCCGCCTGTCGTGAGGTAGCTGCTGCGCCTGCCGCATCGCTGGGCTCCTACGTGATCTCCATGGCCGGCGCCGCCTCCGACGTGCTGGCCGTGCAACTGCTGCTGAAAGAGGCCGGGTTGCGCCGACCGATGCGGGTGGTGCCACTTTTCGAAACCCTGGCCGATCTGGATCACGCCGGGCCGGTGATGGACCGCCTGCTGGGGTTGCCCGGCTATCGTGCGCGCCTGCATGGTCCGCAGGAAGTGATGATCGGTTATTCCGATTCGGCCAAGGACGCCGGTACAACCGCCGCTGCCTGGGCGCAGTACCGTGCCCAGGAGGAATTGGTGCGTCTGTGTCGCGAGCATCAGGTCGAACTGCTGCTGTTCCACGGTCGCGGTGGCACCGTCGGCCGTGGTGGTGGCCCTGCTCACGCGGCCATCCTGTCGCAACCGCCTGGCTCGGTGGCGGGGCGTTTCCGCACCACCGAGCAAGGGGAAATGATCCGCTTCAAGTTCGGCCTGCCGGATATCGCTGAGCAGAACCTCAACCTCTATCTGGCAGCAGTGCTGGAAGCCACGCTACTGCCACCACCAGCGCCGGAGCCGAGCTGGCGGACGATGATGGATCGCCTTGCCGATGTCGGCGTGAAGGCCTATCGCGGGGTGGTGCGCGAGCATCCACAGTTCGTCGAATATTTCCGCCAGGCCACGCCGGAGCAGGAGCTCGGCCGCTTGCCGCTGGGCAGTCGCCCGGCCAAGCGGCGCGAAGGTGGTGTGGAGAGTCTGCGGGCGATCCCGTGGATCTTCGCCTGGACCCAGACGCGGCTGATGTTGCCGGCCTGGCTCGGCTGGGAGCAGGCACTGGGACAAGCCCTGCAAGGCGGTGATGCTGAGCTGCTGAAAAGCATGCGCGAACAATGGCCGTTCTTCCGTACGCGCATCGACATGCTGGAAATGGTCCTGACCAAGGCAGACGCCAATATCGCTGCCCTTTATGACGAGCGCCTGGTCGAACCCTCGCTGCAGGCGCTGGGTGCGCAGTTACGCGACCTATTGTCGCAGGCGTGCGCTGCCGTGCTGGAACTGACCGGCCAGTCGCGTCTGCTTGCGCACAATCCGGAAACCTTGGAATCGATCAGCGTGCGCAACACTTACCTCGACCCGCTGCATCTGTTGCAGGCCGAGCTGCTCGCGCGCTGCCGGCAACGTGAACAGGCGCCGGAGAGCCCTCTCGAACAGGCCTTGCTGGTCAGCGTTGCCGGTATTGCAGCGGGCTTGCGCAACACGGGGTGAAGGGCAGCGGGCGCTGGTGGACAACTGCCTGACCTGCGCCGCGAAGCAGGTCCAGGCCGCCGGGAAGAGGGTTTTTATCCGACTTTTGGCGGCTTGTGCGCCTGGGGTGCGCTGTGTATCTTGAGCAGCCTTTTGGCCGCTACGGCTGCCGCACTACATTCAAGAGATTGGCCCCACGAGGCGAGTCCGACCGATTACTACATAACTCTTGAGGAGCACATCGATGCGCGTGATTCTGCTGGGGGCGCCCGGTGCCGGCAAAGGTACCCAGGCTCGCTACATCACCGAGAAATTCGGCATTCCGCAAATCTCCACTGGCGACATGCTGCGTGCTGCGGTCAAGGCTGGCACCGAGCTTGGTCTGAAGGCCAAGAGCGTGATGGACGCTGGTGGTCTGGTCTCCGACGACCTGATCATCAATCTGGTCAAGGAGCGCATCGCTCAGGCCGATTGTGCCAATGGCTTTTTGTTCGATGGTTTCCCGCGCACCATTCCGCAAGCCGAAGCGCTGCGTGATGCTGGCGTCGCTCTGGATCACGTGGTTGAAATCGCCGTGGAAGACGAGGAGATCGTCAAGCGTCTGTCCGGCCGCCGTGTTCACCCGGCGTCCGGCCGCGTCTACCACACCGAGTACAACCCGCCGAAGGTTGCCGGCAAGGACGACATCAGCGGTGAAGAGCTGGTTCAGCGCGAAGACGACAAGGAAGAAACCGTGCGTCATCGCCTGTCCGTCTACCACTCGCAGACCAAGCCGCTGGTGGACTTCTATCAGAAACTCTCTGCTGCATCCGGTACCCCGAAATACAGCCATATTCCGGGTGTCGGCAGCGTCGAAGAGATCACCGCGAAGACTCTGGCGGCTCTGGACTGAGTTCAGATCGCCAGCTGTCATCATGACAAGGCCCCGCAAGGGGCCTTGTTCGTTTATGGAACCTGATACGTCCAGGTCGCTCTCAAGCATGGCCGCGCAATGTGTGCCGGCTAGTATCGACGATGCAGCCTCCGGCCTGCGTCGGGGCGTGTCGATAACCTATAAGGAAGAGGGCATTCAATGACCGAGAAACGCATCTGGCTGGGCCTTGCGGTATCGCTGTTGGCTACTGAGCTGGCATTTGCCGACACCGCGACGGATTGCTCCGTCACCGAATTCACCATGGGCTTGCGCTTTCAGCAGCAGTCCGCGGAAATCCAGGCGTTGCAGTTGCAGGCTTACAATATCGCCACGGAGAAACTCGACAAGGCTGTGGCGGCGGCGAAGGATCCATCGAAGCTGGCCATTGTCACCGACCTCGATGAAACCGTGATCGACAACAGCGCCCTGCTGGCGCGCGATCTGGCCAACTGTCACCAGTACGACGCCTGGGACACCTGGCTGCCGTGGGAGCGTGACGGCACTCCCGTGCTGATCCCAGGTGCGAAGAAATTCCTCGAGCACGCCGACACGCTCGGCGTGACCATCCGCTACATCTCCGACCGCGCCGACGAGCAGAAGAAGTACACCCTGGCCACGCTGAGCAAGCTGGGTCTGCCGCAGGTGTCGGAGGAGAGCGTGCTGCTGCTCGGGCCGCCCAAGGTCGAGCGCCGCGCCATCGTCAGCGCCGATCATCAGATCATCCTGCTGCTGGGTGACACGCTGCATGATTTCGACGCACGTTTTCGCAAGACACCGCTCGACGCACAGCGCAATACCGTTGCCGAAGAGTCGGACAAGTGGGGCGTCGAGTGGATCGTGTTCCCCAATGCCAGCTACGGCACCTGGTCCAAGGCGCCGCTCAAAGGCTGGGAGGCAGAGCCGGTAGTCGAGCCCTGGTAAGAGCCTGTTCAAAGTCTGCTGCGCGTCGGCCCTGCCGCGTTAAAAACAGGCTCGAACAGTGACTTGTCACTGAACGTCCGCAGGACGGCCCGCAGGGCGAGCGCAGCGAGTAATGCACATGTACAAAAGTACATGTCGCCCGCGACTCCGACCGTTTCTCGCCTGTTTGATTCGCTGGCGCTCACCCTTCGGGCCAGCCTTCGGGCCAGCCTTCGGCTGTTACTGCCGCTGGTCGTTGCGCCTTGCATTGCTCTAGCTCGCGAGACTTTGAGCAGGCTCTAAGGGCGCCCGTCGGTCGCTCTGGGCAAGTCAGGCGCCGTCATGGCGCTGGAAAAAATGTTGTCGAGCCGGTCTAATGCCGGCTCTTTTTCTTCAACTGCCCGAATGCAATGACTACTCTCCTTGCCCTCGATACCGCTACCGAAGCCTGCTCCGTCGCGCTGCTGCACGATGGTCGCGTGCTCAGCCACTACGAAGTCGCCCCGCGCATGCACGCGCAGCGCCTGTTGCCGATGATTCAGCAACTGCTGGGAGAGGCGGGTATCGCCGCATCGGCGCTGGATGCCATCGCCTTCGGCCGTGGCCCGGGTGCATTCACCGGTGTGCGCATCGCCATCGGCGTGGTGCAAGGGTTGGCCTTTGCTCTGGATCGACCGGTGCTGCCGGTCTCCAATCTGGCCGTGTTGGCTCAGCGTGCGCTGCGTGAGCAGGGCGCGACCCAGGTCGCAGCCGCCATCGATGCACGCATGGACGAAGTCTATTGGGGCTGCTACCGCGCCGAGGCTGGCGAGATGCGTCTGCTCGGTCAGGAGGCAGTGTTGCCGCCGGAGCAAGCCGAGGCGCCGCGTGGCAGCGAGGGCGAGTGGTTCGGCGCCGGCACCGGTTGGGGCACCTTCGCCGCGCGTATCGCCCTCACGCCAACGAGCATGGATGGCAGCATGCTGCCACATGCCGAAGACTTGCTGAGCCTGGCCCGCTTTGCCTGGGCGCGTGGCGAGGCGGTGCCCGCTGATCAGGCGCAGCCGGTGTACCTGCGTGACCAGGTCGCCACGCCGAAAGCGCCGCCGGCATGACAACTGGTCGGATGCCTGGCGTCAGAATCCCCTTGGCATTTGCCAAGGACGATGCCCGCCGCTACATTGCCAGCACTGTCCCTTGTTCAGCCGAGCCCACCGAGCAGTCCTAGATGCGGATCGACGGTTACCTACCTTCCTACTCGCCAGATCGCGGCACCCGTTCGGGCACTGCGGTCACGCCCTATCGTGAGGCGCAGCGGGAGGTCGAGGCTCAGCGTGAACAGCCGGCTGCCCCGGCCAGCAGTCAGGGCCTGGAACAGACGCCGCAGATTCGCCGTGTGCAGGCCAGCAGCAGTAACAGCGATAGCCTGCCGAGCCGTTCCCAGGATCTCGGCTTTCAACAGCCCGCGCTGAGCAACCGTGCCGCTCAGGCGTTGGCCAGCTACAGCACCACCGCGGCGTACGCCAGCGAGTACGACGCACAGGAAGTGCTCGGGCTCGATCTGTACGCGTAACTCCGTTTCACGCCTCTCAGCTTGGACCGTCGCATAGATCGATGAGCGCTGCGCTTCCCTATTACCTTGGATGTCCGTCCTGGAGCGAAGCGGCCTGGCGCGCCACGCTGTATCCGCAGGATACCCGGCCAGCCGAGTTTCTCCGCCGCTACACCGAGGTGTTCAACGCGGTGGAGGGCAACACCACGTTCTATGCCAGGCCCAGTGAGCAAACGGTAGCGCGCTGGGCGCAGGCGATGCCGACGCACTTTCGCTTCTGCGCCAAGTTGCCGCGAGACATCAGTCATAGCGAGGATCTATGCCAGCAACTGGATGGGGTCATGCAGTTTCGCCAGTTGCTGGCGCCGCTCGGCGAACGGGTAGCGCCTTACTGGCTGCAGCTGCCGGCCAGCTTCGGACCGTCGCGGTTGGCGGAGCTGGCGGCGTTCATCGAGCATTGGGGTGACTGGTCTCTGGCGATAGAAGTGCGCCACCCGGAATTCTTCGCCAAGGGCGATGCCGAGCGCGTGCTCAATCGCCTGCTGCACGAGCGTGGTATCGAGCGTATCTGCCTGGATTCGCGTGCGCTGTTCAGCTGCGATTCGCAGGAGCCCGCCGTGCTGCATGCGCAGGGGAAGAAACCGCGCCTGCCGACTCGGCCCACAGCGTTCAGTCAGGGCCCGCAGTTGCGCTTCATCGGTCATCCCGAGTTACTGGCCAACGACCCCTTCATGTTGCCCTGGCTGGACAAGGTCGCCGGTTGGATCGAGCAGGGGCTGTCTCCCTACGTATTCGCGCACACCTCGGATAACCGCCTGGCGCCGGAGCTGGCGCGGCGGTTTCATGAACAACTGATGCTGCGGCTGCCAGGCTTGCCCGAACTGCCGGTATTGCACACGGAACCGGAACTGGAGCAGCTCGGCTTGCTCTGATGGAGGATGAATATGCTGATACGGATAATCGGCCGCTTGCTGTTGCTCTCCCTGCTGCTGGGCACGGCGCTACTGGTGGCGCTGTGGCGTGGATGGCTTGATGTCGCGCCGCGTTTCAACCCCTGGGCGCCGCTGGATGTGCGAGAGGAGCCGAATCTGCTGACCCCTTTCAAGCTCTGGCGTTTGAGCGAGGATCGAGAGTTGTGCGACCTGGCGCTGGCGACGTCCGGGCTGCGTTTCATCCGTCTGGCCGACAGCACGCCACACCCGGGCTGCTCGGTGGAGAACGCCGTGCGCATACAGGGTGCCAACGTTGGCCTAAGCAGCAGCTTCATGGCCACCTGCCCTCTGGCGGTGAGTTTTGCCCTGTTCGAGCGACATGGGCTGCAGCCGGCTGCCCAAGCGGTGTTCGGTCAGCCGGTGACCCGCGTCGAGCATGTCGGCAGTTTCGCCTGTCGCAGCATTGCCGGTAGTCAGCGGCCCAGTCAGCATTCGTATGCCAACGCGCTGGATATGGTCGGCTTCCATCTGCGCGACGGCCAGCACATCAGCGTGCTGCGTGACTGGCCGGGGCAGGGCGACAAGGCGCGCTTTCTGCGTCTGGTGCAGGACGCGGCCTGCGACAGTTTCAACCTGACGCTGGGGCCGGACTACAACACCGCCCACCGCGATCACTTTCATGTGGATATGGGTATGTGGCGGATGTGCCGCTAGCGCAGTACGCCACAGGTCAACTGGCGGTCGGGCGGCTGTGCGCAGGGTGTGCAGTGCGCATCGAGCAAGCACCACGATATTCCGGTGCGCATGGCGCACCCTACCTATATCGCGGATGTGCCGCTAGCGCGGGATGCCACGGATCAACTGGCGGTCGGGCGGCTGTGCGTAGGGTGTGCCGCGCGCACCAGGCAAGTACCACGATATTCCCGGTGCGCATGGCGCACCCCGCCTATATCGCGGATGTGCCGCTGGCGCGGGATGTCACGGCTCAGTCGGCGGTCGCACGGCTGTGCGTAGGGTGTGCCGTGCGCACCGAGCAAGTACCGCGATATTCCGGTGCGCTTGGCGCACCCTGCCCGCATGCCGGCGTGGCGCGACTAGCGCTTGGCCAACAGCAGATCGGCCGCCTGCCCGCTTCGACCATCGGCGAACTCGAACCGGCCTAGCTGGGCGATCCGGTCGTAAGCGCCCAGGGCGATGCTGACGTCGCGGGCGCGCAGGTCAATGGCGCTGACGCCTGCTTCGCCGAGTGTCTGCAACTGCTGGCGGCCCTGGGCATCGAAACGCAGCAGGCGCAGCTGGTCGAACACGGCATCGGCCGCATCGATACGTCCGTCGCCGTTATCGTCGAAGCGCGCCAGTTCGGCGAAGCCATTGGCAGCGCCATGCTGATCGCCGAACAGCTCGCGACCGTCGTCGATACGTCCGTTGTCATTGCGATCCAGCGCCAGCAGCGCATCGTCATGGGTGGGTACGCTGATCGAGTCCATGCGTCCATCGGCATCCAGATCGAAGCTCACCGGGCGGCTCAGACCGCTGGTGGAAAACCCGTTGCCGGCCAGATCCAGCACCAGCGGGTCGACCTGCTGGGGCGCTTGTCCGGCACTGACATTCAGCTCCAGGCCTCGCTGATCGATTACCGCCTGGCTGACAGCGGCTGCACTGCTGGATATTGCGGGTTGCTCCTGCGTGTGCTGGAGCTCGCGGGCAATGTCGCCGGGCCTTTGCTCGTCTTCGATACCCAGGGTGCGGCGCAGAATCTGATAGTTGATGGATTCGTGCGCCACACTGTCGAGCTCTTCATCGAGAGGGCGACGGCTGGCGGAGCTGCTGCTTGGGCGTGGTGCGGAGAGGGCGTCGAACATGTTCACTCTCGATGCGGCTGTCGGCGGCCGGGTCTGGCAGAATGCCGCTTCTTCGATATCGGCCGCGTGGTCGATGCTTTGAGTGATTTTTGAGCAGAACGAGCCAATGACCGACGAGCGGCACAACGCTAGCATCCGTATCCAAGCCCTGCACCCCCACTACGCTGAAGCCGCCGCCCGGTGGGCGTCGCGTCTGGGCCTGGCGCAAGAGGGGGAAACCGAGTTCGCTCTGCAGCTGGGAGACGACGGGCTGCAACTGGTGGAGCTGGGCGACAAGGTGCCTGGTCCGGTGCGGGTGGATTTCGTCGAGGGCGCAGCGGCGCACCGGCGCCAGTTCGGCGGTGGCAGCGGGCAGATGATCGCCAAGGCGGTGGGTGTACAGTCGGGTATTCGTCCGCGCATTCTCGACGCGACGGCGGGGCTGGGGCGCGACTCGTTCGTGTTGGCCAGTCTGGGCTGCGAGATGACGCTGATCGAACGCCAGCCGCTGGTGGCGGCGCTACTGGAGGACGGTCTACAGCGTGCGGCGCTGAACCTCGACGTGGCGCCCATCGTGGCGCGCATGCATCTGCTGACCGGTAATGCCATCGAGCTGATGCGCAGCTGGCAGGGGGAGGCGCCGCAGGTGATCTACCTCGATCCGATGTTCCCGCATCGCGACAAGAGTGCGCTGGTGAAGAAGGAAATGCGTCTGTTCCGCCCGTTCGTCGGCGATGATCTGGATGCGCCGGCGTTGCTCGAAGCGGCGCTGGCGCTGGCCACTCATCGCGTGGTGGTCAAGCGCCCGCGCAAGGCCCCGGCAATCGAAGGTGGCAAGCCGGGCTACGTACTGGAAGGCAAGTCCAGTCGTTATGACATCTATCCGAAGAAGAAGCTGGAAGCCGGCGCATAGAGCGCCGCAGATTCAGGGCCGGTAAGCGCGCAGAAACAGTTGCACGGCGTCCTGCACGTGATGCTCGGCGGCTTCACCTTCCAAGGGTTCGCCACAACCGATCAGCAGGCGGAAATGCGCGCCGCCCTTGAGCAGGCTGAAGAAGTGATCGGCGGCCAGATGCGGATTGTCCAGGCGCAACAGGCCGCGCTTAGCGGCCTTGTGCAGTAGCACTTCCATCTCTTCCTGCACCCGCTTCGGGCCGGCTTCGTAGAACAGTTGCGACAGCTTCGAGCCCTGGCTGGCCAGGTTCACCATCATGCGGTGCATTTCCACCGATTCACGGCTGTTGACCAGCGCCAGGAAGCCGCGCGCGATGCCCAGCAGTTGACTCTCCAGCGGCACGTTATCCGGCAGTTCGAACAGCAGTTCGGGAAGCTGCTCCTCGCACTTGGCCTTGATCGCCGCAGAGAACAGGGTCTCCTTGTCGTTGAAGTGGCTGTAAACCGTGAGCTTGGAAACGCCTGCTTCAGCGGCGATGGCGTCCATGCTGCTGCCGTCGTAACCGTTGCGCAGGAACAGACTCTTGGCTGCCTCGAGGATGGCACGACGTTTGGCGGGATCCTTCGGACGGCCGGGGCCGGAAGGTTGTAACAACTTGTCAGGCATTGGCGGATTTTAATACTGGACTGGCGAGTTTGCTATTTTTACTATACCCGCCAGTACAAATATTCCAAACCTTCTCCGAAAGGTCTTACACATGTCCCGCCACGTTCTCCCGCTTGTTGCGTCTTTGGCCCTCGTATCTCTGCTGTCTGCCTGCGGTAACGGTGAGCAGGTGGAGCAACCGATCCGTCCTGCCATGGTGGTGCAGCCGCAGCCGGCTACTGCGCTGGTCGACAGCTATCCGGGCGAGGTGCGTGCACGCTACGAGCCGGAGCTGGCCTTCCGTATCGCCGGCAAGGTCAGCAAGCGCATGGTGGATGTCGGCGACCGGGTGAAGAAGGATCAGCCACTGGCCGAACTGGACCCTCAGGACGTGCGTCTGCAACTGGAAGCCATACGCGCGCAGATGGCCGCAGCCGAGGCCAACCTGCAGACCGTGCGCGCCGAGCGTGAGCGCTACAAGGCGTTGCTCGGGCGCAACCTGGTCAGCCGCTCGCAGTTCGATAACGTCGAGAATCAGTACCGTGCTGGCGCAGCGCGTCTGAAGCAGGTCCAGGCCGAATACGACGTGGCCCGCAATCAGACCGACTACGCCGTGCTGCGCGCATCGCAGGACGGCGTGATCGCTCGCCGTGCGGTCGAGGTGGGGCAGGTGGTCGCTGCGGGGCAGACGGTGTTCACCCTGGCTGCCGATGGTGAGCGCGAGGTGTCGATCAGCCTGCCGGAGCAGAGCTTCGGTCGTTTCGAGATGGGGCAGGTGGTCGAGGTCGAGCTGTGGTCGCAGCCTGATCAGCGTTTCCCCGGACGCATCCGTGAGATGGCGCCGGCGGCCGATCCACAATCGCGCACCTTCGCCGCCCGTGTCGCGTTCACCGAAGGCAAGGTGCCGGCCGAACTGGGGCAGAGCGCGCGGGTATTCATCGCCAGTAATGGCGAGGTACCGCTGGCGGTGCCGCTGTCGGCACTCAGCGCCGAGCAGGGCCAGTCGTTTGTCTGGGTCGTCGATCCCAATGAGCACATCGTGCAGCGCCGTCCGGTCCGTGTCGGCGCCTATGGTGATGATCGTGTGCCGGTGCTGGAGGGGCTGGCCGCTTCCGATTGGGTGGTCGCCGCCGGGGTGCAGATTCTGCGCGAGGGCCAGCAGGTACGCCCGGTCGATCGGGACAATCGCAACGTCGAACTGGCAGCCAAGGAGTAAGCTGGCATGAGCTTCAACCTGTCTGCCTGGGCGCTGCGCCATCGCCAGATCGTCCTTTACATCATGCTGCTGTTCGCCGTGGTTGGTGCGCTGTCCTACACCAAACTGGGCCAGAGCGAAGACCCGCCGTTCACCTTCAAGGCCATGGTGATTCGCACCAACTGGCCGGGCGCCAGCGCCGAAGAGGTATCGCGCCAGGTCACCGAGCGTATCGAGAAGAAGTTGATGGAGACCGGCGAGTATGACCGTATCACCAGCTTCTCCCGCCCGGGCGAATCGCAGGTCACCTTCATGGCACGCGATTCCATGCGCAGCGCCGAGATTCCCGAGCTGTGGTATCAGGTGCGCAAGAAGATCAGCGACATTCGCCACACATTGCCGCCCGGTATTCAGGGGCCGTTTTTCAACGACGAGTTCGGCACCACCTTCGGCAATATCTATGCGCTGACTGGCAACGGTTTTGACTACGCGGTGCTCAAGGACTACGCCGACCGCCTGCAGCTGCAACTGCAGCGGGTCAAGGATGTGGGCAAGGTCGAGCTGGTGGGGCTGCAGGACGAGAAGATCTGGATCGAATTGTCCAACACCAAACTGGCGACCCTCGGCCTGCCGTTGTCGGCCGTACAGCAGGCGCTGGAGGCGCAGAATGCGGTCGCGGCTGCCGGCTTCTTCGAGACGCCCAGCGAGCGAATTCAACTGCGTGTGACCGGGCGTTTCGAATCGGTGGAGGAAATTCGCGATTTCCCCATTCGCGTCGCCGATCGTACGTTCCGCATAGCCGACGTGGCCGAGGTCAAGCGCGGCTTCAACGATCCACCCGCGCCGCGCATGCGCTTCATGGGCGAGGACGCCATCGGTATTGCCGTGGCGATGAAGGACGGCGGCGATATTCTGGTGCTGGGCAAGGCGTTGGAAGGTGAGTTCGCCCGCCTGCAACAGACGCTGCCGTTGGGCATGGAATTGCGCAAGGTCTCGGATCAGCCGGCGGCGGTGAAAACCGGCGTGGGCGAGTTCGTCAAGGTACTGGTGGAGGCGCTGGTGATCGTGCTCGCGGTCAGCTTCTTCTCCCTGGGTGTGCGCACCGGCCTGGTGGTGGCGCTGGTGATTCCGCTGGTGCTGGCGATGACGTTTGCCGCCATGTACTACTTGGGCATCGGCCTGCACAAGATTTCTCTCGGCGCGCTGGTGCTCGGCCTCGGCCTGCTGGTGGACGACGCGATCATCGCGGTGGAGATGATGGCGATCAAGATGGAGCAGGGCTACGACCGCTTCAAGGCCGCCAGCTTCGCCTGGACCAGCACGGCTTTCCCGATGCTCACCGGCACGCTGATCACCGCAGCCGGGTTCCTGCCCATCGCCACCGCGCAGTCCGGTACGGGCGAGTACACCCGGTCGATCTTCCAGGTGGTGGCCATTTCACTGATCGCTTCATGGATCGCGGCGGTGATGTTCGTGCCCTATCTGGGCGACAAGCTGCTGCCCGATCTGGCCAAGCTGCACGCGGCGAAACACGGAGGCAGCGCAGGCGGCCATGACCCTTATTCGACGCCGTTCTACCGCCGTGTTCGCGCCACGGTGGAGTGGTGCGTGCGCCGTCGTGGCGTCGTGATCCTGCTGACCATTGCGCTGTTCGTCGCCTCGGTGCTGCTGTTCCGCTTCGTGCCGCAACAGTTCTTCCCGGCCTCCGGGCGTCTGGAACTGATGGTCGACATCAAGCTGGAGGAGGGCGCCTCGCTGAGCGCTACCGAAGCCGAAGTGCATCGCCTGGAGAAGCTGCTCAAGGAGCAGTCCGGCATCGACAACTACGTGGCCTATGTCGGCACCGGCTCCCCGCGTTTCTACCTGCCGCTGGATCAACAATTGCCGGCGGCGAGTTTCGCTCAGTTCGTGGTGCTGGCTTCGAGCATCGAGGAGCGCGAGCGCCTGCGCACTTGGCTGATCCGTGTGATGAACGACGAGTTCCCGACCCTGCGCAGTCGCGTCAGCCGCCTGGAGAACGGGCCGCCAGTGGGTTACCCGATTCAGTTCCGTGTCAGCGGCGAGCATATCGACGAGGTGCGTGCCCTGGCCCGTCAGGTGGCGGACAAGGTGCGCGAGAACCCGCATGTGGTGAACGTGCACCTGGACTGGGAAGAACCGAGCAAGGTGGTGATCCTCAATATCGATCAGGATCGTGCCCGTGCCCTGGGGGTCAATACCGCCGAGCTGTCGCGCTTCCTGCAGGGCTCGCTGTCCGGCACCAGTGTCAGCCAGTACCGTGAGGGCAATGAGCTGATCGAGATTCTTCAGCGCGGTACGCCGCAGGAACGCAAGGCGCTAAGCCTGCTGCCGAGCCTGGCGGTGCCGACCGACAGCGGTCGCAGCGTGGCGCTATCGCAGGTGGCGACGCTGGAATACGGCTTCGAGGAAGGCATCATCTGGCACCGCAATCGCCTGCCCAACGTCACCGTGCGTGCGGATGTGTATGGCAAGCAGCAGCCGGCCAGTTTGACCCAGCAGATCCTGCCGACGCTCGAGCCGATCCGCGCCGAGCTGCCGGATGGTTATCTGCTGGAGGTGGGCGGTACGGTAGAAGACTCAACTCGCGGGCCGAAGTCGGTGAATGCGGGTGTGCCGCTGTTCATCGTGGTGGTGCTGACGCTTTTGATGCTGCAGTTGAAGAGCTTCTCGCGCTCGGCGATGGTGTTTCTCACCGCACCGCTGGGTTTGATCGGCGTCACCCTGTTCCTGTTGATCTTCCGCCAGCCGTTCGGCTTCGTCGCCATGCTCGGCACCATCGCCCTGGCCGGGATGATCATGCGTAACTCGGTGATTCTGGTCGATCAGATCGAACAGGACATCAGCAGCGGGCTGGATCGCTGGCACGCCGTCATCGAGGCCACGGTGCGGCGTTTCCGCCCCATCGTGCTCACTGCACTGGCAGCGGTGCTGGCGATGATTCCGCTGTCGCGCAGCGTGTTCTTCGGGCCGATGGCGGTGGCCATCATGGGCGGTCTGGTGGTCGCGACGGCGCTGACCCTGCTGTTCCTGCCGGCACTGTATGCAGCGTGGTTCCGGGTCAGGGAGAGCGAGGCGCGACAGGCGTGATAATTCGCTCCTGCAATAAAGCGGAGTGCCATGTAGGGTGCGCCGTGCGCACCGAAACATCGGCACCACTGCCATTGGTGAGCATGGCGCACCCTACGTAGCCTATGTTCGAGCGTCAGGGCATGAAAAACGGGAGCCAGTGGCTCCCGTTTTTCGTCGAGCGGATCGGACTTATTCGTCCATCTGCGATTGCAGGTAGTTCTGCAGGCCGACGGCTTCGATCAGGCTGAGCTGGGTTTCCAGCCAGTCGATGTGATCCTCTTCGGAGCAGAGGATTTCTTCGAGCAGCTCGCGGCTGGCGTAGTCACCGATGCTTTCGCAGTAGGCGATGGCTGCCTTCAGGTCACCGTGTGCCTTGTGCTCGATCTTCAGGTCGCACTCGAGCATTTCCTTGGTGTTTTCGCCGATCAGGATCTTGCCCAGGTCCTGCAGATTGGGAATACCTTCGAGGAAGAGAATGCGCTTGATCAGTTTGTCGGCATGCTTCATCTCGTCGATGGACTCGTGGTACTCGTGCTCGCCGAGTTTCTTCAGGCCCCAATCTTCGTACATGCGCGCATGCAGGAAGTACTGGTTGATGGCGACCAGTTCGTTACCAAGAATCTTGTTCAGGTGTTGAATGACCTTCTTGTCGCCTTTCATGACCGCTCCTGCTGCTTCAATGACCGTGATGATCTCGAATTTTCGGCCTGGTTTTCTCTTATGTCAAACTTAAGTAGTTGAAACATAAGTAAAAATAAAACTGAATAAGAATGTTTTTATTCCGCATCACGACGCCAAGTTATTGAATCAATGCAATAAAAAAGTTACTGAAAGTTCTGCGCTGACTGAAATGGATAAGTGACGTCGATATTTTATTTTTTCGTGCTCATAAAAAAGCCCCGCAAGGCGGGGCATGGGGCACGCAGAATTCAGGCGGCGTGAGCCGAATGCGGGTCGCGGCTGTTCAGGTAGTCCTGCAGGCGGGACTGTTGCACCGGGGTCATGAACAGGCCCAGTTTGCTGCGCCGCCAGAGAATGTCGGCACTGCTGCGCGCCCATTCTTCACGGCGCAGGTATTCCACTTCGCGGGTGTAAAGCCCGGCACCGAGATGTTCGCCGAGGTCGGTAAGGTTGTGTACGCCATCGAGCAGGCGCCAGGTACGGCTGCCATAGCTGGTGGCCCAGCGTCTGGCCAGGCTGGTGGGTAGCCAGCCATAGCGTTCGCAGAGCGCTTCGACCAGGGCGCTCTGGCCTTGTAGATCCTCGCCACCGGGGAGCGGGGCGGTGGCTGTCCAGCTCGGGCCCAGGTTGGTGAAATGCGCGGCCAGTTCCTGCATGGCGGACTCGGCCAGCTTGCGATAGGTGGTCAGCTTGCCGCCGAACACCGAAAGCAGTGGCGCTTCGCCCGGCGCACCGGAGAGCGACAGGGTGTAGTCGCGGGTAATGGCCGACGGCTCATCGGATTCGTCATCGCACAGCGGTCGCACGCCCGCGAAGCTGTGCAGCACATCGTCGCGGCTGAGCTGTTGCGTGAAGTGATCGTTGACCACCTTGAGCAGATAGTCGGTTTCCTCGGCGGTTATCGTCACCTGTGCGGGGTCGCCCTGATATTCGCGGTCAGTGGTGCCGATCAGGGTGAAGCGCTCCAGATAAGGAATGGCGAAGACGATGCGACGGTCTTCGTTCTGCAGGATGTAGGCCTGCTCACCCTCATATAGGCGCGGCACGACGATATGGCTGCCCTGGATCAGGCGAATGCCGTACGGCGATTGCTGCTTGAGGTCTTCACGGATGAAGCGCGCGACCCAGGGGCCGGCGGCGTTGACCAGGGCGCGGGCGCGAATGGACAGCAGGCTGCCGTCGCTGCGCTCCAGGTGGATATGCCACAGGCCCTTGCTGCGTCGGGCACTGACGCAACGCGTGCGCGGGTGAATGTGCGCGCCTTTTTCCCGTGCGGCCATGGCATTGAGCACCACCAGGCGAGCATCGTCGACCCAGCAGTCGGAATATTCGAAACCGCGGCTGATCTCTGCTTTCAACGGGCTGCCGGCGCCGAAGCGCAGGCCACGCGAAGCCGGCAGGCGCTCGCGCTTGCCCAGGTGGTCATAGAGGAACAGGCCGGCGCGGATCATCCAGGCCGGGCGCAAGTGCGGGCGGTGCGGCAGAACGAAGCGCATGGGTTTGACGATATGCGGTGCCTTGGCCAGCAGCACTTCGCGCTCGGCCAGCGCCTCGCGTACCAGGCGAAATTCGTGGTGCTCCAGATAGCGCAGACCGCCGTGGATCAGCTTGCTGCTGGCAGAGGAGGTGTGGCTGGCCAGGTCGTCCTTTTCGCAAAGGAACACGGACAAGCCGCGACCTGCTGCGTCGGCGGCGATGCCCACACCATTGATACCGCCGCCAACGACGGCGAGGTCATAGACTTCCGCAACAGGGCTGGCGAACTGGTCATGGGGCATGTGGCACGCTCGGCTATTGGATTCGAATGTGTTTATGTTCACTTTCGAAAATATGCTAGACGAAGAAGCGCAGTTTCGCTACCCCGGCGCGCTGGGCGGTCATGCACAAAGGGGATCAGTCGTAGGGCGGGTGTACCCCGCCCTACGTGAGTACCTGCCAACCGCGCTGATCAGACCAGATCGAGCTGAACCTTGTGGCTGTGCAGCAGACGGATGATGGCGGCAGAGGGCGCGCTATCGGTGAAGACGCGGTCGACCAGCGCGATGGAGCCCAGGCGTACCACCGCGTTGCGGCCGAACTTGCTGGAGTCGGCCGCAAGCAGAACCTGCCGAGCGTTGTCGATGATGGCCTGGGAAACCCGCACTTCCTGATAGTCGAAATCGAGCAGGCTGCCATCGTCGTCGATACCGCTGATGCCGACGATGGCGTAATCGACCTTGAACTGCTGGATGAAATCCACCGCGGCCTGACCGACGATACCGCCGTCGCTGCGCACCGTACCGCCGGCTACCAACACTTCGAAGTCGGCCTTGGCGCTGAGCTGGGCGGCGACGTGCAGGTTGTTGGTGATGACCTTCAGGCCCTTGTGGTTCTGCAGTTCGCGGGCGATGGCCTCGGTGGTCGTGCCGATGTTGATGAACAGCGAGGCGTGATCGGGTATCTGTGCCGCCACGGCTTCAGCGATGCGCTGTTTTTCCTCGCGCATCTGCCCGGCACGCATGCCGTAGGCGGTGTTCTGAATGCTCGACGATTCGCACGCCGCGCCACCATGGGTGCGGCGCAACAGACCGTGCTCGGCCAACTGGTTGATATCGCGGCGAATGGTCTGTGGGGTAACGGCGAAGGCTTGAGCCAGCTCGTCGATGCTGACGTAGCCGCGCTCGCGGGCGAGGTTGAGGATGTCGTGCTGGCGGGGAGCGAGATTCATGAGCGCTTCCTGTGAGGGTCACCCATTATAGGCTGTAGATACGGAGGATTTCGGCCTGTTAATGTAGGGTATCTTTCACAGCGTTTTCACATTCGAACATGACTCCAGCAATCGATCTGTTGAAGAAGGCCAAGGCCGAACACCGTGTGCATAGCTATCAGCATGACCCCAAGGCGCCGTCTTATGGGCTGGAAGCGGCGGAAAAGCTCGGTCTGGCGCCCGAATGCGTGTTCAAGACCCTGCTCGCGGCGACCGAGAAAGGCGAACTCCTGGTGGCGGTGGTGCCGGTGGTCGGCAGTCTCGATCTCAAGGCGCTGGCCGCAGCGGCTGGCGTGAAGAAGGCCGATATGGCCGACCCGAATGCCGCGCAGCGCGCCACGGGTTATCTGGTCGGCGGCATAAGCCCGCTGGGGCAGAAGAAACGCTTGCGCACCTTTATTGACGAATCGGCACGTCGGCATCCAACCATTCACGTCAGCGGCGGCCGGCGCGGGCTAGAACTGGAACTCTCGGCCGAGACCCTGGCGCAGCATACCCAAGGACAGTTTGCCGCTATCGGCAAAGCCTGAACCGCGCAGTATGCTGCCAGTGAATAAGCCACTCTGCGGTCAACAGCAGCGAACGTTACCGATAACAACAAGGAATCTTGCATGACCCAATACCTGCTAGCCATCGACCAGGGCACCACCAGCTCCCGCGCCATCATTTTCAGTGCCCAGGGATTGCCGGTTGCGCGTGCCCAGCAGGAGTTCAAGCAGTATTTCCCGCAGGATGGCTGGGTCGAGCACGATGGACAGGAAATCTGGCTGTCCACGCTCAAGGTTTGCCGCGATGCCATTGCCAGCAGTGGCTTGCAGCCGGAAGCGATCGCCGCCATCGGTATCACCAATCAGCGCGAAACCACCCTGGTGTGGGATGCCGTCAGCGGCACGCCGATCCATCCGGCCATCGTCTGGCAGGATCGCCGTACCGCAGACTACTGCGCCGGGCTCAAGGATCAAGGCCACGAGGCGATGGTCTCGGCCAAGACCGGCCTGCTGATCGACCCCTATTTCTCTGCCACCAAGCTGCGCTGGATCCTGGAGAGCGTACCCGGCGCCCGTGAGCGTGCCGAGCGCGGCGAGCTGCGTTTCGGCACCGTCGACAGCTTCCTGCTGTGGCGCCTGACCGGTGGCAAGGTGCACCGCACCGATGCCAGCAACGCCTCGCGTACGCTGATGTTCAATATCCATACCCAGCAGTGGGATGAAGAGTTGCTCAGGCTGTTCGAAATCCCCGCCAGCCTGCTGCCCGAAGTGCTCGATTGCGCTGCCGAGTTTGGTCACACCGACAGCGAACTGCTCGGCGCCAGCATCCCGGTGTTGGGTATGGCGGGCGACCAGCAGGCAGCCTTGATCGGCCAGGCCTGCTTCGAGCCGGGTATGGTCAAGAGCACCTACGGCACCGGCTGCTTCATGATCCAGAACACTGGCGATCAGCCGGTGAGCTCGAAGAATCGCCTGCTGACCACGGTCGGCTACCGCCTCGATGGCAAGGTCACCTATGCGGTGGAGGGCAGCATCTTCGTCGCTGGCGCGGCGGTGCAGTGGCTGCGTGACGGTATCAAGCTGATCAGCCATGCGCGTGAGAGCGAGGCGTTGGCCGAAGCGACCGGCGAAGCCTGCGGCGTCTATCTGGTACCGGCTTTCACCGGCCTGGGCGCGCCGTATTGGGACCCCAAGGCACGTGGTGCCATCTTCGGCCTGACCCGCGACACCGGGATCAAGGAGATCGTCACCGCCGGTCTGCAATCGGTGTGCTACCAGACCCGCGACCTGCTCGAAGCCATGCGCCAGGATGGTGCTGCGGCGCCCAGCGCGTTGCGTGTCGACGGCGGCATGGTGGAGAACAACTGGGTCATGCAGTTTCTCGCCGACATCCTCGGCGTCAGCGTCGAGCGCCCCGAGGTCACCGAGACTACGGCGCTCGGCGTCGCCTACCTGGCGGGGCTGAAGCTCGGCCTGTACCAGGACCTCAATGCCATCGCCAGCCACTGGCATCGGCAGCAGCGTTTCGAGCCTAGGATGAACGAGGCGCATCGCGAGCGCCTCTACGCCGGTTGGCTGGATGCGGTGAAACGGGTGCGCAGCGAAGCGTGAAGCGGCTCGCTCTGTGGAGACGCAGCGGCGCTTGCGTGCTGCTGTCGCTGCTGCTCGGCAGTGGGTTGGCGCGGGCCGAGAAACTGGTGATCGCCGGTGATCTGTGGTGCCCGATCAACTGTGCCGCCGATGCCGAGCAACGCGGTATTTTCGTCGAGCTGGCCGAGCAGATCTTTGCCGAGTCCGGCATCGAGGTGGAGTACCGCGTCATCAACTGGGCGCGTGCGGTGCACGACACCCGGCGCGGCAAGCTGGGGGCGTTGATCGGCGCCGGGGTGCAGGATGCGCCGGACTTCATCTTCACGCCCACGGCTCCCGGTGTGTCGCGCATGTGCTTCTACGCTCTGCGCGGCGGAACCTGGCGTTACCAGGGGCTGAAGTCGCTGCAGGCCGTGCGTCTTGGCGCGCTCAACGGCTACAGCTATGGCGCCGAACTCGATCTGTATCTGCGCGAGCACCATGACCTGGCTCGGGTGCAACTGATGACTGGCGACCGCGCGCTGCAGAGCAATTTGCGCAAGCTGCGTCACGATCGCATCGATGTGTTGGTAGAAAATGCCTGGGTGATGCAGGCGTTGCTCGGTGAACACTATCTGCACGGCGATGTTGTCGAAGTGGGTTGCCGTCAGCCAGATATACCCATCTACCTGGCATTCGCCCCAGGGCTGACTGATAGCGCGCGTTATGCACGGCTGTTCGAGCAGGGGCTGCTGCGCTACCGCGAGGACGGGCGCATGGACGAACTGTTACGGCGTTACGGCCTCCATTGAGCCTTACTGTTCGGGGAAAAAACAGATCGTCTGTACGTGGTTCGGCTTCGATTAACTGGGCATGCTCTGCTTTCACAACTATGGCCAGGAACGCCCCATGTCCCTCGAGTTTCACCAGATCGACGCCTTCACCGATCAGCCCTTCGCCGGTAACCCTGCCATCGTCTATCGCCTTGACTGCTGGCTCGATGAGGCGCTGATGCAGCGCATCGCCGCCGAGCACAATCTGGCGGAGACGGCATTCGTGGTGAAGGAGGGCAGTGCCTGGCATATCCGCTGGTTTACCCCGGTAAGCGAGGTACCGCTCTGCGGACATGCCACCCTGGCTGCAGCCAAGGTGCTGTTCGACATCTATCGGGAACCGGCCGAGGTGCTGGATTTCAACTGCTTGTCCGGAGCGCTGCAGGTCACCCGGCAGGGCGAGCGTCTGGAGCTGGATTTCCCGGTGCGGCGCGTGGAATTGGTGGTGCAGCCTCTACACGAGCAGGCCGAACGTGCGCTGGAGCGCCAGGTCGAGCAGGTGCTGGCACTGCGCAACGGCGATGGCAGCGTGCAGGAGCTGATGGTGGTGCTGGGCTCCGAGGCCGAGCTTCGCGAGCTGACGCCCAATCTGCCGGCGCTGGCCACCCTGCCTGGGCTTGGTGTGTTGGTGACTGCCGGCGGGCAAAAGCACGACTTCGTCTCGCGCTACTTCGCGCCGAGCATTGGTATCGATGAAGACCCTGTGACCGGCTCGACGCACTGCATGCTGGTGCCGTACTGGGCCGAGCGTCTGGGGCGTACCACGCTGAGTGCCTTCCAGTGTTCGGCGCGCGGTGGTGAGCTGCTCTGTCGTCTGGAGGGCGAACGGGTGAGGATCGCTGGCCACGCGCGGCATATCGCCAGCGGCCAGCTGATGCTCTGATCAGTTGCTGCTGACCCGGCGCACGCCACTTGATTCGCTCAGCTGCAATTGTGCGGCGACGCTGCCGAGAGCCGGAAAGGCCACCAGATGATCGGCGGCGACGCGGATGCCCACTTCGTCGCCCGGCTGGTGGTCGGCATGGCTGGGGAAGATCGATTCCAACTGGCTGCCGGTCGGCAGTTGCAGGCGGTAGAGCGTCGCAGCGCCGAGGAAGGTCTTGCCGACGATGCGCGCCTTCAGCTCGCTGCGCTCGTCCGGGATGATGTCGTCGGGGCGCAGCAAGACGTCCACCGCGCTGCCCTGAGCCCAGGTATAGGCACGGTTGCCGCGAATCATGCCGAGTTCGGTCTGCACCGTTTCCGGGCCGAGCAGTTGGCCGCGAATGAAATAACCCTGACCGATGAAGCTGGCGACGAAAGGCGTCAGCGGCTCGTGATAGAGGTTGAACGGTGTGTCCCACTGCTCCAGACGACCCGCGTTGAACACGCCGACGTGATCGCTGACGGCGAAGGCTTCTTCCTGATCGTGAGTGACCAGGATGGCGCTGGTACCACGCGCCTTGAGAATTTCCCGTACCTCATGGCTCAGGCGCCTGCGTAGTTCGCCATCGAGGTTGGAGAAGGGTTCGTCGAGTAGCAGCAATTTCGGTTCCGGCGCCAGAGCGCGGGCCAGGGCGACGCGCTGCTGCTGACCACCGGACAGCTCGTGCGGGTAGCGTTTGGCCAGGTTACCGAGTTTGACCAGCTCCAGCAGCTCTTGAGTGGCGCGCTCGGCGTTGGGCTGCTTGCGGATACCGAAGGCGACGTTCTCCGCCACGCTCAGGTGGGGGAACAGGGCGTAATCCTGAAACACCATGCCGATATGGCGTTTCTCCGGTGCCAGGGTAAAACCGGCGCGGGAAATCACTTCACCTGCCAGTTCGATCTCGCCTTCCAGGATCGGCTCGAAACCGGCGATGGCGCGCAGCGTGGTGGTCTTGCCGCAACCCGATGGGCCGAGCAGGCAACCGATATCGCCCGCATTGAGGTGCAGGTCGAGATCCTGCACCACCTTGTGTGCGTGATAGCCGCAGTTCAGTCCGCGTAGCTGCAGCAGGGGCTGGCTCATGCGTGGTGGTACGCCGGTTCGACCAGCATTTCCAGCAACGCCTTCTGGGCGTGCAGGCGGTTCTCGGCTTGATCCCATGCCACTGAGCGCGGGTCGTCGAGCAGGTCGAAGCTGATTTCTTCGCCACGGTGTGCCGGCAGGCAGTGCATGAACAGCACGTCTTCGGCGGCGGCGTCGAGCAGCTCGCGGGTGACCTGGTAGGGGCGGAACAACGCCATGCGCTGCTCTGCTTCGTCTTCCTGACCCATGGAGGCCCACACGTCGGTGCTGACCAGATGGGCGCCGGTCACGGCTTGGCGCGGGTCGCGCACGACCTGCACACGCTCGCCGGCCAGGGCGAGGAAGCGCGCGTCCGGCTCGTAGCCAGCAGGGCAGGCGACCTTCAGCTGGAAGTCGAACTGCATCGCCGCTTCGATGTAGGAGTTGCACATATTGTTGCCATCGCCGATCCAGGCCACCGTCTTGCCGGCGATGCTGCCGCGGTGTTCGAGGAAGGTCTGCATGTCGGCCAACAACTGGCAGGGGTGCAGGTCGTCGGACAGGCCGTTGATGACTGGCACCCTCGACTTGGCAGCGAACTCGGTAAGGTTACTGTGGGCGAAGGTGCGGATCATCACCGCGTCGAGCATGCTCGACATGACGATGGCAGCATCGCCGATCGGCTCGCCACGACCCAGTTGGGTGTCGCGCGGCGAGAGGAAGATGGCCTGGCCGCCGAGCTGGATCATGCCGGCTTCGAAGGACAAGCGGGTGCGAGTCGAGGCCTTCTCGAAGATCATGCCCAGTACGCGATTCTTCAGCGGCTCGAAGAGTACGCCACGGTTGCGCAGATTCTTCAGCTCGATGCCTCGGCGGATCAGTCCCACCAGTTCGTCCGGTGTGTAATCCATCATCGAGAGAAAGTGTCTGACGCTCATCGTTAACTACCTTTATCACTACAGTTCGCAAGCCCGCAGCCGGGATAAAACCGACAAAAACAGCAGAGCTTGCGGCAGGAGGCCGCAGGGTGCGACGAAACAGGGGAAGGCGCGATCTTATAAGGAAATGTCGCCGCCTGCCAACGAGAGGCAGTAACGGCGCAGGCTTCAAGCCCTGAGCATTTTTGCTCGTACCATTTCATTACCGCTAACCGGTTAGTCCAGCTTCTGCAATTCAGCCCAATCAGATGTTGAGTTGAGCCACTTCGCGTAAGTGGAAAGGAGCATTTGTACACTGTGCCCCAGCTGGTTGGCAATGAAAGCGGGGTTCATTCCAGCCATGAGGCACATGGTTGCGTAGGTGTGCCGGGTGTCGTATTGGCGCCTTTGACGTATGCCCAGCGCCGCCATGGCCTGGCGGAAGTAGTCCTTGGTCGTGGAGTCGGAGCGGATCCAGTCCACTTCCTTGCTCACCATCAAAGCAGGCGCAAACACGTAGCGGCTTCGGCCCTCGGTCAGCGTCAGCGCTTCATCCAGGGCATGTATGGCCCTGTCATTCAGCAAGACGTAGCGGTCGCGCTTTGTCTTGACCCTGTCCTTTATCTCCCCCTTCACCATAACCCTGCATACGTGCGCTGTGCGGGCCTCCCGGCTGACCTCATCCCGTCGAAGCGCTGCCTGCTCCCCTGGTCGCATTCCAGTGAAGAAGGCGAACTCGAACCAGCATGCGTAGATCCGAGTTAGACCGGTAAGGTTCTCGTAAAGCCATGCAATGATTTGCTCAGCTTCTTCACGGGCGAACGGGTCGACCACCTTCTTTGCCACCCGCGGGCGGGCGATTGAGGCCATGGGGTTTCGACTGATCAGGCCGTCCTGCATGGCCGATTCCATGATGCTCGACATCTTGTCGCAGGCGTTACGACGCACCCCGGCCGACGTCCAGGCGGTGGTCGAGACTACGCGACGGCAATCGACCGACCCGATCTGATCGAGTCGCCAGGTGGCGAAGTGCGGCATCCAGTAGCGGTTCAGCGTGCTTTTGTAGTTGTCGCGGGTGGTCTGCACGATTTCCCGGCTGTCCAGCCAGATCTGTGCGTACTCGCCGAAAGTGGGGATGCGGTTCTGCAGGGTGTAGCTGGAGGAGGGGAACAGCTCGGCGTACTTCTCTTCCGTCATCACGCCGAGCTTGATCAGTTGTTTTACGTCAGCACGAAGACGGGCTGCTTGGGCGATCCCTGCCGGCGTAGGCTGGAGGGGGAGGGTTTCACAGCGCCGAGGTGGCGTGGCGCCTTTCCATGTGAAGCGGATGCGGACTGACTTTCCGACGACTTCGACTCCGCCGGGCATTCCCACAGGCTTTCTATCCATGCGTTGTATCTCCGTTTGCTGTACATGATGCGGCCGTCGATCACGCACCACACGCCGCGCGGGATGATCCCGCGCTCACGCTTGCGCTCCAGGGCTTTTTTGGTCGTGCCGATCAGGGCGGCCATCGCCGTCTCATGGATCTTGTCGAACTCTTCGAGCGGCACGGCTGGCATTGGTTTGGCCATGGCTGCATCCTCCTTCAGGCCAGGCGCTGGCCTTTGTGCTGCGCTCTTGCTTCGTTGGCCGACAGCCACTCGATGAACGCGCGGGCGCTGGGGAGGGTGTCGAGGTTGCGAAAGATCGGGATGCGCAGCGCGTCGGCTCGAGCCATTTCGCCTTTGGTGCCGGCGCTGCTTTCCCAGCCAGGCACCAACACCACGGCGTCGCAGCGCTCCATCATTTCCATGGTGCCGCGTAGCCAGAATTCGTCCCCCAGCTCCGGCAGGTCGAGTTCCATGTGAGCGGTGTTGGCGTGAGGGATGACAGGGAACCAGCCCAGCGCGGCGGCGCTGATGCCGATCACGCGGGCGGCGTCGATATTCTGGGCAATAGCTTCCCGAGTGGCCGCCCGGTAGGGGCCGGCCACGTAGATAAGTGGCTGCATGGTTTAGTCCTCGGTGGCGTAGTAGCTGACCGGGCCGTCTTCGCCCTGGTCGGAGTCGTTGGCAATGGTGATGAGCTGGCGTGCGATGGCTCGCAGTTGGGCGGCTGTGAAGTAGCCACTGATGGTGGTGATGGATGTCACGCTGGTGATGGAGACCATCGGCCGCGGCTGTTGCCGCTGGCGGTGCACGGCATTCAGGGTTCGCTGCATGGCGGCGGTTCCTTCGGTGGGTTGCAGCGCATGCACTGGCATTCGGTGATGCGCAGGCGGGTGGTGCGGCAGAAGGGGGCGTGCTCTTCGGTTTGACTCATGACGCCACCTGACGATCAGCAGCGGCTTTTCGGCGAGCAGCCATCTGGCACTGAAGTCGCAGAACACGGAAACGGCGACCATCACCCGGCGCAATTTCCGGAGCGAGGTTCGACAGGTCATCGCTCAGCATCTCGAAGTAGAAAAGATGCTCGCCATCACCTCCCCACTCGAGCTGCTTCGTTGCCCAGTCACGGGCTTCCATGCACGGCAAGCAGGTCTTGAATGCGTCGGCATTGCCTTCCCATACGCCAGACACGCGCTCGTACTGTTGCCCCGGCGGGATCATTCCCGAGCACTCGCAGCAGCGATGCTGCTTGCGAGCCTTGAGGATAGAGGTCACTTGGAAGTCGCTCACGGCTGCTGCTCCTGCTGTGCCGTCGCAATGCGCCGTGGCTCGTCAAGCATCGGGAGCCACCCGATAGGCTCGCCCTGGCCTTGGGTGAAGTGGTCATGCGACCAGCACCAGCCGGCGAATAGCCAACGATCTTCCCCGTCGTTATCGAAGTTATTGGCGCCGATTGTTGGTGCCTGGTCGTTGTCCTCGGTTGCGTGCTCGGTGAACTCGACGAGCAGGCGAACCAGGGTTCCGTCACGCGGGGCAGTAGCCATGTCCCGCCAGTGCGGGTCGTGATCTTCCTGGGCGCCGCAAGAGGTGCAGACCAGCAGGTGCTGGCCGTCGTCGGTCCATTGGTGGCTGCAGGGCGACGCGGGCAAAGCGTTGGCCAGTTCGCTACCAACCACGTCGATCCATCCGCAGGTATCAGCCAGCATCATCGACATATTGGCAACGTCGGCGGTGTACTCGCGGACGCCCTTCATGTCGTTGTTCTTCACGGCCTTCTGCAGCTTGGCGGTGTGGTAGTAGATTTCGAGCAAGCATTGCTCGGGAGACATTGCCAGCCAGCCCGGGCGGTCACCCTTGCCGGTGTTGGCGTGCAGCTCGGCTTCCATCATTGCGAAGAATGGGCGCAGTACATTGCTGTACTTGCCATCTGGATAGGCAGTCATGATTCACCTCGTCGGTATCGAGTATTTGGCGATGCTCACTGCAGATCAGCGGTTTTGCCGCAGGTCGGCGAGCTTGCGGGTTAGGTCCATCGATGCGCGGCGCATGGAGCCGGTCTCGCGCGGGTGGCGCTTGCCTGGCTCTGTCTTCTGCAGCTTGCGTAGGTCTCTGGCTTCGCGCAGGCAGCGAGCCAGCTCAAGGATGGTTTGATCGAGGGTATGAGCGCGCACGGTGATACCTCCCGTTTCGGCTGTTGGGTGGCCATTACTTTCGGCGTGGTTTTGGGTTGGTCAGATCAGCTCATCAAGCGATGAGTGGGGGCAGGCGCGCCAAGGCGCGATGTACTTGTGCTCGCATTCGCGGCAGTGCCATTCCTGCCGGTAAAGCACGCCGTCGACGAGCTCGAAGCCGGCGATCACGAATGCCAGCGGCGCCATGCCTTCCAGCTGCACGTCGTAGAGCGGCGGCAGTGGATCGGGCAGGGTTGGCGTGGTCTTGAAGATGGACGCCACGAGCGACGGGCGGCCCATAGGGGAGGAAGGCCAGGTTCGGATCTGGAGATCCGCATCCAGGCGCGTCTCGCTCTTGACGTCTTTCTTTGGGCGCCGCTTACCGCGCTCGTAGAGCTGGGTTATCTCGTATCGCATGGCTGTAATTTGCTGGTTATATATCCAGTATTTTGGCAGCGCTTGCGGTGGCGGTCGATGGGCGTTTGTCGGACTGAATCTCATCAGCTGAGCTGAAGTTGATCCTGGCCACCCGCCGTAACTCCGTGGTTTATCTGGACGCTCCGGCCAGCGAGCATGCCCGCGACCTGCGCGTTCATATCCATCTCTAAGGGCCCTGACCTACGCTGCTTGCCGATTTCCTTGCTGGAAAGATACTGATCTATCAGTTCGGTACCTTTTGATTCCGCGGCGATGAGTTCGTGGCTTCCACTGCCGCCGGGCGCGGAAGGGTCTTCCTCGCCGCGAGGCACCAGATCCTGAAGTTTGCCGCTTACGGCGTGAACCCATGCCAGCGCAAAATGGTTGCCTGCCGTCTCAGGGGAATAAGGGCTTCTGTGTCGCCCGGATCTGACGCCGGACATGTAATCACTTCTGGCCAGAGTGAGCTTGGTCAGGAGCGCTTCGTATGCATACAGCGCGATCTGTTGCGACGGGATTACGCCTACGAAAACAGCCCGCTCGACGCGCCGCTTGGTCTTTTCACACCAATGGTTCAGCGAAAGCGACCTGACCCCGAACGCGCGGGCCACAACAGCACCAAGCTGTCGATCCCAGGTTGGTCGGCGATTAGCTCTAGCGCTTTCGGATTGAACCACGCCGACATCGCTCAACTGCACGTCAAGTTCTGTCAGCCGATATTCGCGCATCAGCGCCTGAGCCTGGCGCATCGCTGTTGCTGCCTCGTTTTCATTCGAGCTTTTCGATAGGGCCAGGCAGCGCTTTATCTTGCGTATCACGCGCTCCAGCTTGCTCTCGCTCGGCTGATTGTCGGTCATGATGTTTCCTCGAATAGTTCGGGCTGTGGCTGGCGTTATCACTCAACCCAGCAGTAGGGCCAGATGCCCAAGGCATACTCCAGTGCCTCATCGTGATCGCAGCGGCTGCCCACCATGGGGAATCGCTTGCCGCATGGCAGGCATACGAACCAGCAGGCCTTAGTCATGCTGGTAGTCCTGCCACCCAATCCGGGGGGCGCCGGTCTTCCGGTTGATGATTGGGCGGCCGGTGTCGTCTTTCAGTGGTGCGCGAAAGCGGATATGCAGGCTTCTGCTATTGAGCGTTTTCCGTGCAATCTCGATGAACTCGCGTGCGAACTGCGGCGCATCGAACATCGGTGAGAGCTGCTTAACCTTCTGGCCGAGCATGATTTCGTCGGCGCGCTTTTCGCACAGCGCATTCCATTCATCCATCGTCAGCGACTCTTCGCCCTTCGGCGTTTTGCGGGTCGTCTTGACGTTCTTTCGCGCCTCCGTCAGAGCCTGGTCGCGGGTCATTCCGAATACGGCAAAGGTGCTCATAGGTAGTCCTCCAGATCGGATAGGGCTTCGATGAACTTCTTCTCCTGATCGCCCGGCAATTCGGCCTCGGTGATCAGCTTGCGCATCTGCCGGCAGAACTCCTCGACGCGATCCTCAAGATCGTCGTACTGCCCTGAGATGCTTCTTGCCTCCTCCTGCGCCTTCTGCAGCGCTGCATCACGCTCGGCACTGCCTTCGGCGATTCGGCGCGCCAGTTCGACAGCTGCGGCAGGTTCAATCGGTGCGTAGCCCTCAAGCTCCTCGTCTGAGCAGGCTCTTACTGGTAGAGGCATGGCGTTCTCCGGGGCGAGTGAATGCCTCGCCAGTGGCGTGATGTGCTGGATTGAGGTATCAGTGATAGGCCGGCATGGGGCCGGTATCAGGAGAAGAACTTATGAGTCATGGATTTGAGGGAGACGGCGCTAGCGCTGTGCTCGCCAGAGAGCTCGGAATCTCGGTCGAAGATGTCGAGGCTTACGTGAGCTGGGAGGTCAACCAGGGCGATGACGGACACCCTTACAGCATCCTTGTAACCTTTGATCGAACCACACCAGCAGAGACCAGGGTCGCGGCAGGTGCTGGAGATGGATTCTCTGTCCATCTTGGCCTCAACATTTTCGATGAAGAGGAATGACTATTCGCTAGAGCTTGCTCGCTGAACATCTTCGAGCCGATCAAGTCGGTCGGCTTCGCGCTGGCCTTGCCGGTAGAGCTGCTGCGCCACGTTTTCGGATGGCGTGAAATCGTGGCGCGGAACTTCAAGCAGCCGCCGCGCGCCATCAGGACCGAGGGCGTGTGCGTTGATGATCAGGGTCTGCAGGCATTCGACCATCTGGGAGAAGCCGCCCCAGGTCATCAGGTCGCGCAGCATGGCGAGGATGCCCGGGCGAACGCGGTGGCGTAGCTCGACTTCGCCGGCCTCTGCGCGGCGCTTGGCCGTGTCGGCGTCACGATCCTTCTGCGGCTTTGCCATAGGGCACTCCGGGTTCTATGCCGTGCAGCTTGCAGAGCTTGTAGGTGTGGTTGTAGGTAAGGCCTGCTGCCTCGGCAAGTTCCTTCATAGTCTGATTGGCACCAGCCAGGGCTTTGACGCGGCTGGCACCGCTGCGGCCTGCGGGTTGTGAGAAGTCCAGGCCGTAGTCATCGCGCAGGCGATTGAGCACGCCACGGCTGACGCCAAGCGCGCGGGCCGCCTCGACGATGCCGAGGTGCGTCACGGCTCTGGCTCTCTCGAGCAGCTCAGGTGTGCGCGCGTCGCTTATGGGCTGCGGGCAGCGCTTGGTTGGCCTGAACTTCTCCTGCGCCTGCTGCCTGGCGAAGCGGCGAGGGTGCTTCAGCGGGTCGAGGTCAGCTGCGCAGCCAAGTGCGGCCTGTTGCTCGGCATGCGAGCGAAAGTGCGGTGTAGGGGTCATGATGGCGGCCTCAGTGATGCAGTTGCAGGCCGAGCTCAAGGCGGGTGGCCAGCTCGGCGGCTTCATGCTGGCTCTGCCGCCAAGCCAGAAGGCGGCCGGTATCTGCATCCAGCACTTGCCAGTCACTGCCGCATGCGTAGAGCTTGGTGGCACGCGGCGCGGGTTGCCGGGTGCGCACCTCGGCTGCCATTCGCGCGTGATTGGTCTGGCGCAGGGCGTCGAGCAGTTCGGCAACAGCTTCGCGGGCTTTTGTGAAGGCGGTCATGGTGCACCTCGCTTGCGGTAGGTCTGGGTAAGGGCTGCGTTTACGGTGTAACCACGCCGCAGCAGCAGGCGGGCGAGCTGGGCGCGGTCGTGATGGCTTGCGGTGGCTTGGCCGAGCAGGCCGAAGTAGCTGTTGGCGGTGGCCAGCAGCTCGTCGTCAGATGCGACTGCGATGCGCCTGGTTGCCTCGGTAACCGTCTTGCGCCGCGTGCTGCGGCGCCAGGGCTTGATCACCTGGCCAACGAAGTCGATGCCGCGCGCAACGGGCTGCAGGATGGTTTTCGTTGGGTTGAGACGAGCACCCAGCGTCGGCAGGAAGGCTTCTATCTCTGCGAGCCAGGCGTTGAGCTGTTGCGGTGATTCGTGCAGCAGCACGAAGTCGTCCACGTACCTGATGTAATGCCGCGCCTTGAGCTCGTGCTTTGCGAACTGATCCAAGGCGTTCAGGTAGACGTTGGCGAAGAACTGCGATGAGAGGTTGCCGATGGGCAGCCCGAGGTGCGCCGGCTGAGCAGTCAGGCGCTTGTGCCGGGGAACCCGGTTCAGCAGGTGAATCGGGCAGCGCATGCTGACGTTTTCGCGCGGGTCGTGCCACAGGATCTGTAGTGCCAAGCGTCGCCACCAGGGCTCGTCGATCAGCTGGCGTAGCTGGCGATCCAGCACGCGCTTGTCGATGGCCACGAAGAAATTGGCTAGATCCGCCTTCAGGTAGTGGCAGGGCCGCGACCAGTTCTGCGTCGCGCTGCGCACCTTGGCCTCCAGCCGCTTGGCAGCGTAGAGGGTGCCCCGGCCAGGGATGCAGGCGCAGCTGTCGGCAATGAATGTCGACTCGATGCCGGCGCCGATCTGGTTGTACAGCAGGTGGTGCACGATGCGGTCGCGGAATTCGGCGGCCCACACTTCGCGTGCCTTTGGCCGGGTGACCACAAAGCAGATCGAGCGGCCTGGCTGGTAGGTGCCGGCCAGCAGCTCGTCGTGCAGGTCGAGCAGGTTGGTTTCCATGGCCTGCTCGAACTGCCGCGCGCTGTTGGTGTTGCGCTTGTTGCGGCGGCAGTCGTAGTAGGCCTGCACCAACTGCTCGAAAGTGAAGGGTGCAACCGTTGGATCTGCGGACGAGCGGGGCGAAGCGCTCGTTGTTCTTGTCGTTGTTGTTCTGCCAGCCATTCTCGAAGTCCATGTTGTAGGCGTTGTTGGCGGAATACTGCGACCTGCCGTGCTATCCACGTCGCCATGGCGATTGCTCGCCCTGGAAACTGCGCGAGACCAGCCCGAACGCTTTAGATCGGCGGTATCTCTGCTGCGCTTGTCGGTGGCCGGGTGGCCAGCGGCACGACCAGATTCAGCGCACAGGCATGAGGGCCGTAACCCTCATGCAACGGGCGCGGTTGCGGTGATGCTCTTTTTCCAGGCGTTGGCCTGGCGGCCGATGCTGGCGGTTGCCTGCATGGTTTTGGCGTGCTGCCCCTTGGCGATCACGCCCTGGTTGGTGAGGGCGCGCAGCAGGTAGTTGATCATCCAGATGCTTTCGAGCAGCTGGTTGAGGTGGGGCAGCTTGTCGCGCGCCATGTTGGCGCGACCGATAAGCACCATGACCTGCAGGCACTCATCGCGAAGTTTTGCGCCGACCACTTGCTTGAGGTCGCGCGGGATGTTGCGCACGAGATTCAGGACGATGCCGAGTAGCTCCTCGGCGGCCTTGTGAATCTGCAACTCCGTGTGCATGGCCATCCTGGCCTCCTTGTGTTGGTGTGCAGGTGGCCGGCGCCGCCCGGCATGCTTCTGGTCTGGCTGGCAGCTCCAGCCCCGGAATCACCTGCGGTGAAAGAATCAATGAATCAGTGAATTACTGAAGGAGAACGCTGCGGACGAGCGGGGCGAAGCGCTCGTAGCCCTTGCCGATGTCGTGCTGCCAGCCATTCTCGAAGTCCACGTAGTAGGCGAAGTCGGCGGAACACTGCGTGCTCAGCCAGCAGTAGCGATCCTCGCGCAGGGTGATCAGGCCTTCAGTCTTGGCGGCCATCAGCAGGTGCGCTTCCAGGCACGCCGGGATGTGGCCACCCAGCTCCAGCGCTTGCTTGGCGATTTCGCTGCCGGCTTCAGCCATGGCGCGGGTGTTCTTCTCGCCGTCGCTGTAGCTGGTCGCGCCTTCGATGTCTTGTTCGTACTCGCCGTAGGCGCCGTGCACCTCGTTGGGCAGCAGGATCAGTGCGCGCTGTTCGTTGCCGATGAAGTAGCGGGCGACAAAGATGCCGTCGTCCAGCGGCTTGCCGCGCTCGGGAAGATCCGTCACGAGGATGGTGCGTTGCGGTTGGTTCATTGGGTTGCTCCGGGGTCGATTTGAAGGCGTAAAAAAGCCCCGGTGTGAGCGGGGCAATACCGTGATGACAAGCGATGCAGAGCATCCCAATGCCGCCTCTGCGAAGCGGCATCAGCGATGCAATGAAGGATTGAATTAGCGAATGATGGGAATCCTGCGGACGAGCGGGGCGAAGCGCTCGCTGCTCTTGCCGTCGTAGCTCTGCCAGCCATACTCGAAGCCCACGAAGTAGGCGCCGTAGGCGGAAAACTGCGTGCTCGTCCAATAGCGGACGTCTTCGCGCAGGTCAGGAACCAGGCCCGCATCCTTCGCGCACTTGAGCAGGTGACACTCAGCTACGGACGGGATGTAGGCGCCGGCCTCGATGGCTTTCTTCGCCAGTGCGCTGCCGGCTTCTGCCATGGCCTGGGTGTTCGCCAGGCCGTCGCCATGGGTGGTGATTACCTCCTGATCACGCTTGCCCCAGGTGCCCTCGATGTCGGCGGCAGCGCCCAGGTAGGTCAGGGCGAATTCTTTGCCGCCGATCCAGTGGCGGGCGAACACCACATGCCCATCGATGCGGTCGCCGATTTCGAGCGTAGTCTCGGCTGCCATGGTTTCGAGGGTGCCTTCGATCTGGATCGGCATTGCCGGCGATACACCCGGGCAGCAGTGCTGCAGTACCTGCAGGGCAAGCGCTGGGCTGGTGGTGTAAAGCGTCGAATCGCCGACGCTGAGCGAGATTTCCTGTGTCATGGTGGGTGCTCCGGGTGGTGGACTGGTTATGCCGTCAGTGCGATTTCATCGACCTTGCGGGCGATTCGTACCTGGCTGTAGGTGCGCGGTGGGGTGGGGCGGCGCATGGGTGGTGACTGGTTGCTATGGCCAGCGCCGAGCATCAGCACCAGGGCGAGCGGGGCGAGAATGCCGCGCTTCATGGCCTCGACGATCAGGGCGCGCACGCTGCGCTGCATACCGAGCTTGAAGCGGGCATCGTCGAGGCGCTGCTGCACGCTGCGCGGGCTGATGCCCAGCTCGCGCGCGGCTTCCTTGGTGGTGCGGTCGTTGGCGGAAAGGGCGAGCACTTCCGCCTGTTTCGCGGTGATGCCCAGCAGGCTTACCCGCCAGCCGGCGAACTCGATGGTTGGGTGCATGGTGGTCTTCCTTGGTAGCGAGAGGACATAGGGGATCGGTTTGGCCGGTCGCTAATCCGGCTATCCTCTTAGGCCGACAAAGCCTTACTCCCTGCGGACGGTCATGGCCCCGTTTGCTCCGCCGATTCTTCTTAGTCCGCCTACTTGTAAGCTCGGAAACCATGCCTCCGGTTATTCAGGTGCGCTCGGAGCTACGTTGCGCTGCGTGTCCGCTCGCCCGGCATCAGCCAGTCCTCTCCACGCCGCAAACCGATCCCCTATGTCCTCGTTGATTTCCCGTCAGCCCCTCGCGAGAAGGGCTGCCAGTGAAACCTTGTCTTGCTCGCTACGCCTCTCGGGTCATTCGCGCGGTTCGGTCAGCACCTCGTCAGGCTCGGCCCCTCTGCGGCCTACCTCTGAACGCCGGTCGCCGTTCGGCGTAGCGGTTGTCACTCACCTGACTTTCTGTCGCCCCACAGGTGATGGCCGGGGCTGCCTCGCCGGTTGCCCGGCTAGCTGTTCATGGCGCTGGTTGTTAAAGAGCGGTGGCCTTGCGGCCTGGCCGTCGTTTCCGGCGGCGTTGATGTAAATATCGCCGCAGGCGTTTTTAATGTCAACGCCTGCGGCGATATATTTAATTTTGCGCGCAAACAATCGTCGTTCTGCTTGAGGGGAGGCCAGGGGGAGTATTACTGTATATGCATACAGCAAAAGGAGAGGCAAGCGACAATGTCGAAAACCGCCAAGCAGCCCGAGCCACTGAGCGCCATTGATCGCCTGGGCCTGCGCGTTACCACGATGATTCAGCACCCCATCGCCCAGCTGAACGGCGGCGTGGTGGTGCATCGGCTTGACACAGACCCGGACTACGCCTGGGAGGCGATCCTTGAGTTGATCAGGGAAACGGACGGCATCGAGATGGAGGAGGGGGAGGGATTGATCACACTGAAATGGGATCTGCCGACCGATGACGACAAGCGCGTCGAGCTCGGCGAGATCGAGGCTTTGGAAGATGCTGCACCGTTCTGAACTGCCACGCGGCGAAACTGTTGTCGTGCTCGGCGCCCTGCGCGCAGATGGCCAGGCCATACCGATTTGCTCCAGCCTTGTGCCGGCCGGCTTCCCGTCGCCAGCACAGGATCACCCCGAACAACAGATATCCCTGGACGAGCTGCTGAACATCCGCGCGCCGCAGACGTACCTGGCCCAGGCCTGCGGCGACAGCATGACGGGGATCGGCCTTTACGACCGCGACCTGATGGTGGTGGACAGGTCGCTGGATGCCGTGAGCCGAGACATCGTCATCGCCCTGGTGAACGGTGATGTATGCGTGAAGCGCTACTGCCGGGAAAACGGCAGCGTGATTCTGCGCCCCGAGAACGCCGCATTCCCGCCGCGCTACATCATGGAGGGAGACGAGCTGCAGGTATGGGGCGTGGTTACTGGCTGGATCCGGCGGACGCGCCATGCATGAGCGTGCCTTCGCCCTGATCGACTGTAATTCGTTCTATGCCAGTTGCGAGCGGGTGTTTCGGCCCGATCTCGCGCGCACGCCAATCGTGGTACTGAGCAATAACGACGGCTGCGTCATTGCCCGGAGCCGTGACGCCAAGCCGTTCGTGAAGATGGGCGAGCCTTACTTCCAGATCAAGGCCACGCTGAAGCGACACGGCATCCTCGCGTTCAGCTCTAACTACGCCCTGTACGGCGACATGAGCGAGCGCGTGATGGCGGTTATCGAGGGGCTGGTGCCGACGGTCGAGGTGTACTCAATCGACGAAGCGTTTGCCGACCTTACCGGCGTGCCTGGCTCGCTCGAGCAGATGGGCAGGCACATCCGCGCCCAGGTGTTGAAGGTCACCGGCATCCCGACCGGGGTGGGCATCGCCACCACAAAGACCCTGGCCAAGCTGGCCAACCATTCCGCGAAGCGGTGGCAGCAGCAGACCGGCGGCGTCGTTGACCTGTGCGACCCGGAGCGCCGCGACAAGGTGTTGCGGGTAACCGCGGTAGAGGACGTGTGGGGTATCGGCCGGCGGCTGACGGCACACCTGCATGAGATGGGCATCAAGACCGCCCTCGACCTGGCCCAGGCCGACGCCTGGATGCTGCGCAAGCGCTTCAGCGTGGTGGTTGAGAAGACGGCGCGCGAACTGCGCGGCGTCAGCTGCCTGGAGATGGAGGAGGCAGCACCACCGAAGCAGGAGATCTGCTGTTCGCGCATGTTCGGCCACCGCCTGAAGGAGCTGCCGCCGATCCGCGAAGCCGTGGCAACGTATGCCGCCAGAGCCTGCGAGAAGCTGCGTGCGCAGCAGTCGGTGTGCAGGCGCGTGCGGGTAAGCATTCGCACCGGCATGCACAACCCTGACGAGCCCCGCTTTGCCCGTGGCGCAATAGTCGAGCTGCCATTCCCTACCGACGACACGCGCGCGATTACTCAGGCTGCCGTCTGCGGCCTAGAGCAGGTGTATCGGGATGGCTATGCCTTCGCCAAGGCCGAAGTGCTGCTGATGGAGTTGTGCCAGCGCCAAGACGTGACGGGCGACCTGTTCGCGCCGGCCCAGGCTGCAGCCTCACAAGCGGTGATGGCGGTGCTGGATTCAGTGAATGCGAAGTGGGGCAGGGGAACGATCAGGCCCGGCGGCGTGCCGGCCGAGCCTGAATGGGGAATGCGCAGGGAGCTGAAGAGCCCAAGCTATACGACGGATCTGGATCAGCTTTGGCGGGTGCCGTGCCAGTAGGCTTTCGCGGGCCGCGTCGAACGAAAAAATCCCGCATTACGCGGGATTTTTTGTTGCCGATTTCGCGCTCGCCCGAGCTTTCCTCTTACTTGCCTTTGGTGGAGGCGGAAGATGATAAGGAAATTCTACGGCAGAAGCTCCGAGAGCCTCCAGCATGATCTTGGCGAGAGTTCGAACGTAAGGGAAGATATAGTTAGCAGCTTGGTAAGCCCCGGTTTCACTTTTAAGAGAAACTAGAGCAGCTTCCTCCATAACCTCAAGGTCGCCAGTTAAGGAAATAGAGAAGAAAGACTCTCCACCATCTGCGGGAAATGCTGTAAATGAAAGTTTCGCTTTGAAAACGTCTCCCACAGCCAGTTTATCTACATCGTCAATAACTTCTGCCTTGAACTTTACCGCGAAGCCTGGAGAGCTCTCGCTAGTAAGGTCAAAGGTCTCGCCCTTGATACTTTCAGCCTGTGTTTTAATTAGGCGCAGGTCAAATGCTTTCACTGTACTAGCCTCAGTGGTGCGCGCTTGGTTGACTCGATGTAAGAGTCCGCCTCATAGGGCGGTTGGGCCTGCTGCGTGTAGTGATGATGAATCTGCTGATGCCTGCCATGCAGATGGCACTCAATAGCATCTTTAACAAAGTCGTTAATGCTTTTCCCTTCGCGGACAGACTGCAATGCAATTTCTTTGTGCAGTCGACTACCAATTCTTATATTGAATGTTCCAGATAGCGGACGATCCGGCTCTACACCAAGCTCTTTACAAGTTTCGATGTAATCGTCTACTGCTTCTTTAAAAGAGTTGTAGATTTCGGCAGCGGTGTCTGCGTCGTAGCTAACAACATCACTTATATGCAGAATTTTTCCAAAAAGGATGTTGTCCTCTACGGAGAAATCCACAGACCCTTGAAATCCCTTGTACTCAAGAATCTTTTTCGTCATGGCAATAACCCTAAAGATTTTAGTGCATCTTTTACATCTTCGATCTGATACTCCAGAAGCGTTGAGTCTGGATGTCTCTTATGAAGCAAAATCTTATGCTTCTGATCGTTGATGAACTTTTTTCGTGAGCCGCTACCCTCCATTTCACGGTAGCCAAACGACCTCATTACTTTGACCAGCTCCTCCCATGAGAAGTCCTTCGGAGATGGATCTTTGAGCAGGCGCTCAATGAGCTTGTCGATTTTAGTCACACCGCCATCCCTCGCTCGGCGGCTTGCAACTATAGATTAGTTGCAATGTCTTGGGCAATCCACCTAGGCAATGGTTCCGATAGGGGGCGCCCTCGACCAGAAGCCATGGAGATTGATTGCCTAGAATATCCTTTTTATTCATGCAAATAGGCGCATCCACTGCTGTCCCTCCCTAAAATCGTCAGAAAACCGCCGACAGTGATCGCCGACGAAACGCTATAGTTTCTGACCTCTCCAAACGTACAGCACACGCGCATGGATCGTCACGTCGCCCACCGGCACCACGCGATCCTTGTGCTTCTCGTTGTCGGAGATCATGTCGAAATGGTCGGCGTCTGCCTTCTGCAGGCGCTTGATGTAGATCATGCCGTCCCAGGTCAGGACGTACACGCCGTCACCGTTGAACTCGGTGACGCCGCGGTCGACGATTACCGGGTCCTTGTCGTCGATGGTGCCGGCCATGGACTGGCCCCAGCCGGTGATGATCGAGAGGTTGCCCGTCGATGTGTATTCGAGGCCCAGCTTTTCGAGCTGCAGGCCGTTGACCACCACGTTGCGCACGAACTCGACGTAATCGGCCGGCACCTGGCCGTGACCCATCGAGGCGCGCACGTCGTACTGCGGGATCAGGATGTCGCCATCCTTTACCCGCGCGCTGCGCGAGAAGTCGGCGGTGATCACGTTGCCAACTTTGTCTTCGGCCAGGCTGTCGGATACGGCCTGCAGCAGCCGCTGCTGCGCGCTGTCGGTCAAGGCCTTGCCGTGTTTGCTCAGCATCTCCATGACTTTGGCTGCTGCGCCGGATTGATAGCTGCTCGGTGCCTCTGCTGTGAATCCACCCAGTTCAGTATTAGGGATAGCGATTGAAAGCGGGACTGCCATTTCGGCGATTTCCTTCGCCAGGCGCGGACTGAAAGACTCAACGGGAACCTTGATCATCCCTGCAATAACGCCCGCCACCCGAGCATTCAGAGCGTTTACGCCGTTCAGGTAGGAGCTAACAGAACCCTGGTTCATGCCAAGAGCGTCGGCGATCTGACCTTGGCTTAGCCGCTCAGCACGAGGCTTCCCGGCGTTGTATGCGTCGAGCGCCTTCTTGAGTGCTATGCACTCCTCCAGCTCCCAGTTTTCAAGTTCGCGCTTTTTCATGAGGCGAGGATATTCCCTGCGGCGATAGATTATCCATCGCCGGCGGCGTTGCCAAAATAAACGCCAGCGGCGATACTTTCTCGTAAGCAAGAACGCGGAGAAGGCAAATGCGCCGGATGACCCTTAGTGAATTCGCTGCCGAACGAGGGCAGATAAAGGCTGCAGAGCTGATCGGCATGCGCCAGAGCTCGTTAAGCAAGGCCTTGGCTACCGGCCGCTCGGTTTTCGTAACCGAGCACGACGACGGAACCTATACGGCGGAAGAAATTAAGCCGTTCCCGTCCCAGGCTCAGCCGAAGCTGGCGTCCTGACCATGGCTCACATCCTACCGACCGATTCGACGCTGAGTAATCCGCACGGTAGCGGTGTGCATTCATCCAGTGTTTCCGCGCATGCGCGGATTTTGCCGCCTGCGAATCAGTGGCCTTTGCATCCGCACTATCAATCAACAGACCGAATTGCCTGCGCCAGAGGGCGGCTTGCACTTTTGAGGATGTGTGGATGATGGGGGTTGCCTGCTGAATTCCACGCACAAAAAAGCCACCGGGCAGGGTGGCTGATTCGTTAACGCTAGGAGACCTGATTATGCACACCCATCGAGCGCGCCGCAAACCCGCTGCGCCACGATTTACGCACGCTGAAAACGTGGCGCGCGATTGCTTGGCGGTGCGGCCATGAGCGTTCAGGCCATGACCTGGGCGCTTACCCAGCAAGTTGTCACCGATCCGTCTGCACGTCATGTGCTGCTGTGCCTGGCCAACTACGCGGACAAGGACGGCAAGGCCGCCTTCCCGTCCGCCACCAGCCTTTCCGATGACACGGGCCTGGCTGTGCGCACCGTGCGCTACAAGCTGGAGCAGTTGCAGCAGGCTGGCGTTATCCGCCCCGGCAATCAGGCGATTGCTGCTGCCTACATTGATCGCGGCGACCGCCGCCCCGTGGTTTACGACCTGTCGATGGAGCGGGGTGCAGCTGATGCACCCCGACCGCAACGACGTGCAAACCGTGCACCCCGTAACGCTGAACGGGGTGCAAATGACGACAGCACGGGGTGCAACTCACAACAGAACGGGGTGCAAATGACGACCGAACGGGGTGCACCAGTTGCACCCAATCCGTCCTTAAACCATCAAGGATCCGTCAATGATCCGAGAGAGGAGCGCGCACCCTTCGCGCTGGATCTCGAATGGCAGCCCGATCCGAAGCGACTCAAGGCGGTGGCGTTCGCTGCTGGGGTGAGTGTCGAGGCTTGCCATGAGGCGCTTGGGTTGTTCGTGACCCACCGTGAGGCCGAGGGGCTGGCAAAGACTTCTGCCGAGTGGCACGCCGACTTGGTGAAGTGGGCCAAGCGTGACCAGGCCCACGGAGCTGGCAAGGTGAGCCAGCTCCGCCCGTCGAGTTCTGCTCCGACCGATGACGACTTCGCCGGCACCGGCTGGCTCCGGGGGCAGTCATGAGCCATTCGGACAACAAGCCGACTCACAAGCCTGTCGCGCGATCCGTTGGCGCCGTTGCTGGTGCGGTGATGGGGGGTGAGCGCGGACGTAAGTCCCTGGCTCCGCGCAAGGCGGCTGAGGTGATCGCCGCCCTGAGCGAGGATCAGCGCACCGCCGTGGAAGGGGTGATCAACCGGCTGTTTCGCGAGATTCGCGACGTGCGCCCTGCCTGGCGGCAGGCGTGGCCGACTAAGCAGGCGATGGAGTCGTCGAAGGTCAAGTGGTTGGCTGCGCTGATCGAGGCCGGGTGCACGGATTGGGAGGCGCAGATCGAAGTTGGCCTGGCCCGCCTGCGCGCCGAGCCGAGCGACTTCGTGCCATCGCCTGGCAGCTTCGTGGCGTGGTGCGTGCCGACCCCGGAAGCGCTTGGTGTGCCGCCAGTTGATCGGGCGTTCGACGAGGCCTGTCGAAATGCCCACACAGCGGTTCGCCAGAGCGCGAAATGGAGCCACTCGGTTGTTTACCACGCCGCCATCGACGTCGGGCTTGACGTGCTGATGTTCGAACCGACCGCGCACAGCCGCAAGCTTTTCGACCGGAGTTTCGCCGTGATGCTGCGCCGCGCCGCGATGCGCGAGCCGCTGAACGGGGCGGTGCCGTTGGGCATTGGTCACGACGGCGCCAAGACCCTCGCGCAGCTGGCCGAGGAGCGCAGCCTGCAGCAGGCGCTGCAGATCCGCGAAGCCCAGGGCATCAATACCAGTGGCGAGGCTGCGCGCGCTGAGCTTCTGCGTCATCGCAACCGCCTTGGAGGTGCTCGTGGCTGATAAACCTGACGTGTCCGCATACCGCTTCGCGCTGTACTCCGGCGCCGAGCGCCTCGGCTTGGCTGCAGAGCGGGGGCAGGCCGTCGCGCTCTTCGCGGACGAGACCACGGCCCGCGCCCATGGCAGGCGCCTGTACGGGGAGTTTGCCGAGGTGGTCGAGCTGGGCGAAGGCGAGGAGTCGCGGCCATGAGTCGGCTTGGCTGGGAGCCGAAGAAGGACCGCGACGGCCGGGAGATTCCGGGCTGCTGGATCACTGCGGCCGGCTACGTGGCGGCGGCGTATCAGGTGGATCGTGAGCAGGTGTTTGCGGTGACGCCGCCGGGTGGCGGCGCTGCCATTGCATACCGGCGCACGCGCCAGGGCGCAGTTGAGGCGCTGCGCCTGCACATGGCCGGTAAGCCGGTAGAGAAGTTCGAAGGGGAGCGTGATGGCGAGCAAGAAGACGAATCTGCGCACGGTCGGTGACGTGGTGCTCTGGTGGCTGGAGCGGCTGCTGGCGGACAGCGAGCGCTCGAGCAAGTACCGGAGCTCCATGCGCTCGGTGATGCAAAAGCATGTTGTTCCGAGAGCCGGCAAGGTGCTGGTGCGCAAGGTCGACCGGGTGACGCTGGATGATCGACTGATCTGGCCGATGCACAACGAGGGCCTGAAGCCGCGCACGGTGCAGAAGGCGGTGCAGGGGCTGCGCCAGGCGTTCGCAATGGCGGAGAAGGGCGGTCACATCACCGCGAACCCCATGGCCGGCATCACCTTCCGCAACTTCTACAGCGGCAAGCTGCGGCCGAAGCCGGCGGCGCTGTCGCGTATCGATCTGCCTGCCCTGGTGCGCCATCTGGTTGAGGTGTTCAACGACGACCCTGCACGCGGGATGCTGCCGCTGCTGATGCTGGCCTACGGCACGCGCATCACCGAAACGCTGCTGACGCGCTGGGCTCGGTTCTCTCTGGATGAGCGGGTGTGGTTCATCAGCGCAGCCGACCAGAAGTCGCGCCGGGAGCACCTGTTGCCGATCACCCCGCAGATTATCGGGCTGGTGACCCGCTACCGCGCCGCACTGCCAGAAACCCGCCTGCGTGCCATGTGGATGTTTGCGGTGCGTGGTGGCAACCGGATGGCCGACACGAGCGCCCATGCCTTGATCCGTGAGATCAGCGAGCGGCAGTGGACGAGCCATGACCTGCGGAAGCTGATGCGCTCCAGCCTGTCGGATATCGGCATCGACTACATGGTGGCCGAACACCTGATCAATCACAGCCTTGGCACGACCGCCGAGACCTACCTGAGCAAAGACGAGATGGAACGCCGCCGCGATGCCGTCGAGCGTTGGCACGCACGCCTCGATGAGTGTGGTTTCGCCGATGCGCACGGCGTAAATGTGGCCGTTCCTGCACTTCTACAAAACCCCGCCAAGCCTCTGGCTGCGGGCGATTCCGCAGATTCCTGCACTTCTATGGGGAGAGGATGAAAAATGGCTAAATCTCGCGATACCGAGGAGTTGCTGGAGCAGTGGGGGTACTGGGTTGTTCAGGGCAGCGGCGTGTCGGCCTGCCAGGCTCCGGGCTCTAGACCCACTCCAATGATCACCGATGATGAGGCGCTGTTGATTGATCGCCTGGTCGGCCGGCTTGGGCATCGGTACCCGGAGTGCGGTGAGGTGATCCTTCGTTACTACACCAGCGGAGCGCCATTCGCCCAGGTGGGTAAGCGGATGGGCTTTGGTGAGGAGAAAACCCGCCAGCTCTGGAAGGCTGGCGTGGCATGGATTGACGGTGCTCTTGAGGTGAGACGCGAGGCGGCTTGACGCCCCGGGCCGAAACCCGTACATTTTAGTTACTTTGCGGTTGAACCGCTTGAAAAGCCCTGGCACCGCGCCGGGGCTTTTTAGTTTCCGATCCCTGGTGGCTTCTAAGCCATCCCTTGCCGGCCACTGAGCTGGCCTTTCTTTCGCAGTGCCGGCCCGGCGAAGGGCAGGGCTTTCGAGATGACCAAGATGCCTGATAAAGACCCCAGCGTTTGGGCGCTGCTGCTTGCGTGGCTGTCGGTTCATCAGCCCCAAATCTACGCTGCAGCCATGGCAGCCACCGTCGCTGTCTTCCGCGTCATATACGGCGGTGGTGGGCGTCGCCAGATGATCACCGAAGGTGTGCTGTGCGGTTTGATCGGGACGGTTCTGGTTCCCCTGCTTGAGTGGCTGAGCATGTGGTGGGGCATCCCAATGCCACCGAACCTGGCGACCTTCTTTGGTTGCATGGTTGGGTTCCTTGGGGTCGAGAAGTTGCGGGCTCATGCTGACCGCTTCCTGGGTCGCAATCTCGATCAGGTGTAGCCGCCATGCCAATGAGGCCGGGCCGCATGTGTCCAGAGCCTGGTTGTGGTCGGCGGTCTGTTGCGGGCTCGCACTACTGCCCCGCTCACAAGGCTGAGGCCGATGCACGTCGAGCTGAGAGGATGAAGGCCACACACAAGGCCTACAACTCAGACCGAGACGAGAACGACGCCTTCTATCGAACTGAGCGATGGAAGCGGCTGAGTGCGTACTACCGACGCCTTCACCCATTGTGCGAGGCATGCGAGGCAGAGGATCGGGTGGAGCCATCAAGGCTAACTGACCACATCAAGCCCCGTCGGACTCACCCTGAGCTTTCACTGGAGTGGAGCAACCTGCGCGCTCTGTGCTGGCCATGCCACAACCGCCTAGGAGATCGCCCCGGCCGCCTGAAATAGCACCAAATTGTTGCGGTTCGGCGGTGTAGGGGGGGGGGTGAAAAACTCTAAAAAAATTCGCTGCCCGAACGACGGGGGGAGCCATTTTTTCACGCGGTCAAAATTCTGATTTGAAAATTTGAGGTGCTGCAATGGGACGGAAGGCAACGCCACCGGCCCTCAAAGTCCTGTCCGGAACGACCCGGCCTGATCGCGAGGTGCCGGACGCACCTGAGTTCGATCTGATCGAGGACTTTCCGGCTGCCCCGATGCACTTGAATGCGGACGGCGCCGAGATGTGGAACAGCCTCGGCCCCCAGCTGGTCGCTGCGAAGGTCCTGCAGGTTGTCGACCTCTACTCGTTGGAGCAGCTGTGCTTCGCCTGGCAGCAGTTCCGCAAGAAGGCCAAGGCCGATATGGAGTCCACAGCCGCAGAGAACACGGCCCTTAAGGCATTGTTCTCGGAGTTCGGAATGACGCCAGCCAGTCGGCGCAAGGTGTCCAGTGGTGGCGACAAGAAGCCGGGAAACCGTTTCGCCGGCAACGGGAAGCGCAATGCGTGACTACGTATCGATTGCCACCGATTACGCCAAGGCAGCATGCGCTGATCGCAAAAGGAAGAAACACGGTCTGCTGATTCGCCAGGCCGCCAAGCGCTTCCTCGATGACCTGAAGCGCGCAAAGGGCAAGAAATGCTCTTTCATGTTTGACCCCTGGTACGCCAATGACGCCTGCGATTTCATCGAGAAGCTGCCGCACGTCGAAGGCAAGTGGGCGAAGCCGACCATCGACATGCACCCGTCGCATGTGTTCTTCGTGGTGCAGCTGTTCGGTTTCCGCAAGCGTGAGGCGGTCTTCGTCGAGGGCTGGGGCGATGACGGAATGTTCCATCCTCGCCGGTTCACGTCGGCACTGTTCGCTGTCGCCCGGAAGAACGCGAAGAGCACGCTTTCTGCTGCGATCCTGACCTACTGCCTTTGCTGCGAGCCGGAAGAGGGCGCCCAGGTCATCAGCGCGGCAACCACGTTTCCGCAGGCCAGCATCATCTTCAACGTGTCTAAGCGGATGGTCGAGAAGACCAGCGATCTGCGGGAGGCATTCGGCCTGGATGTTTGGGCTAAGTCGATCAGTCGATTCGAGACTGGTGGAAGCTTCAAGCCGATTCACGCTAAGGCCAGCACGCAGGACGGTCTGAACCCTTCGCATGTGGGGCTCGACGAGATCCACGCTCACAAGTCTGCCGACCTGCTGAACGTGTTGACCTCGGCCGCTGGTGCGCGCGGTAACCCGCTTTGGCTGTACACCACCACGGAAGGCTACACGAACCCGGGCCCCTGGGCTGAGATGCGCCAGTTCGCCAAGCGGCTGCTGGCCGGCGTCTTCGGCACAACGGCCGACCACTACCTTGTGGTGTTCTACGCCGTTGACGAAGAGAGTAAGACGCTTCGCATCAAGGCTGATGACGAGTTCGACGAGTCCTGCTGGATCAAGGCTAACCCCTTGATGGACAGCAATCCGCATCTGCTGGCCGCTATTCGCAAGGAGGCGGTAGAGGCCAAGCAGATGCCGTCAAAGATGGCTGAGTTTCGCATCAAGCGGCTCAACCGCCCGGCGTCAACGGCTTCAGGCTGGGTTGACCTCACCAAGTGGGGTAAATGCTCTGGCGAAGTCGACCTCGAATGGCTGGCCAAGTATCCGTGCTGGGGCGGTCTAGACCTTGCCAGCACCACTGACTTTACCGTGTTCCGGCTGGTATGGGACGTGGAAGGCGTCCTTTACACCTACGCCTGGCGGTGGGTTCCGGAGGCTGCAGTTGCGCACCGTACCGAACGCGGCACGGTGCCCTACGCTGGCTGGGTGGAGCTGGGTCTGCTGAAGATGACCGAGGGCGATGTTGCCGATTATGCGGTCATTGAGCAGGACATCGTCGCCGCTTGGGAGCGCTTCGATATTCAGCTCGTCGCCTATGACCGGTGGAACGCCAGCGATCTGGTGAACAGGTTGGTGGCCCGAGGCATTCCAATGCTCGAGTTCATCCAGGGCACGAAGAGCTACCACCCAACCATGCAGGCGCTGGAGGTGGCCTACATCAGCGGAAAGTTCGCCCATGGCGGTGACCCGATGCTGACGTGGGGGGCTTCGAACGTTATTCCCCGCTACGACGGGAACATGAGCACGGCGCCCGACAAGAAGAAATCACCGGACAAGATCGACGACATGACAGCTCTGCTGATGGCTATTGGCGCATCCAAGGCCGAGGTCGAAGAAGAGACGCCGATTGACGACTTCCTTAACCAGACATTGAGCATGTGATGGCCGATACCGATTACAGCATCGATCTGCGCACCCGCAGCCCGTTCTGGGCTCGTGTCGCCAGCTTCTTCGTGGGCGGCCGCTTGGTAACGCCGGAGAGGGGGTCGCAGACTGGCCCGGTTTCCTCCGGCGGCTCTGTGGGCGACTCCGCGATCAGTGATGAGCGCATCCTGCAGATCTCTACGGTATGGGCCTGCGTCCGGTTGATTTCAACCGTATCCGCCAGCCTGCCGCTGGATATCTACGAAACGAAGAATGGAGAGCGGAGCAAGGTCGGTCTCGATAATCCGATGGCCAGGTTGCTGCAGTACTCGCCGAATATCTACATGACCGCCCTGGAGTTCAGGGAGGCCATGAACATGCAGCTCTGCGTTTACGGCAACGCCTATGCATTGATCGAGCGGAACAGCGTCGGTGATGTCGTTTCGCTGATCCCGCTGATGTCAGCAAACATGGATGTGCGTCTGGTAAACAAACGGCTTGTCTACCGGTATCGCCGCGACACCGAATACGCCGACTTTCGGCATGATGAAATCTTTCACCTGAAGGGTTTCGGCTTCAACGGCCTGGTCGGCCTGTCGCCGATTGCCTTCGGCGCCAAGACCTCCGGCGTTGCCGTCGCCATCGAGGATCAGCAGCGCGATTTCTACGCCAACGGCGCGAAGTCACCGCAGATCCTGATGACCGGCGACAAGACGCTGAACAAAGAGCAGCGCACCCAACTGGAGGCCAACTTCAAGGAGATCGCTGGCGGCCCGGTGAAAAAGCGGCTTTGGATCCTCGAAGCGGGTTTTACCACTCAGGCGATTGGTGTCAGTCCTCAGGATGCAGAGACCTTGGCGGCCCGCAAGTTTCAGGTCGCAGAGATCGCCCGATTCTACGGCGTTCCACCTCACCTTGTCGGTGACGTGGACAAGTCGACCAGCTGGGGCTCCGGTCTGGAGCAGCAGAATCTGGGTTTCCTGCAGTACACGCTGAAGCCCTATCTGGATCGCTGGGAGTCTTCGGTTTGGCGCTGGCTGGTGAAGCCCGCCGACATCAACCGATACCACGCCGAGCACAATCTTGAAGGTCTTCTGCGTGGCGACTCGGCCGCTCGCGCTGCCTTCATCAAGGTAATGATCGAGTGCGGCGTCATGACCGTGAACGAGGCCAGGCGCCTCGATAACCGGCCGCCGCTCCCTGGTGGTGATGTCGCGACGCGGCAATCGCAGAACGTACCGCTAACCCAACTTGGAAACCAAAGCCCCGCATCTAGCGGGGCTTAGTTTTTCTGGAGGCCGCAATGGCAAATATTTACAAGACGCTGGCCTTTGACCATGCCGAGATCAAGTTCTCTGGCGGGGCGAGCCAGGGCATTTTCGAGGGTTACGCCAGCGTGTTCGGTGTTACCGACTCCGATGGCGACATCATCCTGCCGGGCGCCTTCGCCAACGCATTGAAGACGCAGACCCGACAGGTCGGCATGTTCTTCAATCATCGCCGCCTTGAGATCCCGGTGGGTAAGTGGCTGCACCTTGAAGAGGACGGCAAAGGGCTGGTCGCCCGCGGCGAGCTGACGCCCGGAAACCCGCAGTCGGACGCGCTGAAGGCTGCGATGCAGCACGGCACCGTCGGCGGTATGTCGGTTGGCTTCTCTGCCGGCCGTGATGACTACGACCCCATCTCCACCGGCCGCGCGTTCAAGAGCGTAAGCCGCCTGAGCGAGATCAGCATCTGCACCTTCCCGGCCAACGAGCAGGCCACCGTGTCATCCATGAAAAGCATGGATGGCATCGAAACCATTCGCGACGTTGAAGGCTGGCTGCGCGAGGCAGCTGGGCTCTCTAAGTCCGAGGCGCTGGCAATCATTGCCCGCATCAAGTCCGCAATTCGGAGCGAGTCCGAAGGCGGCGACGAAATCGCCGCGCTCGCAGAGCGCATCAAAAACTTCGAACTGAGGGCTTGACCATGAGCGAACTGGCTCAGATCCAAAAGGCAATCGAGGAATCCCAGGGCAAGATGCAAGCCCTGTTCGATGCCCAGAAGAAAGAAATCACCGAAACCGGCGAGGTCAGCAAGAAGCTGCAGACCGAGCTGCAAGCCGTGCAGGAAGAACTGCAAAAATCCGGCACCCGCCTGTTCGATCTCGAGCAGAAGCTGACCAAAGGTGCCGATGACCCGGCAACCCAGAAGAGCTTCGCCGAGCGCACCGCCGAAGACCTCATGAAGGGCTGGGACGGCAAGTCCAGCAAGGTCGACGTCAAGTCGTTCAACAAGGCGCTGGGCAGCGGTTCCGGTTCGGCCGGCGCCCTGGTGGAGCCGCAGCGCAACCCAGGCATCCTGATGCCAGGTCTGCGCCGCCTCACCATCCGTGATCTGCTCGCGCAGGGGCGTATCACCAGCAACTCGCTGGAATACGTGCGCGAGAACGTGTTCACCAACAGCGCCGCCCCGGTCGGCGAGGGCGCGCTGAAGCCCGAGTCGAACCTGACCTTCACCAAGGAAACGATGACGGTCAAGACCATCGCTCACTGGATCCAGGCGTCTCGCCAGATCATGGACGATGCGGCTGCGCTCGAGTCCTACGTTAACAACCGCCTGCTGTACGGCCTGGCGCTGGTCGAGGAGGGCCAGTTGCTCAATGGTGACGGTACTGGTGACAACCTGCTAGGCCTGAAGGAAGTGGCGACCGGCTACGACACTACCCTCAACGCTACCGGCGACACCATGGCCGACCAGATCGCCCACGCGATCTTCCAGACCTCCGAGTCTGAGTTCGAGGCCAGCGGGATCATCCTGAACCCGCGCGACTGGCACGCCATCGCACTGCTGAAGGATGCAGACGGTCGTTACATCTTCGGCGGCCCTGCGGCGTTCGCTGCGCGCGTGATGTGGGGGCTGCCGGTGGTGGCCACCAAGGCGCAGGCGCAGGGGCAATTCACCGTTGGCGGCTTCGACCTGGCATCGCAGATCTGGGACCGCATGGACGCCACCGTCGAGGTGAGCCGCGAAGACCGTGACAACTTCGTGAAGAACATGCTCACCATCCTCTGCGAGGAGCGTCTGGGCCTGGCTCACTACCGTCCGACCGCGATCATCGACGGCACTTTCACTCCGGCCGAAGGCGGCTGACATACGAGGTCGGGGCGAGCAATCGCCCCGGATTCAACATGGCAAAGAAAATCCGAGCGCTGCGGCAGTTCTCTCACTTCCACCTCGGTACCGTCGATGGTGGTGAAGTGAAAGTTGTCCGCGATGACATTGCCGAAGCACTGATCGGCATGGACCTGGCCGAGCTTGTCGAGGATGAGGCTGAGCCGGTCAAGCCAAAACCTGCTTCTAAACCCGCAAAACCTGCGCAGGACAAGAAGTGATGGTGAGCCTGGATCGCGTCAAGCAACACCTCCGGGTCGATCACGGCGAAGAGGACGAGCTGATCCAGGCATACCTTGAATCGGCTGTCGCATACGTCGAGCGCTACTGTGATCGGCAGATCGTTGACCCGCCACCAGCCGAGGGCGAAGACCCAATCGACCCAGATAAACAGATGCTGCTCACCAAGGATCTGCAGCAGGTAATGCTGTTGCTGGTTGGGCATTGGTTCAACAACCGCGAGGCAGTTGTGATCGGCACCATCAGTAACGCAATACCCATGGCCGTCGAATCCCTACTCTGGCAGCGGAAGAACTTCTAATGAGAGCTGGCGAACTGAGACACAGGGCGGATGTGCTAGCCCTGGACGCTGACCTTAGCGCCAAGTGCCTGGGCAAAGCCTGGCTCGGGATACTCGCCAAGGAATCGGCTGAGCCGTCCTTTCCTTCTGGCTTGCGCAACCCGGCGAAAATCGATGTCCGTGCCCGCTACAGCAGTGTGCTCGCACAGGGCCGCTACCTGCGGCACGGCAGTCGCCTGTTACATATCACCAGCGTCCGTGACCCGCTCGGAAATCGAGCTGAGCTCCGCGTTACCGGTGAGGAGCTGGTCGGCCAGCCGGGGCAGTACCTGCCCGCCGATGGCGTGCCGCGTTGCTGCCGGGTGCACCTGACGCATGAGGCGCCTTACCGCGATGAGTTGGGCCAGGTGGTCAGCTACATGACGCGCGCTGAGGTGGCGATTATCGAAGTGGGGCGGCCGCAGGCTGGCGACCAGCTATGCGTAGAGGGCGACCTGTATGTGGTGGCCAACTATGCGGACGACACCGACGACGGCGTTGTGAGGGGCTTATGGCTGCAATCGGTGGAGTGAACATGAATGTTCGCCTGGTTGGCCGTGAAATGGCCCAGGCGCGCCTGGCTGCGGTAGGCCGCAATGTAGAACCGGTTCTGCGTGGCGCGCTCAACACCACGGCGACTCGTGCTCGCAGTGAGCGTTACATCAAGCCCATGCGTGGGCTGTTCAAGTCGTCGCTGCTGGGTTCCACCTTGGCGACTGCTGACATTCGTGGCCGCATCGCCGTGAAGCGAGCAGGGCGTAACCGGCTCAACAGTCGGGTTATCCCGTCCAGCTCAAGCATACGCGTTGACGACTACCGCACCTGGTTCTTCGAATGGATCGACCAGACCCGCGCGCGCATCTGGGTCATTGGCCTTGGTGGCCGCAAGATGGCTGCAGGGTTTGTGAACCCCAGTAGCCGTGGCAAGCGGCCGCTGTCGACTCGCAACAGCAAGACCACTGCGCGGGGTAAGACCTACAGCAAGAACACCGCGCTGAGCGCTGCGCTGGGGCCTTCTGCGGCCTACTGGTTCAAGCAGCTGAGCGGTGCCGGGACGATTCGCTGGACCAACGTCTTTCTGCAGCAAGAGTTCGAGCGCCGCATCCGGCGCGAGATCGCCAAGTACAGCAGGTAACCCATGGCCCTTTTCCCCAACGTGGCCGCTGTGACAGCGGCGGCGCAGGCGCGGCTTGAGCTGATAAAGCCGGCTGCAGGTTTTTACACCGACGTGCAGGCCTTATTCGTCGCGCCTGAAGTGGCGAAGGACAGTGCGCCCTACATGCACGTGCTGCTGCGCGGCGGCAATGACCGGCTGATCGGCTGGGCCAGCCCGCAAGCTATTCGAGTTCGTGAATACGAAATCGAAGGCGTATTCAAGAAGACGGCCACCGAGCAAGACCTGGCCAACTTCCACGTCGATGTCCTGCGCGCCTTCGGCATTGGCCAGGATCTGTCCGAGCGCAAGTTCCCAGGCCTACTCGATGAGGAAGGCGACGAGGCCGAATACCGCTGGGCGGTGAAAGGCGAAACCACCCAAAGCATCACCATCCGTCTGGGTATCCAGTACGTCCAGACCTATAACTGACGGCCGCCGGCCAGGAGAAACCCATGCTGCATACTCAACTGTTCCGCGGCCCGACCAAGGTTGCGGCCTACCCGACCCGCGTCTTCGAAGAGCTGTTCAAGCTCCAGAACGTGACCGTGGAGCCGGAGACGACCGAGATCACCATCCAAGACCCGACCCGCATCGGCTTGCCTGAACTGGACGGCGTGACCTCCACCACGGCGCTGAACTGCACCGGCGAGGCCGTGAACTTCACCCCGGCCGCGGCGGCGGTGATCTTGTACGGTTCCACCGAGCGCGTGCCGAGTGGCACCGTGGCAGCTGAAGAACATGATGCTTACGTCGACCGCACCATCATGCTGGCTAACCTGCCGCTGGTGGTCAGTGAAGTGACTGGTGCTGGTGGCACACCGGTCTATGAACGCGGCATCGACTACGCGGTAACTCCGGGTGGCATTCATGTGCTTCTTGGTGGTCAGTTGGCCGATGACATCAACGCCGAGGCAGCGCCCAGCGATGGTGGCCTCAAGCGCCTGCCGATCGAGGTGGATTACACCTACCCAACCGTCGATGTGATCAGCCCGTTCGTCACTGGCCGCAAGTTCTATCGCGTGCTCTGGGAGCAGGTGAACGAAGCCGGCGACGGCGAGAAGCGCCGAACCTTGGCCTACTACGTGCGCATCAGCCTGAATGGTGGCCTGCCGCTGAACCAAGGCGCCGAGTTTGGCGTGATCCCGGTGCAGCTGCGTATGCTGCCCGACCCGAACATCATCGATGTGGGCGAGGCTGCCATCTTCAAGATGGAAGTGCAGAACACCGACGTGGTGTGAGCCTGTGCTAGATTCCCTGCCAGCTAACTGGGAGGGAATCTGATGCAATGTCCGAAGTGTGGTTACGAGCCGACGATGTCGGAGATGCAGCGCAGTCCTGATGATTGCGTGAAGTGCGGCGTCAACTATGAAGGTCACGCCAGACACGTTGCAAACGTTCAGGCTCAGAGGGATTCCGAGAATTCGGCGAATGCTGCGCGTGCCAAGATGGCACCTGCAGTGCTCGACGCGCACAGTAAATACCCTGGAGCTCAACCGGTTGTAGTGGTTGATATAAAAATGAGCTTCTGGTCGATGGTCGTATTCATGGTCAAGTGGGCGTTTGCCGCTATCCCTGCCATCCTGATCATCGCGGTAATTGGTGCCGTGCTATGGGGCTTCTTGATCGGATTCTTGGGCGGAATAGGAGGGCGTGCCCCTGCGGTTGCCCCGGCCACTGAGCGGCCAAGCGGGAGTTCGGTAGTGTCGCCGGAGAGGATTGTTACACCTGTTGAGACAGCCGACACTTTTTGGCTGATTAGTGAGCGCGAGGTTGGCGGAATCGTGCACATGACTGTACGTACGGACTTCGCAAACGGCCGCAAGCTCTATTCTGAGTTCGCGTTGAATTGCAGCTCGGCACGCGGAATGATTGTTTCGGCGGGTAGTAGTCTTTTGACGATGTTGCCTGACCCAGCGGTGACGGGTTTTGAGGTTATCCAGCCGAATACACCGCGTCAGGCGATAGCTGCACGAGGGTGTCGAGGGCGGCCTGGCACTCACGAACTTCTTAGATAACCCGCTTCGGCGGGTTTTTTATTGCCCGAGGGAAACATGAGCGATCTGGAAATTCTCTATCCGAAGCCGGTGGTCGTGCGCGTCAACGGTCGCCGGGTGGCCATAAAACCCGTTGAGTTCCGCCACTTCGAAGCATTCGGCAAGGCGGCTGGTGAGCTTTTGACGATGCTGAGCAAGGCCAGCCCGGAGCAGATTTACGCCTGGGCGCAGCGCAGTGGCGCGCTGCTGGATGTGCTGGGCGCCTGCACGTCGCTCTGGCGTTGGCGAATCCGCCGTTTGCCGTCGACTGTAGCCGTGCAGTTGATGCTGCAGGTGGTTGAGGTGAACAACGATTTTTTCGGCCAAGCCCTGGCCAAGGTGGCAAGCCGGTAGGTTGGGGCGCCGTTGCACAGCGGCTGATCACAGCAGGGCATTCGCTCGCGGCGATTGGTGGCTACACCCTGGCGCAGATCGAGCTGTTTACCGCCGCCCTGGAGCGTGAAGACAAGGCGCGTATGCGCGAGGGTTTGATTATGGCTCGCGCGTCCCGCAGCAAGCCTGACAAGTTCAGGCAAATTCTTAGGGAGTTGGGCGCATGAGCCGAGTTCGCACGCAGCTGGTGATCGACGGCCAGAACAACACCAAGAAGGCTTTTGATGAAGTCGATGGTTCGCTCACCAATCTGAGCGGTCTTGCCGTTAAGGCCGGTGCCGCCCTGGCCGGTGCCTTGTCGGTTGGGGTGCTGGCCAACTGGGTGAAAGAGAGCGCCTTGGCCACCGCGCAGATGGCGCGCATGGCCGAGCTGAGCGGTGCTACAGCTGAAGAGTTTCAGCGCTGGGCGTATGCCAGTCGCACGGTGGGCATCGAGCAGGACAAGTTGGGCGACATCTTCAAAGATGTGCAGGACAAGATCGGTGACTTCCTGCAGACCGGTGGCGGCCCGATGGCCGACTTCTTCGAGAACATCGCGCCGAAGGTTGGGGTGACTGCTGAGCAGTTCCGCAACCTGTCTGGGCCGGATGCGCTGCAACTGTATGTTTCCTCACTTGAGCAGGCGAACCTTTCTCAATCCGAGATGACCTTCTACATGGAGGCCATCGCCAACGATGCGACCCTGCTGCTGCCGCTGCTGCGCAATAATGCGACAGGGCTCAAGGACCTGGCAGCTGAGGCCGAAGAGCTTGGCCTGGTGCTGAGCAGTGAAGCGGCTGCTGCTGCGCTTGAGTTCGAGCGCGGTTTGAATACGCTGGGCGCCGCCTCGGATGGTGCCGGCAAGCAGATTGCGGCTGAACTGGTGCCAACGCTGAACACCATGAACGGCCTGCTGATAGATAGCCGCGCCAATGGCGAGGGCGTCACGGTAGTGGCGAATGTGCTGTCTGGTGCGCTCAAGGTGCTCGCCACTGCGGCAATTGTCGTGAGTGCCGGCTTTCGATCTGCCGGTAGCGCGATTGCAGGCCTCGCTGCCGCTGGTGCAGCTGCGGCGACTGGCGATTTTGCGGGCGCTAGAACCATCCTTGCCGATGTAGCTTCGGACTATGTGAGCATCACTGAGGGCGCTACCGACTCAATTGGCAAGCTGTGGAATGGCGTATACGAAGAGCAGGGCGCTGCGGCTTCAGAGACCTACGAGCAGTACAAAGCACTGAATGAAGAACTGGTCGCCGGTAGCAAAACAACCTCAGACCAGTTGAAGGAGCAGCATAAGTCTGTAGCGGCCGAGGCCAAAAAGCGCATTCGGGAAATCACCGCTGCCGAGCGCGAGGCCAACAGCGAAGTCGAACGCCTGCGCAAAGAGCGCATGGAGATCGAAGAACGGTACTCGGCTGCGCTGGCTGGCATTCAGGCTGGATCGGTTGGTGACCCCAGCCTGATGCAGTTCAATGCCCTCAAGGTTGGCGCGCGCCAATCATTGGCCGATGGCGATGTCCGGGGTGCACAGCAGCAGGCGCAGGCCGCCTTGAAGGTGCTGCAGGATCTTGCAGCCGCTGGTGAGAATACGGCGGGATTCTCGTTCTTCATCCGTGAGCTGAAGGATATCGAGGTGGCGGCCAAGGGCGTCGAACAATCGGCGGCCGATCAGAAGCTGGAGGCGATCACCAAGCAATTGGAGGCGCTGAAGGAAAAGGCCGATATCAAGATCACGGCCAAGATGAGCGATGAAGAGATCGCCAAAACCCAGCAGCAGATTAAGGACCTGGCCGCCGCTCTGAGTGCCGGCTTTGTGATCACGCCCACTATTGCGCTGGACGGCGTCAATCGTGCGCAACTAGAAGGTGGCCAAGCCAGCACGGCGCCTGGGTTTGCTGGTGGCGGGAAAGTGACCGGCCCCGGCACTGGCACCAGTGACAGCATCCTGGCGCGACTCTCCAACGGTGAGTACGTAATGCGCGCGGCAGCGGTGCGGCAGTACGGCACGGCCATTCTCGACCGCATGAACGGCTTGCAGATGCCTGCCTTCGCTGATGGTGGGCTGGTTGAGGCGGCCATGGCCGTACCCGGCGCCACCCCCGGCCGCGACCTTGGCCGCGTCACCCTCAATGTTGAGGGGCAGCGCTACGAAATGCTGGCAGAGCCCCAACCATTCGAGCAGATCCTGCGCCGGCAGCGCGTGAAGTTCGGCCGCCCTCGGAGTTGATCCATGACTGTAACCAAGCTGACCCTCGGTGGCGTTGCCATCGAGGCAGAGAAGGGCGCGCCCGTACAAAGCTATTCGCCGCTGGGTGATGGGGTGATTCGCTACCGCAGCCGCGGGCGCCCGGTGAAATTTCGCCACTGGACGCGGCGCATGTCCGTCAGCGTTAGCGGCTCCGGCATTCTGCCGCCTGGCCTGAGCGGGCTGAACTATGACGAGCCGCTGGAGCTGCGCTGCACCAAGCCATTGAGCATCAGCACCGAGAGCCTGACCACCACGCTGACGACTGACGTGCGGCCGGATCGTGCGCCCTGGGCGTTTGCCTATGTCGATCAGCGCTGGCAGCGCAGCCCGGTGAGCGTAGTGGGCCGTGCGGTGACCTTCACCGCTGTGGCCGGTGCCACGGCGTATCAGGTGTGTTGGATGCCGGTGTTTATGGTGTTCGCGCCGCCGCCGGATGAGTCGATGACTGATCGCCACGAGTGGTCGTTTACTGCTGAGGAAGTCTGAGCATGATCAACGGCCTACTGATCAACGGCGCGCCGATCAATGCCGGGAGCATGGGCGGTAGTGCCGAGCCGGTACCGGTAGCGCCGCGTGACAGCATTCTCTGGGATGTGCGCGCGATGCTCGCCGGTGAGGATGTGAGCGAATTGTTGACGGGTACGATCCGCGTTGAGCAGGAGCGCGGCGCGGCCAGCCTTGCTGATTGCGAGTTGCTGCTCGACCCCGGCCCCATCGACCCGACCTGGTACACCGGCAAAGCCTTTGCGGTGTACTACAAGGAATGGCGTGACGGCGCGTGGGTGGAATACCTGCTGTTCGACGGCTGGGTGATTCGCCCATCGTTCGAGCCGGTCGATAGCGTGATCGCGCTGGAGTGCAGCGATCGCCTGCAGGATGCCATCGAGGCGCTGAGCATTGCCGGGGTGGATGCCCTGGTGGGCGGTAACTGGAGTGCGGATCTGTTCGAAGATCCGGTCGGCCGTAGCCGGTGGGACTACGCGCAGGAGCGTTTGAGCAGCCGCGCCGCCAGCCTTAATCGCCTGCCAGGCGGTGAGCTGGTGGTAACGCCCTGGGCGGCCACGGCACCGGCATTCGTGTACGGCGAGGGCGTGACGCTCGACCGTAGCCTGGCCTGGAGCCCGGTGGATCTGGATGAGCGCGTGAACGTGGTGGAAGTGGATGCCCTGTGGCGCTACCCGAAACTGCGCGAGCGGCGCGACAACTTCAATTGGGAGCACCCGAACCTGAGCGGCCTGACGGGCATCGGCGGGTTCTGCGTGTGGCACATCGAAACTACCGAGCTGCCGGACATTCCCATGGTGGAAGAGGGCACGACCGGCGCCGGTTACGGGGCAATCTTCAACCGCGAGTGGTACCGCCTGCCGCCGACAGTGACAGACGGCACGAACACCGGGCAGTTCTGCGACCCGCAGTTTGTGTGGATCAACACCTACGCCGACCTGCTGCTGGGTGGTGCCTGGACCGGTGCGCGGCGCTGGGTGCAGGCTGTAACCGAAACTTACGCGCTGCGCGTCGAGGCGCCTGGCAGCATCGCCGCGGCCGGTGAAGTGATCCGCCGCGATCGCGCTGCGGTCGACAGCTCCGATCAGGAACGCGCCGAGACGTTCGCCGAGTACGGCTGGAAGGGGTTGGAAGCCGGCGGCAGCTATGACGCTGTAGGCGACTGGGTGGTTAACCTGCGCGAGCAGGATCGCTGGCAGTCAGCCCTGGTGTGCGCGGTGGCCATGGCGCGCGTGCAGATACTCGCCGCGCACCGGGGCAACCGGCTGAGCTTCGACGTGCCGACAAGCGACGCCATGGGCGTGACGCTGCAGCAGACGCTGCGCGTTGAGGACCAGCGCTGCCGGTGCGAGGCGCCTGTGTGGCTGCTGACGCATGAGCTGAGCATCGATGCGCAGACAGCTATCACCACAATCACCCTCGGCGTGAGCCGGGGCGGTGGCGACGTGACGGACCCGATCACCGTGCCGGCGCCGCCGGCTGTGCCAGCCGGACCCGGGCGCGCCTCCGCGCGTGACCTGGTGACGCAGCTCGGCGGGCGGCCGGACTCGCCGGAGTTCGATGAAAGCCTGATGGGTTTCAGCGGCAACTATGACGTGCCGTTCCCCGGCGCGCCGCAGTACCCGCGCGACTTCCGTGTGGAGGCGCCGGAGATTGACGAGTACCACATCGACGAACTGGCGCTGAGCACCGCCGCCACCTACCGCGTGGCGGTGCCGCATGACCTGCTGGAGTTCACATGACGCTCGCTGACGAACGAAGCGCCATCGCCCAGGGCATGGCCGCAAGCCGTGCCGCGACCGGAGCCGATGAGCGCCGCGCTATTGGCCAGCGCCTGGTGAACGAGCGCCGCGGCATCAAGGAAGACCTGAACGCCCTGGAGAAAAGCCCCCGCAAAAACGCCCAACTCCCGCAGTTGGAGCGGCGCGGCACGCGCGGGCCGGCGGTTGGAGTGGGGAGTTGGAACCCGAATCGGGTGCCGGCAGCAAGCGGTGGCATTGCCAGTCCGTTGGTCGAGCAGGCCGGAACGCGCGAGGTGTCTGACGAGGTTTCGCTGGTTTCCGTTGATGGTCTGATCGTGATGCGTATCCCGCGATCAGTTACTTACCACATGCTCGATGCCAATGGCGCCGAAGCAGTTATTCAGACGAATCTATGATGTTCAGTGGCGCATTGGATCTGATTCAGAAGTTCGGCTGGCCCTGGCACGGCCAGATCATCGATGAGGTGCTGACCCTGCCCAGTGGGCGGGAGATTGCCTGCGAGTTCGGCGGCTGGGATACACAGCTGTGGGACATCGGCATGCCTGACCCCGGCATCGAGACCGATGACCCGGACGAACAGTGGTGGCCTAGGGCTATTTTGCGGGGTACTGCTGGAGCGGGTTCGCTGATTTACAGCGGCAAGACGGGCAGCTTTGAAACTGGTCGCTATGTATACAGCGCGCCCTTGCGCGCTGGTGGCGTGCTGTATCGCAACGTTACGGTACAGGTCGGTATCGATGGACTCACGGGTGGATTATCACTGCGCATTTTCATCGGGTCTTTGTTCAGTTTCAGCAGGGTTATTTCGCCTGCCGATCTGGGCTTGCCGGGCAGCTCTGTAGGGCAGAGCGCAAGCGTCATTGATGAAGACCTGTCGCGAGGTCGCTGGATTGTGCGCTATGAGGGATTCAGCGCCGCGGCCTGGGCAATTGTGCTCATGGAGTTGCAAGGCTCTGGGGCGGCTTTGTCGCTGTACACCGAAGTGCTTGCAACCTATGCCGACTGCGCGCAGTGGACTGCATCAGAGGATGTGCCATTCAACGTTCCGACCTCCCTGCGCGTGGGCTGGCTGGATGGCGTTCTAACAAGCGAGGCCGATTGGCCGGATGGTCGCCCCAAGCCGCTTGCCTTTTACTGCATTGGCGAGCACGTGGCGACTGCCAGAGGTACCGCTGTATGCGGCGCCTGGTTTGACAATACAGGTGCGGTGCAGCTTGTGAAACTCGGCGCTCAGTCTGAGCTTGCCTATAGCGGTGAATGGCCATCACTGGCGCTGAGGCGTTACACGCTCAGGGAGAGAACCAGCATCTGGATTGAGGTTGGCGGCAGCGGCGGCGGTATTGAGCATGAACATACTGTTACCGCTGAGGACACCACCACCCCCAGCAACGGCTCCAGCCAACGCAGCATAACAACGGTATCGGGCGCAACGGTGCGTGACGAAACGCTGTTTTTTGTTGGCGTGCGACCTTCGGTGCCGATCGGGTACCGGGACTATCACACGCAGGTGGGGGCCGATGGTTATCCGGTTCATAGCCAGAACTGGGCTGAACTTTTCCCATTTGGCGGTGTGCCCCCGGTTTCGCTCACCCCTGCTCGATTGTCAAACAAGCTCTGGCAGCCAGCGGTCACTGTGACTACGACGGATGGCAACGCCTTTTGGTTGGGTGATGTATTGAGTCCATCTGGCACAACGCCCGGCGTTGTTTCTCGCATGCCGTCCGATGGCCCGGTGCCTGCCAATTTCTCACGCGGTACATACAACCCCATCACTGGTGCTGTGGTGCGCAACCCCACCGATGGCCGGCGTTATTCCTGGGTATAGAGGCCTCACATGCAGAACTTCATCAACAACTGGTGGGAGCCGGTAGAGCTCGCGCCCGGTGTGACTGTGCTCGACGTAGCCCTGGCCAATGGCGCTTATCGGCTGACGTTCAGTGATGCCGTGGGCCTGGCTGCCGAACGCTGGGAGATCGCCGAGGCGGTGGTAGTCAGCGGCTCGGCCACGCTCACGCGCGGGCTCGAGGGCACGCTCGAGCAGGACTGGCCCGCTGGCAGCGTGATGTACATCGGCGTAACGGCGGGATTTTTGGAGGGGCTGCAGCAGGCAATCGCCGCGCAGCAGGTGCAGATCAATGACCTGATCACACGCGTGGCGGCGCTTGAGGCTGGCAGCGGCAATGCGCTGGCCGATGTTGACGGAGAGTTGCTGGCTGACAGCGACGGCGCAATTTTAACCGCAGGAGATTACGAATGACCGTACAGCACGAATACCGGGGCTCCGGCAGCCCTGTTGGCACAGTTCTGGCGCCGGTGAACTCGCATTACCTCGACCTCACAACTGAGGAAACCTGGTTCTGTGTGTACAGCGATGTGGATTCGTCCACATGGCTCCGTATGGCTGTTGGTGTGCCTATCGAGCTAGGTTCCGGCACTGTGACGCTGCTCAATGAATACATCCGGCAGAGCGAGATGATTCTGCAGGCCGGCACGCTGGTGCAGTTCGAGTTCGGCGGCCCGATCTACTCAAACGTCGCCTTGGGCGGCGAGATTCTCTCGTTCACCGCTGCAAGTCTCAGTCACATGAAGTTGGAGCGCGTTGACGCTGGCGGCTATCTGCTCATCGTCACGCCCCTCACCGAATACAACTGACCCGACCCCCAATCGACTCGGAGTAGCCAGCCATGCAGCCGGCCCGACAAGACCTGCCTGTTGTTCCGGGCACCACGTATCGCGATACCGTGCGGCTGATGCAGCCGGAGTTCTCGTACCCACCAATTACCGCCATTGCACCCAGCACAAGCGGGGTGCGGCTCACCGTAGCGCATGCCCTGGCTGGCGACTGGCCGGTGTGGGTGCGCGGTGTTGTAGGTATGGCGGACCTCAACCGCGACCCGCGCACGGCGCTTCCATGGCGTGCCAAGCGGCTCGATGCCGACACGCTGGAGATCAACGCGCTGTCCGGCGCCGGCCTGCAGCCGCGTGGCGGCGAGCTGGTGTACAAGCTGCCGGTGGACCTGACGGGCGCCACGGTGGCGATGCGGTTCACCCGTGACGGGCAGGAGCTGCTGATGCTCACGCTCGGCAACGGACTGGCCAGCCCAGCGCCTGGCACCATCACCCGCGAACTGACGCCGGCCCAGACGGCGCTGCTGACCGGTGAGTGGTGGTACGTGCTGGACGTGACCTTCAGCGCCGGCACCGTGACGCGCTACTACCGCGGCGGCGCGCAGCAGGAGTGCCGCAATGGATGCTGACGCCTACCTGGCCGTGCTGGAAATTCCCGATCTGGAAACGGGGGAGGTCGAGCGCGAGTACCTGGTGAGCCTGCAGCAGCCCGAGGTGCACGCGACCACTGTTGCCGAACAAGGCCCGCCAGGGCGTCAAGGCGAGCCTGGGCCGGCTGGTGGCGCTGCCGTGCAACGTCTTGCCGGCGAAACGCTTAGCGCGCTGCGCGTGGTGTACGAGCTGGGTGGTCAAGTGTTTTACCTCGACTACCGCGACGCCGAGCACATCGACCTGTTGCTGGGCGTGACGCTCACGGCGGCAGACCAAGGCCAGCCCGTCAACGTGCAACGCCTCGGCGCTGTAGACGATGACGGCTGGAGCTGGCAGCCCGGCCGCGTGTGGCTCGGCGCTGACGGTGCCCTCACTCAAACTTACCCGGATGAAGGCTACGACGTGCTGATCGGCGCGGCGGTGGCCAGCGGCCGGCTGCTTCTCAATCTGCAAGATCCCATCGAACTGGAGTAATCGCTATGGCTCAACGTTTTTTGGCATTGTTGGAAGGTGCGCGCCGCCAGGTCCAGGCTCTCGTAGCTTCGGTTGGCGCTGCTGATGGCGGCAAGATCGTTGCCACCGATCCGACTGGGCGTCTCGACATGAGCCTGATGCCCGTGGGTATTGGCGCCAATACCACCCAGGCCGCGGCCAGTGAAACGCTGGGCGCCGGCAAATTCGTGAACTACCACAGCGACGGCGGTGTGTTCTCTGCGCGGCTGGCTGACAACAGCAACGGCCGCCAGGCCGATGGGTTCGTGCTCGAGGAGTTCACGGCGGCCAGCGTGGCCACGATTTACCCGCTGGACGGCACCAACGCCGCGCTCTCTGCCCTGACCGTTGGTTCTCGCTACTGGCTCGGTACGGCCGGCGGCGTGACCGCTACGCCGCTGGATGAAACTGATGCTGGCAACGCCAACAAAATCAGCCAGTACCTGGGCGTGGCGAAATCGGTGACT